>Ga0172366_10002005_pt1 | contig 15939 bp, 17 predicted proteins | sample LakKivSesite69cm_FD_114533 | JGI IMG/M metagenome (GOLD analysis project Ga0172366, IMG submission 114533) | Sediment microbial communities from Lake Kivu, Rwanda - Sediment site 69cm | ecosystem: Environmental > Aquatic > Freshwater > Lake > Sediment | place: Rwanda: Western Province, Lake... | reverse complement strand
GCATCTGAGCCTTTGCCCCCGAAGTTCCCGGCTTCAATCCATTTCTTGGCGTTATCCCAGGCCCCTCCGGCATTATTAAGCGTAACCGCCAGGATAAAGCCGGTGGCCAGTGAGCCAAGGAGGAAGCCGCCAAGAGCATACTTACCCAGCACAATTCCGACAATAACCGGGGCAATTATGGTCATGATTGAGGGGACGAGCATTTCCTTTAGGGCAGCTCCAGTGCAGATATCAACACACCGACCGTATTGCGCTCTTGCCTTGCCTTCCCGCAGACCGACTATTTCACGCCACTGTCGCCGCACCTCAGCCACAATGAGCCCGGTAACTACCCCCACCGATTTCATGGTCATGGCAACAAAGAGAGTGGGGATAAGCGCACCAATAATGACCCCAACAATAACGGGTGCACTCATTAAGCTTAACTTTGCTGGCTCTAGTATCTCTCCAGCGGGAGAAACCAGTTTGGCGGCCACCGCATAGGAAAGGATTAAGCCTAGGGCATTCAGAACGGCCGCCCCGATGGCAAAGCCCTTGCCGGTAGCGGCGGTGGTGTTGCCCAGGGAATCTAAGGCATCAGTTTTCTCGCGCACCTCGGGTGGTAACTCGGCCATGGTGCTGATGCCGCCGGCATTATCTGCTACCGGCCCGTAGGCATCGGTAGCCAGCGTCACGCCCAGCGTGGAGAGCATGCCAGCAGCGGCTATGGCTACCCCGTAGAAGCCAGCGAACTTGAAGGCAATCACGGTAGCGATAGCTACTAGAATAACGGGTGGCCAGGTGCTGGTAAGGCCATTAGCAAAACCACGGATTATCGTGGCCCCGGCGCCAAAAGTAGAAGCCTCTGAAATCTCCCTGGTCGGCTTAAAGGCGTAGGAAGTAAAATAGTTAGCGCTCTCCCCCATAAGCACGCCAGCAATCAGCCCAGCTAGCACTGCCCAGAAAATTCCCAAATTAGCATCTAGGAAATATACCGCCAGAAAAGCAGTTATAGCTGTTAGAATTGAAGCACTAAGTGTACCCCGTCGCAGCGCCCCCAGAAGAGCGCTCATCTCTGCCTTCTCACCAACTCTTACTAAGAAACAGCCAATTACGGAAGAAATTATACCGCCAGCCGCAATTAAAATAGGCAGATACCAGGCAGTTTCAGGTTTGGTGACGATGCCAATGCCGACAGCAATGGTAGCTAGAGTCATGGCAGCGATGATAGCTTCAACATAGGATTCAAAAAGGTCAGCGCCCATGCCACAGACATCACCGACATTATCACCAACAAAATCAGCAATGACGGCTGCATTTCTGGGGTCATCTTCTGGGATGCCAGCTTCTACTTTGCCTACCAGGTCAGAACCGGTATCGGCTCCCTTGGTGAAGATGCCTCCTCCCACCCTGGCGAAGAGAGCCACCAGCGAAGCTCCAGTGGCATAAGCTGGGATTATAGTGATAAAGTGCGGGTCGTTATGCCAGGTAAAGTAAAGGATTGATATGCCCATGACGCCGATACTGACCACTGTTAGCCCCATGACTGCCCCACCCCGAAAAGAAACGCGCAGCCCTTGATTCAAGCTTTTCTGTACTGCCGCTGTGGTTCGGCCGTTAGCCCTAACTGCCATGCTCATACCGGCATAGCCCGCCCCCATAGAACATATGGCACCAAAAATGAAAGCCACCGCCGGTTTCCAGCCCAAATCAGGGGTAGCCAGGCCAAGAAGAGCCAGGATTACAGCAATGATAACGGCAACAATAATCTCCGTGCGATATTCCCGGTAGATAAAGGCCATCGCCCCTTCTTGAATAGCGTTGGTAATTTCTCTGATTCTTTCTGTTCCCGACTGTTGTTTTAAGACATAACGAGCAAAGTAACCAACAATACCTACCCCGAAGACGCTACATATCACCGCTATCCACACTAAGTCCATAATGTTCTCCTTTCCGTTAACATAAGCAAAACCATCTGCTTAGTTAATCTCTATCTGATTAATTTATTCACCAAAGTAAGAATTTTAGCACTTTTGGGAGCAGGGTCAACAGTTAATATTGAATCTAAGGGATACCCCCTTCTAGTTTTTCTAATCTATCCTCTAGCTCCTTTTGTCTCATAACTAGTGTCAGGTCACTGCGTGTCCTTTCTAGGATGCCACGAACCATGTCGGTAGTGCGGCGCAGACCCCCGGTTATAGCATCAGGGAAGTCCATAGTAACTAGAATATTGTAAATATCGTCCATGGCGGTTAATAATTCCCCGCCTCGCGACAGGTCACCCTTTCTCATACTATCCAGAAGGTAACGCCGTAGCTCACCGGCGGCTTCACCTAGCCCATTTAAGTAAGCGGCGGGGGCAATGCCTAATTCAGTGGGGTCAGGAGGTTGTGTTCCTGTTACCAAGGCAAGGATAATACTGCCTTCCGCCAGCTCCTTTTGAGCGTCTCTAAAAAAGCCGGTACCGGTGAGCTCACTAAAGGCGGTGATATTTTGTTTTGCCTCATCAAGGAGGTTACGGGCTGATTGCAGCAATCCTTTAGCCTGGTCAAATTCCTGTCGGTGCACCGCACGGATAGCCTGGCTACAGTGTCGAATGGCTTCACGGCATAGGGGCAGCACCTTTTCTCTAGCCGCATCCTCGGCGGAGAAGCTCAATCGTATCTGCTCAGCAATTGATTCTAGATTATCAGTCAATTTGCTTACTTTTGTGCCTCAAATCTGGCGGCTATTTGCCGGGTTGCCTCTTCGGGAGACTCGGCTTGTAGTATAGCGCTGATTACGGCTACCGAGTCAGCCCCAGCAGCTAAAACCTTAGCCGTATTATCCTTGGTAATGCCGCCAATTGCCACCAGGGGTAAGGATATTGCTTGCCTAATCTGACGTAGTCCCTCTAGGCCGATTACCTTGGCTGTCTCTTTAGATGGGGTGGGGTAGATTGAACCAGCAGCAATATAGTCAGCCCCTTCCGATTCAGCAGTAATAGCTTGGGCTGCGGTAGTTGTCGAGCAGCCCAGAATTTTATCTATTGGGAGCAGCTTGCGGGCTACTTTAATAGGCAGGTCAGTCTGTCCGAGGTGCAGCCCATCAGCATCACAAGCTAGAGCTAAATCGAGGTAATCATTCATTATAAACAGCACGTTATATTCAGCACACAGGTTCCTTAGCTTTTGGGCTAGGGGCAATAGTTCCTTTTTGCTCCGGAGTTTATCGCGTAGCTGGACGATTTTAGCCCCGCCACGGATTGTCTGAGTGGCAACTTCAATGTGGCTACGCCCCTTTAGAACCTGTGTATCTATAATGACATAAAGGCCGGAGATATTCTTTATCTTATCTTTGCGTAGTAGCTTGGACAGCAATGTTCGCTCTATCGTGTAGAGGCTGAACCGAGCTTGCTTGAACTTCTCTGAGTCTAATTTAAAGGTAGTATCTGGAATCTTAGCCAACTCTTCCAGGGTTCTCAGCGCTTCCTGGACTCTTCTGGCGTTAGCTACGACTATTATTGGTAGCTCTTTTGGTTCTGCCTGCTCCGGGGCTTCAATATTAATGCCAACATCGCTTTCCGAGTCTCGGGACTGAAGAAGCTTTTGGTTAAATGACCAATCGCTGGTTACCAGCTTATGACGCATAGTCTTTAATTGTTGAGTTAGAGTGGCATCGTTAAGCAGCAGGCGAGCCAGGTCTTCAAGAAGGCGAAGTCCCTCGCCAATGCGATTCAGGTTAACATCAACAATGCGTAGCCTTTGATTTGAGGTTGCTTCTAATGAAGTCATTTTTTAATGCCCCAGCGGTTGATTCTAACATAGCTGGAGCAGGGTGTAAAGCTAGAAAATCCTAGTCGTCGCTCACGGCATTTTCAATAAGCTCAATTCGGGATAGCTTCCCCCTTTGGTCTAGCTCTACCGCCACGACATCAATGCGCCATAATTGAGGCAAATCATGGTGAGTTTGTCGATAGTGAGCAGCAGTCGCCCTTAATCTTTCCTTCTTAGTTAGCGTGATTGACTCTTCGGGGCTGCCAAACTCTAGGCTCTTTTTAGTTCTTACCTCAATAAAAACAAGGGAATCTTTATGCTTGGCTACGATGTCAATTTCGCCTTCAGAGCCGCGGTAGTTAGTTTCCAGGAGGTGATAGCCGTGCTTTTTGAGGAAATCCCTGGCCAGCTTTTCACCCAGGATACCGGTATCTCTGCGTTTCATTTGCCTATTGTTGCTTTCTTCGCAGGCGTTAACTTAGAGATTGTTTCTTGACCTATCCCCCTGACCCCCTTCCCTTATTAAGGGAAGGGGGAGCGTAGGGAAGAGAGGGGCGAAGCCCCTCTCTATAGTCTCTTCCCCTTCGCCTTCTCAAGGAGAGGGGAATTAAGGGGGTGAGGTTAATTGACAATCTCTTTCATAAACGACCTTGAATTAAATTTTTGACTGGTTTGAACGACTGGCGGTGAATGGGAGATGGCCCCAGTCGGCATAAGCAAGCGATGTGCTCCCTGGTACCGTAACCCTTATGTTGAGCCAATCCATACCCGGGATAAGTTTCATCAAACGCTATCATCATATGGTCTCGACTCACTTTCGCTATAATGGAGGCGCAAGCAATCGAGAAGCATAGACTATCACCATTAGTTACTCCTTTTTGGGCTAGTGGCACCTCGGGAAGGTGCATATAGTCGATGAGAAGAAAGTCGGGTGGTGGTGAAAGCTGACCTATGGCTAACTTCATCGCCAATCGCGTTGCTCTAACTATCCCCTTGGCATCTATTATCTCATGATGAACGACGCCAATACCCATTGAGATAGCTACCTCATGGATGTGGTGAAACAGCAATTCGCGCTTGGCTGGGCTCAACTGCTTACTGTCCTTCACTTGATTTAGCCAGGGGGTATCTATACGGCTGGGCAGGATGACGGTGGCGGCGACTACCGGGCCGGCTAGGGAACCACGGCCGGCTTCATCAATGCCGGCGATATACCGGTAGCCCTGGGCCTCAAGTATCTTTTCTTCAGTAAAGGATGGCATCTGGAGATTCTTTATCAACCTCACCCTCTTTTTAACCTACTCTGTCTTCTATTATACCCCCACCCAGGACAGCATTACCCTGGTAGAAGACAACTGCCTGTCCGGGGGCAATTGCCCACTGGGGCTGCTGAAAGTCAACCTCGGCTAATCCATCACTGAGGTGGAGTGTAGCTTTTACCTCGGGTGACTTATAACGAACCTTAGCTGTTATATTAGCCAACTCTCCGGGAGCTTCCCCCGACACCCAGCTTAACTTGCTGGCAAAGAGTCTGTTGCTTAAAAGCCGGTCTTTGGTGCCGACCACTAATCTATTATTGGCGGTATCAAGCCTGAGCACATATAGGCGTTTATTTGAGGCAAGTCCTAAGCCTTGCCTTTGCCCCACAGTATATTGGGCTAGACCACTGTGCTTACCCAAAACTTTACCATTAGCGTCAACAATATCCCCCGATTTGAGAGGAATGTGCTTAGCGATAAACGACCGATAGTCGTTATCAGGGATGAAACAGATATCCTGGCTGTCACGTCGGCTACTGGCGGGCAAGCCCAGTTTAGCCGCTAGCCTCCTTACTTCCCTTTTACGGAGTTTACCGATAGGCAGGAGTAGATGTTCGAGCTGCTTTTGCCCCAGGGTGTAAAGGAAGTAGGACTGGTCTTTAGTCAGGTCAACTGCCTTTAGCAGGCAATAGCCATTTGGCGCAGGCTCAATTCGGGCATAGTGCCCGGTAGCTAGATAGTCCGCCCCCATTTCCAACGCCTTCTTCAGGAGGAGCCCAAATTTGATATACTGGTTACAGGGAACGCAGGGGTTTGGCGTATGCCCCAGCCTATACTCCCGGCAGAAATAGTCAATAACGAAACTCTGGAATTCTGCCTCAAGGTTGAGCTTGTAGAGAGGCATGGCTAAAAGCTGGCAGGTTTGCTCTAAATCGAAGGGGTCATGTTTGGAATATAGCTGCAGGTAAACGCCGCTAACCTCATAGCCCGCCTCTTTCAGTAGAGCCGCGGCCAGTGAAGAATCCACCCCGCCACTCATGGCTACTACAACCCGTTGTTTAGGCATGTTATGACCTATTCGTTTGGTGTATAAGTGGCCTTACTCTTTGCCAGATAATTTCGGCTATTTTCTCTCTGGGCTGGGTTGCATCTATAACCAAAAAGCGCTCTGGGTCGTTGGCTGCTAGCTCGAGATAACCCTTTCGCACTTTTTGGTGGAAGGCTAGAGCCTCCTGCTCAAAACGGTCTTGCTTTTTGGTTCTTTTACGGGCAAGCCCCTCAGCTACTGGGATATCCAGCAGGACAGTCAGGGCGGGTTTTAATCCTTGAGTGGCAGCATTATTAATTGCCTCGACCACTTCTAAATCTAACCCTCGCCCATAGCCTTGATAAGCAGTAGTCGAGTCAGCATAGCGGTCGCAGATAACCGTTCTTCCGGTTTTTAGATTAGGCCGGATGACCTCGCTTACTAATTGGGCACGGGAAGCATTAAACAGTAGCAACTCAGTCAGTGGTGCAATATCTTTGACTTCGGCCCATTTCAGCCAGCGCCCTACCTTGTTACCAAAGGGGGTACCACCGGGCTCGTGAGTTAACAATGAGGGAATAGCTGACTGCACTAGCCTTTTATATAATGCCTTAGCCTGGACACTCTTGCCACTCCCCTCTCCCCCCTCAAAGGTAATAAAGAGAGCCATACGCTACCCATTATCTCCATCTAGGTGCAGTAGAGAGCTTATCCATGAGTTCTAAGAGGTCCAACGCCTCGCTGATTTGCTTAGCGGCAAGCCCAGCAAGTTCACCGTTACTCGTTTCAAGGGCTTCGGCAAAATTGGAGCAGGCTAGGAGATATAAATCCAATCCCCGCCCCTGTTGCTCTATAATTTTTTGCATCTTCGGAGTTTTAGGCTCAGGGATGTTCTTAAATTCATTGATAAGACGAGGCAATTGCTTAATCGCTTCCTTGAAAGCGGGCAACTCTTTAGCTCTGTCCTTAGACCGCACACTCTCGTGAACCGTATAGACTAACTCACCTATTTCTTTCATCACCTGCTTATACTCTGTCAGCCACTGAACATCCTCGATTTTAGCCTTTCGCTTTGTAGACGGGTCTTCAATCGCCAACCCCACTCTCTTAAGAAACTCATCTTTGCTCGGGGGCTCGGCGGGTTTTCCTGTCGAGAATCTTCCCGGAAGTCTCATGTTAAGTAGTCCTTCTGGTATTAATAAGCCAGGGCTACTAATAACAATAGCCGCTATGAGGAGGAAAGCTATGCTGAACAGTAATGCCTGCCACCACGGTCGGCCAATAGCCCAGCTTATAACAAAAATAGCCAGTGCCACTATCAGTATTATGAGTAAAACTTTCTTTGACCGCATTCTTCCTTACCCTCCGTTTGCGCTATGGGTTGCGCTTCTACCAAGACTACTCCTATTTATAAATCCTCACGCGTCTATTAGGCTCTTTGCCCAGGCTATGTGAAGCCAGGTTATTTCGCTCAGCTATCAGGTGCTGTAGACGCCGAATATAGGCACTCTGCGGACTGAGCTCCACCGCTTCTTGCCCGCTCTTTACTTGCTCAACCGCTTCTTCCGCTTCACCAAGGGCAAGCTCAAGAGGGTCAGCCTTATTTACACTATCTCTGGGATAAATATCATTTAATAGCTGCCTCATTTGAGGCGGGGAGTTGCTTTTGAGGACATAGATGGGCAGGCCAGCTGTTTCAGCATCCTTGACCTTTTGGAGCTTTCGCCGGTAATAGCTTCTAGAGGTTATGAACAGATTAGCATCTTTTAAGTTGTTAACTATATCTAGGCTTAGTTGCTTCTCTTTTGCCACCTGCTCCAGCCGTCCCCGATTTATACCGAAGAGGTAAAGCTTGTGTAGGTTATTTCCCTTAGTTTTCCTAATGCTGGTGATTGGCACTTTCCTTTCTATCTTGACCTCTCCTGTCTTATCCAGCCAGCGAATCTCAGTGGCTATTGGTTGACCACGCAGAATAGCATCAACTGCCTCACCAGTATCAGGATGAATGGCTACCTTATCCCTGTCTTGGATTTCAACGACAATGCTAAAAGTAGGTGGTGACATCCGCTCCAGTATAGACTTCTGCGTGCCCCTCCGCTTGGCTTCTTCATCACCCAGAGTTACCGTCTGAATACCACCAATAAGGTCAGCTAAAGTCGGGTTCATCATCAGGTTTTCTAGCGTGTTACCGTGAGCTGTGCCTATCAGTTGAACCCCGCGCTCAGCAATGGTTCGGGCTGCCTGAGCCTCAAGCTCGGTGCCAATCTCATCAATAACGATTACCTCGGGCATGTGGTTTTCTACGGCTTCAATCATTACGGCGTGTTGCCGGGTTGGGGTAGTCACCTGCATCCGCCGAGCATGCCCGATGGCGGGGTGGGGGATATCACCGTCGCCGGCAATTTCATTTGAGGTATCAACAATTACCACCCGCTTTTTGAGGTCATCAGCTAATACCCGGGCTACCTCGCGTAGCATGGTAGTTTTGCCTACTCCGGGGCGACCTAAAAGCAGGACACTTTTACCCGATTGGACCAGGTCCTCAATAGTTTTTATAGTGCCAAAGACAGCCCTACCCACGCGGCAGGTAAGCCCGACAATACGTCCCTTGCGGTTGCGGATAGCCGAGATACGATGTAAAGTGCGCTCAATTCCGGCTCGGTTGTCATCCCCGAAGCTGCTGGTGCGGGAGGTTACATATTCAATGTCTGGCTCGCTGACTTCCTGAGGGTTTAAAATTATTTCCCCCCCAGGAAAGCGAGCCTCTGAGGGGCGACCCAGGTCTAGGACTACCTCCAGCAGTTCACTGATGTTCTCTTGCTGGCATAATGGCTGGCGAATATGGGGGGGAAAGATGTTAATCAAAGCATCCAGGTCATCGGTAATTACCTTTGGCAAAAGTACCCTCCTTATTCACTGGTGTCCCGCCACAATATCGAGAAAATACTGATGAAATCTTAGGTCATCAGTCAGCTCGGGGTGGAAAGCAGAGGCCAGCAGCTTGCCTTGCCTGACAGCGACGCTGGTGCCGCCTAACTTAGCCAGTATTTCCACTTCCTTGTTTGCCCGCACAATTATCGGCGCTCGAATGAATATGCCGAGAAAGGATTTTTCCCCCAGCACCGGTATTGAGAGCTCAGCCTCAAAGCTATCCCTTTGCCGGCCAAAGGCATTACGTCTGACGGCTATGTCCATTATTCTCAGGGGTTCTACGTCAGGGTCGGCAATCTCGTTGGCTAGGAGTATCATACCGGCACAAGTTCCCAATACAGGCAGGCCATTTCTAGCTAGATTCCTTACCTCGTTCATAAGGTCGTAATCCCGCATCAACTTGCTGATAGAGGTGCTTTCCCCGCCAGGAATGACTAGCCCGTCTAGGCCCTTTAGTTCTTGGAGCAGGCGGATGGGCAAAGCCTCTACTTCCAGTTGACGCAGCATAGCTATATGCTCAGCGAAGGCTCCTTGCGAGGCAAGGACGCCAATTCTCATACTTACTACCACCCTCTGGGTGCCAGCAGTTCCTCAGCCGGGATTTGCCTTATATCTAGTCCGGGCATGGCTTCTCCCAGGTTTTTGGAGACCTCAGCGATGATTTCAGGGTTCTGGAAATGGGTAGTGGCTTTGACAATAGCTTTGCCTCTAACTTCCGGGTTGCTGGATTTAAATATGCCTGAGCCAACAAAGACGCCCTCAGCACCTAGCTGCATCATCAGGGCAGCATCGGCGGGGGTAGCTACTCCCCCCGCGGCATAGTTAACCACCGGTAGCTTCCCTATTTTATGCACCTCAGTTACCAGTTCAAAAGGTGCCCCCATTTCTTTAGCTAGCGCCATCAGCTCATCCTGCGGTGTGTTTACTAGCCGGCGAATGCCATCCATTACCGCCCGCATGTGTCTCACGGCTTCGACAATATTGCCGGTGCCGGCTTCACCCTTGGTTCTAATCATGGCTGCCCCCTCACTAATGCGACGCAAGGCTTCACCCAAATCACGGCAACCGCAAACAAAGGGAACCTTAAAATCGTGCTTCCAGACGTGGTGTGATTCATCAGCCGGGGTAAGTACCTCAGATTCATCTATAAAATCGACACCAAGAGCTTGTAGCACTTGAGCCTCAACGAAGTGACCTATGCGACATTTAGCCATCACCGGTATCGAGACTGCTTTCATGATAGCTTCAATAATGACTGGGTCAGCCATACGAGCTACCCCGCCCGCCGCCCGAATATCTGCCGGGACTCTCTCCAGCGCCATCACTGCACAGGCGCCTGCCTCCTGGGCAATTTTGGCTTGCTCAGCGTTGATTACATCCATAATCACTCCGCCCTTTAGCATTTGGGCTAGCCCGGTTTTAACCTTCCAGGTACCACTCTCCATATCTGCCTCCTCGCTTTGTCCTAAGCTCTGACCTTTATACTGTATTTTACTATTGTTTAGATTGTTTATCAACCTCACCCCTCCAAGCTTTCGCTGTTTTCATATTCTGTCTTCTTCATATTATATTTTATATACATTACACTAGTAAGCTTTTTGCTTGTATACTTGATAGACCTGAGTCTTCAACTATTGTATAATCAGGTAAATATTGAGGGCGGTTAATGCCACCATCTGAATTGAATAACTCATCACCAACAACCGAGGCCAGGCCATTATCAGTAGCAGAAATGGAGGCTATGGCTAAAAAACTACGCCGCCACATCATCGCTATGACGGGGAAGGCAGGTAGCGGTCACCCCGGCGGCTCTCTGTCGGCGGTAGAGATTGTTACTGCCCTTTATTTTGGGCGGCTGCGACATAAGCCGTCAGACCCCAAATGGATAGATAGGGACAGATTCATCCTGAGCAAGGGGCATGCTGCTCCCCTGCTCTATGCGGCTCTATCTGAGTGTGGTTACTTCCCGGTAGATGAGTTACTCACTCTAAGACAGCTGGATAGTCGCCTTCAGGGTCATACTGACCGAACAGTTACCCCAGGGGTGGAGATGTCAGCCGGTGCTCTGGGGCAGGGACTATCCTTTGCCATTGGCGTTGCCCTAGCTGGTCGCCTCAATTCTCAAAAGTATAGGGTATACGTTCTGCTGGGTGATGGCGAGTGTGATGAGGGGCAGGTGTGGGAAGGGGCGATGGCAGCTGCCCACTTTAAGGTAGATAATCTGGTGGCTATCGTGGACAACAATGGGCTACAGATTGACGGTTGGAACCGTGATGTTATGAATCTTGACCCCTTTAACAAAAAATGGCAGGCCTTTGGCTGGCATGTTATTGAGGTTGATGGTCATGACCTAACTCAGCTTATCGACGCCTTTAATCAGGCGAAACTGGTCAAGGGGCAACCTACCGTCATTATTGCCCATACCGTTAAGGGTAAGGGGGTCAGCTTTATGGAGAATAATCCCGATTTTCATGGCAAAGCCCCCACTGCGGCTGAGGTAGAGAGAGCACTAAAGGAGCTGGAGTAGACATGCCTCAGGAAGTTTCCTTGAGGGAAGCCTATGGCAAAACTCTGGTTGAGCTCGGCAGGGAGAATCCAGATATAGTGGTGCTGGATGCAGACCTATCCCAGTCAACGATGACTCGTTTCTTTGCTAGCCAGTTTCCTGAGCGCTTCTTTGACTGCGGTATCGCTGAGCAGAATATGGTGGGTATTGCCGCTGGACTGGCTGCCTCAGGCAAGATTCCTTTTGCCAGCACCTTTGCCGTCTTTGCTCCCGGGCGGTGTTTTGACCAGGTTCGTATGTCTATTGCCCAGCCTGGGCTCAATGTTAAGTTGGTAGTTACCCACGGTGGCATCAGTGTTGGCGAGGATGGCACCTCACATCAGGCCATTGAAGACCTGGCTTTGATTGGCTCCCTGCCCGGCTTTACCGTTGTCGTTCCGGCTGATGCTATTGAAACCGCCCAGGCAGTAAGAGCCGCCGCTTCCAGTTATGGGCCCTTTTACATCAGGTTGTGCCGGCCTAAGGTGCCCCTGGTCTATAATGATGACTACCGCTTTAATCTGGGTAAGGTAGTAACCATGAGGCGGGGTAGTGATGTCACTATTATCGCTATTGGCATTATGGTGGCGGCAGCCCTTGAAGCGGCTGATAATCTGAAGCGTAGGGGCATAAGTTGCTGTGTATTAAATATGCCTACCCTCAAGCCCCTTGACGAGGCAGCCATTATTAAGGCGGCCGCTGACACCGGGGCCATTGTTACCGCTGAAGAGCATTTGGAGCACGGCGGGCTGGGCAGTTCGGTAGCTCAAATAGTAGCCAAGCATCACCCGGTGCCTACGGAGTTTGTAGCTATTAAGGATACCTACGCCAAATCAGGTAAAGCGGCTGAGCTTCTGCAACGATACGGACTTACGGCTAAAGATATTGAGCAAGCCGTGGAGTCAGTGATAAAGAGGAAGCAGGCATAGGCATCGCGAAGGTTTTGGGTGTCTCAAGCCTAAGCAGTTTTGACCGCTCGCCTTGTTCTGAGGAAGTGAGTAAAGCCCACCAAGCAAGGTAGAGCCATACTATAGCTGATGAGCGACCCGGAAACTCCCTGCCACCAGCATACCAGCGGTAGCGGGATGAATAGAACGCAACTGGCTAGAGTTACATTTTTTCTGATAAACAGGGTCAATGCGGCGGGAGCAGCTACGATTAGCATCGGCTGAGTGATTAAGGTTAGCAGAACACCAATGGTAGTGCTCTCCCCCCGCCCTCCCCTGAAGCCGATGAAAACCGGCCAGTTATGCCCCACCACAGCCGCGGCTCCCGTGAACAGAATGGCTACCTGAGGGATGTTGGCAACCTGGGCAATAAGAATAACTAGAGCCCCCTTGGCCGCATCAATGAAAAAGACGGCTACCCCTGTTTTAGCTCCCAGCTCGTAGAAGGCATTGCGGGCACCCATGTTGCCATCCCCCATCTGCCGAATATCCTTACTCTTAAGCAGGTGCCCGGCAATATAGGCGGTCGGCGTAGAACCCAGAAGGTAACCCAGTAATACTATTACCCAGAGCATGTTTATCCTGCTTTAGATAATGCCGGGAGTGGGACTCGAACCCACAAGGATTACTCCGGCGGATTTTAAGTCCGCTGCGTCTGCCAGTTCCGCCATCCCGGCTAATATCATTGTAAGTAGTAGAATTGGCATCGTCAAGAGCGGCGGCGGCGCTTTTGAACGCGGGAGTCGGGAAGGTTAGTTTCGACTTCAGCTAGATTCGAGAAAGTCTAGCGCACTCCAAATTAAAATCATAGCGCCGAGGCCTCTTAGAACACCGCCGTCTTTAACAAGAAATACATCAATAAATATAAGCGCAAAGCCGATGACTACCGCAACGAAGGGACGTAGTCCTTTTGTCGCTAATTTAAACGATTCGCCCTTCGCTCGTTTTCTTAATACTCTACGAATTATAGCGCCTATGACTACAAGAACGATGCCGGAAGCCAGCCCCGCGAAAAAACTAGTCCAAAAATCATCTATCATAGCTTAGCCATTATATCATAAGGCTATAGAGATATATTTAACGCGCTTAAACGCGGGTAGCGCAGAGGTTGGTATGGTAGGACTGGACATAATGTAGTACGTAGAACCACAGCTGGCAAGTTATTTATTATTTGCAAAAAGCTTCAGTATGTTAAAATCAGATTTGATGAATAGGAAGGGCTTATTGCTTCTCGTTCTTTTAATTCTTGTTGGTTGTCTAATATATACTGTACTCTCTATGGTTCCGGAGCAACTACCTCAATTTGATTGCAATGTTCCAGAACCTTCAGCTACATTTGATTGTGATGATAGCGCTCTATATATGTATAATTATTTCACATCTTTAGGCTATGAGGTTACTCTAATAAAGGGCAACTTAGATTTAACCAATGAAACATTATTACAAGCAGACCATTTTTGGGTATGGGTAAAAATAAAAGATAGAGCAGTAGCTTATGATTGGGGCAAGCCTTATTATGATGAACAGCACTATGAAGGCTATCCAATTAGCTATGAATTTTTGTTATTAGCTTGTGAAGCCGATAAGCAACAATAATACAAAAATGTTTTTACTAAGGGATTAGCTATAAAGAGAAAGCTCGCCGGTCTAAGCGATTAGCGAGCTTTTTGTTTTCACGAACCTATGTCAAAAGGCGCTGTAAAAAACTTGGAGGCGACGACCGGATTTGAACCGGTGAATAGCGGTTTTGCAGACCGCCGCCTTAACCACTTGGCAACGTCGCCTCACTGGAGCGGAAGACGAGATTCGAACTCGCGACCTCTTCCTTGGCAAGGAAGCATTCTACCGCTGAACTACTTCCGCCTATTCAGTTGGTGCCGGGGGGGAGATTTGAACTCCCATGAGCTTACGCTCACTAGCCCCTCAAGCTAGCGCGTCTACCAGCTTCCGCCACCTCGGCTGGAGCCTGGCAGGAGTGGCAGGATTCGAACCCGCGACCGGCGGTTTTGGAGACCGCTGCTCTACCAACTGAGCTACACTCCTATCTTATTATTACAACTATATCATAGCATACTTTGTGCTGAAGATTAACTCGGCCACTCAAGAAAGCTTTTTCTCGGCCTATCTGGCTATTTGCTCCAGTTAATGTCTTGCTCCGATTCTATTTTACTCTCATCCAGCTCGACGCCAACACCCGGAGCTGTCGGTGGAGTAATAAAGCCATTCACAGGTTTCACTGGATTCTTAAGGAAGAACTGAAGTGTCTCATTGAGAATGACCAGATACTCCATCATCGGGGTAATAGTGGGATTATGGGCGAACGATACCTGGGCGTTTACTGGCACCGAGCTACCATGGGGTATTACCTGGACATCATAGGCTGAGGCCAGAGTGCATATCTTATTCACCTCACTGATGCCCCCAGCCCACAGTGGGTCTACCTGATAGATATCCATTGCCTCCATGTCCATTAGCAGCTTACAGCCCCAGCGAGTGTATTCATGCTCAGCGCCAGCGATACTGATCGGGCAGAGGGCACGCAGGTGGGCATAGCTTTGGGGGAGGTCAGCGGGCACCGGTTCCTCAAACCACAGGGGACGATACTCATTAAGCAAGTCAGCCATCTTGAGGGTATAGGGGACATCCCAGCTACTCCAGCAGTCCAGCATTATTTCCATATCCTCACCGGCTGCCTCACGGAGCGCTCTCATCAGTTCTATATTTTTGCGTACGCCCTCTGGGCCATCTGTTGGTCCCTCACGAACAAACCACTTAGTAGCCCGATAGCCCTGACGGGCAAACTCCCGGACTCGCTCCTTAGCTTTTTCTAGATTAATGGAATAGCCCAAGGCACTGGCATAAGCGGGGATTTTATCCTGCACCGGACCACCCAAGAGCTTATAGACTGGCTGACCCAGCAACTTACCCTTAATATCCCATAGGGCAATATCTAGGGAGCTGATGGCGAACATATTCTCCCCCTTACGCCCGTGTATGGCAGTGCGGTACATCTGGTCCCACAGGGCCTCAATAGCCATAGGGTCCTGACCTATCAGGAGGGGCTTGAGCTGGGTATCAATATAGAAGGCTGTAGCACCATAGCCCCCGGGGCTAATACCGCTAACACCTTCATCCGTCTCAATCTGCACGAAGGTGCCAGTTACCTTGTAGCGGTCATCTCCTAGCGGAATAGGGCCACCCAATACACCAGCACCCTGTGCCTTGAATCTAGGATAGATATCAATGGGTCTACGAAGTCGCTCCTCATACGACAAGGTTCCGGGGTATTTTATGGTGCCTTCCAGCTGTCGCACTCGTATATTGGTGATTTTCATTTACCCCCTCCTTTTTGCCTTAATGCCTTAATAATCTACAATCTCATAATCCTAAATAAAAATTAACTGGTACCCCTGGGGCGACTCGAACGCCCGACTCGCGGTTTAGGAAACCGCTGCTCTATCCACCTGAGCTACAGGGGCATATGGTGGAGATAGGG
>Ga0172366_10002001_pt1 | contig 15955 bp, 12 predicted proteins | sample LakKivSesite69cm_FD_114533 | JGI IMG/M metagenome (GOLD analysis project Ga0172366, IMG submission 114533) | Sediment microbial communities from Lake Kivu, Rwanda - Sediment site 69cm | ecosystem: Environmental > Aquatic > Freshwater > Lake > Sediment | place: Rwanda: Western Province, Lake... | reverse complement strand
TTGTTGACGCTTGCATATCGTGTGTATCTTAGTCCTCTAGTTTTGCGTATTTGTTTGTGTATGTCGTATATTGTTTGTGGCCCTTTCAGTGCTAGGGTTTGGAATATGGCGTGGTTGAGTTTGGCTTCTCTGCCTTTGAATACTGAGTGTTTTGTGGTTTTTGGTTTGGGCAATGTATTCGCGTGCCAGCGGTGACTGGCAAAAACTTGAAGTATGGGTGGAAGGGGTTATTCACGTTAATTTACACATTTTTGTGTCTAGAAAACTGGGAAAAAATGTTTCGGCGGACAGAAAAGCCAATAGCGGAAAAAAGTTTCGGCACGCCGATATATAAACAAAATTTGAGGCTCAATGATAGAATTAGGTGTCTCAAAGGATTTACTGTGTTGTTTTTGTGGGTGTTTTTTCTGCATGCCGAAACGTTTTCACGGGTGTCAGAGTGATGACAATAGCGTCTTTATCCATTACGACCTTTGTTTCGAAATCTTGGTTGAGAAGTGGCTTGATGATTTCGTGGTATTTTCGTGGGATGTCTAGGGTGATGCGTTCGTATTCGTATATGCGTTTGCTTTTCAAGTAACGCTTTCTTGAAACTCTACGATGAAGCTTAGCCAATTGTAGCACAAACCTTAACGGCTCTGTATCATTCCGTAAGTTTAGCTCTAACTCTTAAAAAAAATGTGGCGTAAGGACATTTCAGAATAGTGGAGAGAGTAGAGTGAAACTGTAGTGAGCTTGGACTTTGAAATCCCAAGCGTGGAGAATCTTTTTCTGTGTTTCAAAAGATTACCATCGCCTTTTCTGTTAACAGCGAAGTGAAAGAACAAGTTGTAACCTTGTTACGTAGTGGGTCAAATTTCACGCATAAATATAGCTAGAACTCAAAAATCGATAGCAAGGATTTTGTGCTTTAGACTGATAGCTTTTCTTATACAAACTTCATGTGCATCAGTCTAAAAAAGGCTAGCGTGCAATTCTATGTTTGATGAATGCTAGTACAGCTAGCACTGCGCCTGTAATAAAAGCGTAGTCTGGAAGCTCCTCTGCAATTAAAGCAAGCACGTTCTGTCCAGTGATGTCTTGAGTAAATGTGGAAAGAGTAAAGAGAGCCGCAAACAAAAAAGTGCCGGATTTTGCCGGTATATGCCCCCGCTTCATGAATGAATACACGAATCCTCTAGCAGCCTCTATAACTCCCCAAAAAACAGTGATGCGTTTTATCCAAGTAGCTAAAGGAACAAGAGATTCACTCAATGCAATTGGTGCAAAAACGTCTTGTTGAGGTGTTAAGGTAATCCAAAGGATAACAGTCAGAAACAGAGCAATAAAAAACAAAACTAAATCTGCTATTGTGTGGGCGCGTGACTTCTTTGGAGAAGGATAAACAAGACTATACCCTGATAATAAGGAAGCTATAAGCAAGAGCACAGCAGCAAATAACCATGAAAACAAAAATAAAAGAGGGCTCACAAACACGAGCATAGCGAATAGCCAAAATACAGCTTTGATTTTGCTGTAACCCCACGCCCCTGAAGTCAACCGACCATAAAACAGAACAAGTATGAAAGAGAATGTAATAATAACATACGCAATAATTATACCCAGTAACAAAAGATTGCTTGTCAAATAATCTATTATTGGCGAAAGATCGGCAAAAACTTGTAGAAAAAGCTCCTTCATTCTAAACCACTAAAAAGGTAATTAGGGAATGTATAGCCTCGTCGTATGCACTACCAATCTCTGCGGTTCTCACGGCGTGATCAGCTTTTTCTTTTTGAAGATAAAGTGTCGGAAGGAAAATGGATGTTCTTGGTTTTTGCAACTCTTTTCTTCAGGAAAACAGCGACGAGCATTGTGAGAAGCATAAAGAATGGCAAGATTACAGTTGGTGGGAATTCCGGTACTACCCATGTTCCTTGAATTGCTACTTGAATCGTACTTGCGTAAGTGTAGGTGAAATATAAGAAGCTGTGCGTACTGTTTTCAGAAGAGTCAAAACTCCAAGATGTGTTGCCTATCATAACCATCCATGGGCCTTTAAGTAGAGCTTTGGGAATAGTTATGTTGCAATAGCCAATTGTGTCTGTTTTGCCAGACACCTCAAAGGTCAGTTGAGCCAATGACTGAGTAAAATTGAAGGTAGACACTGTAGAATTGGTGAGCACTATAATTGGATAACTGACATTTTCCCAGACCGTGTCGAACGTGAGTGTTTGTCCAGCTGGAGATATATCATGATAGAAACGCATTCCATAAAAGATGTTAGCGTAGTATGATAGTGTTTTGTCAGCCGTGAAGTTGTAATCCCATGGGTCGTTGATATAGTAATTGCTGTCGCTTTTGCTAGTTACAAGAATCCAGTGTTGGCTGAAAGTTTCTGGCGACGGATCAGCATCAACTTTTATAATTACAGGATGCCCATTGCTTAGCTCTTCGTCCAACTTTTCCCATTGACTCTGGGTCGGATTTTCAAAACTCCAGAACTTTTCTTCATGGACAAACTGTATCTTACCCTCACTATACTCAGCAGGTTTATCCCAAATCAGACTACCGTCTGCAATATAGCCATCGTTTGCTGATAGCCATGTATTCAACTTCCCTGGGTCAGTTTCTACTCCGTAATACTTTAGAAGCATTGCAGTGCAAGTCATAGCGCAGCCAATTTCGCCTATGGTTTTTCCGCTTTCACCCATAGGGTCCCTCGCCCACCGAGGGTCTCGTTGGCTAAAGAATGGCACTATTTGTTGGGCAGTAGGTTTCCACGGGTTCATAAGCGGGTAGCGGTCAGTATTGTTCTCAACAATAACATATTCTGTGTCGCCTATTCCATCATGATTAGAATCTATGCCCACGTAGTCGCTCCAATAGTTACCTCCTGTTGGATAATCTTGATCCCAGACATTGATTGATTCATTGCAATAAGCTTGGCAAGTATTGTTGATGAAATTGTTGTGATAAATGATGTTGTTTGAGGAACGATAAAGGTCAATACCATTTTGATTATCCGTTATATTGTTCTGACATATGGTGTTGTTGTTAAAACCGCGTAGATTAAGACCATTCTTGACGTTGTTGTTGATGGAATTGCTTTGAATTGTGTTGCAGGCGGATTTTACACCTTCCGCGAACACACCGTCTTGATTGTAACAGATTATATTTTCCTCTAGGTAGTTATATGAAAAGCTTGAGTAATATGGACCATATTCGGACCATACGTATATGCCATAAGTGTTATTTGAAATGAGGTTTCTCTTGATTCTACTATTGGATATTGTTCCATAATACCCGCCTTCAAACCTTATTCCAGCAAATGAATTGAAAGCTACTATGTTATCGGTGATGTTGTTATTGGAAGAGTAAACGTATAGCCCATCTATATTCAAGCTTACTATGTTATCAACAATTTTATTATGCTCGGAACCAGCGATGTAGACTCCTTTCTCATTTCCCGTAATTTCGTTCTGTCTTATAGTGTTGTTGTTGGAGCAAAAAAGCTCAATTCCGTGCTGATTATTTGAGCAGATGTTGCTCTCTACCATCGAGTTATTTGTGTATGCTAATACAACACCAACAGAAGACAAGGATGCGTTTGTGTTCTTGATTGTCATGTTTAAGCAGTTTACAATTATAAATTGCCCTCCATCTCCTGGAACCACAATGTCTCTAGTGTTTGTGTAATAGTAGATTGGTTTTTCATTTACCGTGTTGTTCTCTATTATATGTGTTGCACCATATGTTACAATTCCGCAGTTTTCAAAAATGTTGTCTATAGCAGTGTTATTTGCACCACCAAGCCTAACTGCATAGCTATTATTTAAGAAAATATTGTCTTTGATAGTGTCCCCTTTGGCATAGAGACTGATTCCACAATCACAGTTCAGGAAAAGGTTGTTTTTGATCATTGTTCCGTAGAAGTAATCTTGGTAACCGAAATATGAAATTCCAATAGGACAATTAATGAAGGTATTATTTTCCACAAGATTTGCTAAGGAATAAGCAATGCCGATGCCAGAGCCATTGCCTAAAATAATGTTATTAGTAATATGAGAGTTGTCTTCAGCTATACGTATTCCATATCCAACTAATCCACCGTATACCGGGAGTGTTCTTTCGATTTTGAACCCGTTTATTTCCACGTATTCAGCGTCGATACGAAAGGTATCACCGGTGCTGGGGTCCAAGGCTTGAACACTTGTCACATTAGGTCCGCCTTCGGACATTACTACTATTGATTTATCGATGTCTATATTCTCAACATACATGCCTGGATAAACCAAAATAACATCACCTGAAGCAGCCGCTGCAATTGCATCTTGGATTTTTGTGAAATCAGCATCTGGGAATTCTTGAAGGTCATCGTCAACTGTCCATGTTTTGGGTGAAGCTTCAACTTTATACACATTCAATGCAATCGGCGATATGCTTATAATAAGCAACATCAAAATTGTTCCATAAACTGTTTTCACCATCATCTTTTCTCCTTTCATATCTAGCAAAATCAGTTTCTAGTCTAAATGCTAATAAATTTTACTGAAAAACTCCTATTAAGAGAAATGCTAAAGCAATTTGCGTGGCATATTACCTTTTTTGATAATTGGATTCCCAAAAAAGATAAACTTTCGTTTGCAAGAGAAAGCTGCAGACTTTGATTAGGTGTGCAAGTCTTTCGAGACTGGCTTTCTCTATTTCTTTTTGATAGACTAACCTTTTGCCAAATAGTTGATGAGGGAAGAAGTATTTCATGAAGCGTGCATGGCTGTTTTTCATGAGGGCTTCTCTGATTCCTTTTATGCCTTCGTCGCCTAGTTTTTGCAGTTTGTTTAATACGTATTTTTCGCTTCCGAGCAGTTGAGTGTTGAATCCAAGCCGTAGCAAAATTTCAGAAATCTTTTGAGCCTCTTTTGGCGGTGGCTGCTCAGCTATTTTCTGCATCCCTGCCTTTTCGGCAAAGGGATTGTATTTTGCCATCACTGCGGGCATTTCCACGTATGGCGTCCCAGCTAAAGGCAGGGTTTCCCTGACGAGCTTTGCACCTAAGCTTATCGTACGGTATTTTGGATGTATGACAACTCTGGTGATTATGCTGAGCTTTTCGTTTAGCTCTTTCATGCTCATTTTTGGAAGAACAAGTCTTCTTCCGAAGCATGTGGGTGGTGGATAGTTGTAGACAATTACTCCGCACAGTTCTTCGCCACGTTTTAGACAGAAGATATTGCGAGGCGCAGCTATCTTGTGGCTGCGATAGTGAAAGCCTGAGAGTTTTCTCCAGTCTTGTGTTGTGCCTTCTTTGATTTGCATTTCCTTTATGAGGCTGCATTCTTTGGTTGGCTGGTTTGGATAGTAGTTTACGGTTATTTCTTTGCCAAATCTCTTGTGAACGTGCACTGATGGATTCAAGTCTTCAAGTAGATCTGTGTGTGTTGTTGCTGCCAAAACCGCTTTGTTTTGCTGTCTTGCTAGCTTCTGAAGATTGTAAGCTACTATCTTGGCTGTGTCTCTGTCGAGTGTTGCTGCAAACTCGTCCATTATCCAGAATTGAGCTTGGCTTTCAATCATCTTCGCAATTTTGTAACGGTATTTCTGTCCGTCGCTTAGCTGCTCATAACTTCTTAGGAATAGAAAAGCGTCGTTCAAGCCAACTTTGCTGAGTAATTCTAAGCTTTCATCAATTGTTTTGCCGACTGTTTCGATAAGCGGTCTGTTTAGTTCTGGCTGAATATCCGCAATGTTAATGCAGTTGGCTTCCATGTCTTGTCGTATGTCTTTCTCCAAAGCCTTCAGCAATACGGACTTGCCACTTCCAGAATCACCTGTTATGTAGACAATGTCCGTAGGCCCTATCTTCAGTTCAACATCATCGTAGATGACAAACTTTTGCCACTGGTCGAGCCCCAGTCCGAAGCCTTCTGCAACAGCGACAACCCGCTCACTTGGTTCTGGAGCAGCAGTCTCGTAGCTTATGTTGATCACAAACTTGCCTTCTCTTCTATCATATCGACGTGCATACTTGGTAATGTGGAAAAACTCACGCTTCCTTTTCATCTTGTGATCCCCAGAACCTTTCGTTTTTTCAGCTTCTTGCGAATCTGCTCTAGTTTGTTGACTCTTCTCGGTATTACAGCTAGAAGTGGGTCTGGAGCTAGCTTGACCCCGCAAGATATTGCTAATGCTGTTGCCCACCAGACATCGTCATGTTGGTTTTGCGGGTGCGAGAAATGCAGTGACCCGTCCTTTCTGAGTTCGAACCTTTCCACGTTAAGCTCGTTTACATAGCTGAGGCTCTTATTCGGTGAAACCTGTATGTTGACAAAAGGGAAGTGGTAAGCGGCATCCAGCATCCGTTGCTTCAAAATGCTTGCCAACTCTTGTTTCCTACTGCTAGTAAAGGTTACGGCTTCCACGTTTTCGATTCCGCCATTTGCCATGTCCTCAGTGATGTATTCGCCTACTCCTGTAGTGTCAACACGGATTTTCTCAAACGTCTGCCATCTATCCGTTAAGGTTTTAACGTAACCTATGACTGTGGCGTATTTGGTTTCGAGCGGAAACACCTTCACATGCCTTAGAAGATATTTGCCGTCGACGTCTTCGATTACGACGAAGGCAGAATAGTCTTGATGTTTTCCAAGGTCTAGTCCGCCATATAATTTGCCTCTGTGGAGGCTTTCAAAATTCCAAAGCTCCAGTTCGCTGTCGATGCATTTTGTTATCAGACTTAAGGGTATCCAGACGCTTTCGTCTTCAGCCCATTCTGCCTCAAGCTCCCGTTTCCATCGCCAAGGGTCGCCTTCATACTCTTGTTTGCGGTCTTCAAGCCACTTTCGCTTCATAGGTCCGTTAGGTTCTAGGGCTTGTTCCCATGTGACGTGGCTTTTTGCGAACCGTGCGAATTGTGGTCTGTTGAAGATTTTCCAGAATAGGCTGTCGGTGCTGCCTGGTGTGCTGCTGCAGATAAACTTGCCGCCAGTGGTTGCAAGGGTAAACAGTATGGAATCATAGAGTTCCTCGTCATGGTTAATCCAATTGGCTTCATCCATGTACACGCAGTTAAGCGTGAAGCCTCTGACTGTTTCTGGATTGCATGGCAAGGCTTGGATAACTGCTTGGTTCTTCAGCCTAATGATTGTCTGCTGCAGCTTGTGGTAGTAGCCTCTCGGAATTCTAGTCAAGAATCCGTTGATTTTGGTTATCGGGATTTTTGTTTGGCGCCAGCTAGGACCCACAATGGCAATTTGATAACCATCATGTAACAGAGCGTAATGTAGTAGCCAAGCAGAGATCAGATGCGTTTTTCCTGACTGTCGACTCCATCTCAAAGCAACAGAATCATTCTTGCTCAAAAGCTGTGCCGCTTCTTTCTGGTAAGCTGTTAACCTTAAGCCTAGCATGTGCTCTGTGAATTCGATAAAGTCTTCTGGAATCCGCTTTGCCTTAGCTTCCAGATGGTCCTTGAACCGTTGCTGCAGTTCCTTTATCTTTGTCTTTTGCGATTGTCTCATCAATCATCTTCTCCAAACGGTCTAGTTCCTCGTTAATCAGAGCCTCATCAAAAGACCGTGAAAGACTGTTCAGAACTTGAGCGATGTAGCCTGCAATGCGCATGAATCCTTCGCGTTGTTTAGGTGTTTTGGCGTTTCTTGCAGACTGCTCAGCCAGATCAAACATTGATTCAAGCTGTGTTATCAGCTTCTGCCTAAGCCTTTGTGTTCCGGTCTCAACTTCCTTTTGAGCACGTCTTACCTTGCCTCTAAGCCTATGACTATACACTCGAAGCTTACCCCCCTCTAGGTTTTCTGCGAGATCAGAATGCCAGATATGGTTCCAATCAACCCCGTTATGGCTGCAAATACTTCGCTATTCCATGCACCTAGAAAAGCCATGTGAGCGATTTCCAAGGCTGAAAGACAAACAGTCATTCCAATAGCAAACTTGACGCCGTAGACAAGCCTCTCGTTTGGTTGAACAGCGATTATCTGCTCTTTTCCCCGCGAACCCTTACGCTGTATTGTTTTGGTCAGTGCTTTTCTAATCCAGTCTGTCGTGATTTCTCACCTTCTGCTGTCTGCACCTGTTTGGAAAAACGCGTCTTCCACCCATCAAAAAACTGTTCAAAAGCTGCTTGCACTCTTCTGAATTCATATGCTGATTTTCGATGACCTTTATGCTTACAGCCCATGACAACGGGACGGCTGTGTAGTCGATGTCGTAGAGTCCATCTGCATAGCGAAAGTGGTTCTGACCCAATATGATGTGCTTGTTCTTTTCGCCGAGTATTCCTATGAAGATGCCAAAACTCGTCACTGGAACATCTATGTTGCCCAAGCCTCCGCTAAGGCTTTTGCCAATAGATGCATCTGTCCAATCTACGCGAATGAGACCGCCCGACTGCAATGCCTTAAGTTGTTTCAAGACTTGTTTATTCATCAATAAACCTCGCAAATTCTGCTACGTTGACTAATTTGTAAGCTTCTATTTCGGAATAGATTCTGGTTTTGCAGTGTCTACCAGCTTCGTAAGCCAAACTGTTATCGCTGTCGGACCGACTAAAGCTGTGTAAACATCGAAGGTCATGCCAGCCATGTCCAGACCAAGCGCCGAAAAAGCACCGATGGCTACTGTGCGTAGAAATTTCTTCCAACTGAAAGCCTTGTCTTGTGCTGCATACCCCAAGAAAGCATAAATTAAAGCTGCGCAAATTCCCAAACCAATGTTCAACAAGTTCATCTTCCTTTTTCACCTCCTACTAGGCTTTTTGTGATATTTTCCCGCCTCTTGAAAAGTTCAAATGGCTTGATGAGAGGAGAAAGGAGAATCCAAAAGAGAAGATCATTTTCTTGCACTTTCCATAGAGGTTTCGGGTTGTGGTTTCTCCCAAAGTTGCCATCCAAACTTCATGACGTTCTTGCGGAATTCTTCTTGACGAATCAACCCCAATTCTGCAGCCTTCAACATATCGACTAAAACAATTTCGGGCACTTCTTCTGACCCCCAATTTAGACGAACTTGAGCATCAACAGGATCGAAGCCAGCTTGGGCTAAAATGATGTCGAAAATATCCCTTTCTACCTGCCGTTTAATGTACCGCTGAATAGGTTTAACCATCATAGTTTGTAAGTCTAAGGCTGCTTTGGCTGAAGCTTCGGTGAAGCCTGGAGTGCTGAATAACCTTGGCAGGGGAGTTTCGCAACCAAGATAAAACTGATTGACTATGTGTTCCACATAATACTCAAAACGAGCTCGTGGATCCAGAGCGACTGGCTTTACTTCGCAAGGCTTGTTATAGAAAAGCCAAGCACCTTCTTCACTGCGGCTTTTAATCGCGTTTTCAAATTTGGTGATTGTTGTCTGATCTGCCTTTTCGAGAAAAGCCAAAACGTCTGGTCCAGCATATTTCTCAAAAATTTTCGGCATAATCCTTTCTATCTTGGCTTTCATACAAGCATAGGCTGGTCTACGCTCAGATTGAAAAGTTAGCGAATGTAAGAGTACTTGCAAAACGCCTGTCCCAAATCCAGACAATCCCAAAGAATTGATTCGCCAATGAATTACTGATTCTGCTTTAAGGCTTTCACTTCCATATGCTTGTCTCAGCTTGTAGCCTTCTGTTTTGTATGGAAGCTTTAAGTGACCGTCTTGAATGAAGCTTAGTTCAATTTTTTCCACGGAGTCTATTGGAAGCCTATGCAATTCAGTTAGTTCTTCAGGCGTTATTTTGAGCCAGAAATCGTTTCCACATGCAATCAAGACACGGGCCATGTCGCAGAGTAAAGCATCCAAATTGACCTCTTCATTAAACTGGTCTACTGCCTTCTTTGCCTCTGTAGCCTTTGCATATTTTTCATTGACTGTTGTATAGAAGCCGATTCCGACTGCTGAAGCTGCCAGCAAATCAACGCTCGCTTTGCATGTGGGATCTCTCTCGTAAAGCTTCATTACGTCGGCGAGTTGAACACTGGGGGTTTCATAGATTACCGCTGACCGGGGTGAGGCATGTCCAGTTTTGGCTTTGTGCGAAAAAGCCTCTACGAAACGCTTCAAAATGTTGCTCATTTTAAGCCCTCAAGAAGTTTAAGCCCTCTATCCGTAATCACGTATGGAGCGCGATGTTTTTGATCGCTTTTCTGTATGTACTCATTCTGCACCAAATAATGGAATATTCCCTCAAAAGTGGCATGAGTGCCAAACTTCTTAACAGTCCTTTTTTCAAGTTCTGTCCTAGATAGATGTTGTCTACTAAGCTCGTGCAACACAGTTTTTGCAAGATTCAACCTTTCATCTAAACGCCTCAATTACAAACAACCTCAATTGGTTTTTGAGTGCTATAAAACACTGAATTCGAGAGGTGCTCCGCAATGTTTTTGCAAACCATTAGAATGGTCAATTCGCGCTTGCCATCTTTGCCGTAAGTGTTAGCTGTTGGGTCAGGTGTGAAGGGTTGCATTTCAGCTCCGCATAAGGGACATTTTCGCCAGCAATCACAGACTATGACGTCGGTTCTGTATCGACTATGGTAGATTCGACCGCATCGTGAGCATTTGCCTTGAAAGCTTGTTTGGTTAGCCACTTCTCAAAACCATGCTCAGGCTTACAGACTTGTGCTTATGTTAGTCATCTTCGCTACTGCTTTGCTTCGCAGAACTCCCATGCCGAACCTTGTGGTGGCTCTGACTCCAAACTTGCCACTCTTAGGATCTTCCCAATCTTCGACAGTCACGTCTCTGCGCAGAAGCATAGCTGCTGCCACTCGAGTGTCAATAGCGTAAGCCGTTCCGTTTGGCACAAGTGTGCTTGCTTGAACTCTCATTCCTAGAACGCTTGTGACGATTCCACGTTCGATGTCTGTTTGTCCCGAAGGCAAGTATTGGGCGTGAATGAACTTGTCGTCGTTCAGCAACTGATGCAACTGGGTTTCGTGCACTACGAGTACACTAGGACGCCAGTTCTCACCACGAACAGCATTGTGCAGCTTAAGAAGCCCAGCCCAGCTTAAGGCAGCTCCACCACCTGCTACTGGTGCTCCGCTAGCTAGGTCTGCGTCTGCGATGGCTCCGTAAAGCGACAGAATCTTGTTTGTTTCGGTTTCGCCCAATATTCTGCCGACTTTTTCAACCATGTTGTCCATTACGTTCCATGTGGCGTCTTCTGCGAATTCGCGTGTCCATTCTTCTGAAGCGTCTGCGAAAGTGTTGGTTTGAATGTCGATGGTGCTTATTTTCTTGCCAGCTAGTCTTGCTATTGAGGCTTCTGCATAGAGGTAGGCTACAGCTTTTTCGTCAAGTGGGAAACGTTCTAGAGGTTCGGTTGTTGGTTTGATGTTGATGATGTTTCTGCCTATCATCTCTGGATAGGCGGCTTCTACGAGCGTGTCATGCATCTTGCCTAGTGCGCCACTCATGTCGCTGAACAAGCCTTCTTTGATTCCAACTTCGGCATAGCGTTTGAAGAACGGGTGCGTTGGTGCTCTGCCTTTTACGTTCTCGTAGAATTCTTTGACTTCGCCGTCTTTTTGCGTGAGGCTTTCGAAAAGTTTAGGCTTCATGCTTGTCACTTCTCCACGAAGATGAAGAGCAGATCGTCTGCTGCTGTTGTGGTTTCGAGAGCCCATCCGAGTTTTCTGGTCCAAGAAATCGTTGAGCTTCCGCCCTCATTGATATCAGCTAAGGCTACGACTCTTTTGCTTGCGTCTGCTCCGTAGACTGCTTTGCCACGGGTTATTGCGCCACCAGCTTTAACCTTGATTCTTCCACGAATTAGAACGGGGCACATGGCTCCAGAAGCAACAGATTGCACTGCGATACCAATGCAGTCTTGAGCGGATGTTGCGGGGCTTACTTTGTCGTCTGCGCTGAGATAGACGGAGTCGCCTTTGGTAATTGCTGCTGCAGCTTCAAACCGTTCTATGACAGCATTTGGGTCGTCTGTTTCACCTATTGCCATCCACGTTTTGCCTGAAACGTCAGCCAAAACACATCACTCTCCTTTTCGTTCGGTTTCAGCAAGTTCAGCCTTGCCTACTCCCGTTTGTCACCTCATTTGACCTTGATTCAAGGTTGCGGATGATTCCGCGCAGTTCTTGACAGAGTCTTTGAGGACCTAGGGTCCAGCTTCGTTCAACCATGGAGCTTGGCAAAACAGCTTCAATTAGGGCTTTAGCTTCTTTTACGGAGATCATAGGCTCTTTTGTTTCGGGTTTCTTCAAAAGCTTCTCAGCAATGTCTCGCTGCTCTTCTGGCTGTTTCTTCTCTTCAATCTGTTCCTTCGGGTTCTCAGTTTTAGGTGGCTCTTGTGGAGCGTTTTCAACTTTTTCGCTCATTTCTCGTTCACTCTCTTTAACAGGTTCTGCCTTTTCGGCAACAACTGCTGGCTTAATGTAGTCGGGGTGAAGGCTCAACCAATCACGGATGCTGTTTTGATCCCACATTTTGGCTTTCGAAAACAGGATGGCTTGGCACAGCTCTCTGGAAGGGTCTTCTCGAACCTTAGACATAACCGCCAAAACGCCGTTCTGTTGATCCAGCCAGACCGTTCGAAAATGCTCCGGCATGAAAGCTGCTTGATCTTGGTAAAAGCCTAGAACGTATTCGCCGGCAATAATAGGCTCTGCCATCTGTTCCTTGGGTTTTAGGCTTTCTAGGACTTGCACGTTTGTTTCTGGGATGCCTGGAACTGCTACAAGGCTCAGTTCTGCATTGTGTAAGCCGTGCGGAATCTTGCCGTCTACTATGTCTAGTGTTTCGTAGTCTGCTCCTACGCTAACGTGTTGGATTAGTCCTTTGAGGATTTTGTCGGCTATTTCGCTTTCGTAGATTTCGGCTTCGTACCAGAGGTTTTCGCCGTCCCAGCTTGTTTGAGTTACTTTTCCAACAGCGTTCGGAACCGCAACATGCTCAACATAGACAGGAGCAGAAACAAGCTTGTTAGCAAAGGTTTGCAGCTCTTCTGGAGTGTAGATGTTGAAGTTTCTGCTTATGCCAGAAGTCATTGCAATGCCTTTAATGCGCAGAGGCTTATCGACAACTTTCTCAAAGACTTGAAAAGGCAGAATACAGGAAACATGTTCTTTGGTTCTTGTTTCTTCGCGGTGTTTTTCAAACCAAGCCTTAGCCTTGTCAAGCGTCCAGCCTTTCTCTTTGCTGAAAAGATAGCTTTGAACCTCCATCGTGTCTTTGCCTTTAGGCTTGCCGACTACCGCTTTGATGCCTTCCTCTTCAGAAACTGTGATGGTGCGGAGACTGTCGGGTTTGAAATCGTCTGGATTACGATGACCGCTACGAATGTATTGGTCGGTTTCTTCCCAAACCAAGCTGAGTTGAGCTCCGTTTAGTCTTCAAGCCAGATTTTGGATGCTTTGGATAAAAAGATGCGAGAAACTAGCTAGTTGAGTAGTCAGTTATATGGTTATATACTTCCTAGGTAGTCAGTTATTTTGGAGACAGTGTTGCCTAGCCTTTCTGTTTATATCAGGCAAGCAAACTATGAGAAAATAAGAAAAGTGGCAGAGAAGAACGGAGCCACAATAGGACAAATCATAAACAAGCTAATTCAAGAAAAACTCTAAGCAAATTAATGCTCAGCAATCAAACTTGATAGTGACCTGGATATCAGTTCTCATTTTGCACGTAGTCCTTCAATGTTTGTCTTTCATTTGTCAAGAGTATTTTCTGGTCAAATGTCTCAAGAAGCAAGTCATGAGCCTTACTCGCTCCCTTCATTCCCCCTAAAGCTGAAAGTGGAGAGGTTTTTGAGTTCCAGTCAAATGACCTAAGTGGCAAAAGCATATCCGTCAAGATTTCCTCTCTTCGAAAATCAAGTCCTTGTTTTAGACATGTTTGAAAAATGTCTTTCGCAAACCAATGCAACGAATAGACCCCCAGTGCCTTTAGAATCATGTACTCTCTTTCTGTCTTTTTGTCAAATGCTTCGGGAAACAGTTCCTTCAGAGCTTTCCAATAATTCTCTAGAAAACGAAGCTTATCATCATTGCTTAACTTAACGAAATCCTTGTCTGAGAGCAAAGGTTGAAGAGAAGAAACAAAGGAATTTAGCTGAATTGGCTTTCCAGTATCACGCTTGCCACTCACGTTTATTTTACCTTCTAAAGGTGAAGATCTTTCCCTATTCAAAGCTATGCTTATCTCTGCACCAATGATCCTCCAGCTTTCTTTTTCAATGATCGAAAGCCCCTGAATGCCACTTGCCTTGATTCTATAAAGTAATGCGTCTTTAAGAGAAGGGCTTATGCCTTTCTGCGTCTTGTTAACGATGAAGAAAATTGTCCTCTCTATATCTTCCGGTGTAAAGCCATTTTCATTCTGCTCATGTTTACTGCCAATTTTTCCTGTAGCAACTATCGAATCGATGAAGACTATAGGAAGCTCATAATCCATTAAATCTGAAAAGAGTGAGGGATTTAGGGATTTGGAAAAAATGAATTTTTCCCGGATTTTTCCGAATCCTCCCATTCTGTGTTGCCCGTCTATAATCCAGATTGATCCCTTTTTCCTAGGTATCCTGAGAATACCGAAATCGTCACCCTGTTGTTCAAACTCGGTCTTTCTCAAGCTTACAAGCAGAGCGGGCATAACCGCCAAAGGGCAGTTTGATAAGTACTCCACGAGTTCATTCGTTCTTTCTTCGTACTGCTCTCGCTGGTAGCCTTCGAGTTCTTCTTCTTTGAATTTGTCCAGCTCATACAAATCTAAAATGTCACTCACTTTCATCTTTCCTACGTACATTTCGATGTCTTTCTGAACGAGCTTGATCACTTTAACAAGGATTGAACCTCGCTGATTGATTGAGCTACTTGCCAACTTGGAGAGAAGCCGCAATCTCTCATCTTGTTGTATTTTCTCTGGAAAGAAGAGATTCGGGTCGTTCCAACATTTCTCACAAACAAACTTCTCTCCGTTTTCGACAGGGTACATTTTGCCGTTGATTTCATATCCGCAGCATGAGCATATCATTGAATCACCTCTAAAGGTTTCATGAATTCGTTAAAAGCTTCGTCAAAAGTGTGGCATTTTTCAACTTTGACCTTCAGCATTCCCTCATAAGGTGGGAAAGCACCGCCGGAGCCTATGACACGCCTGGCTCTCTGCACTGCATTTAATCTGATTTCGTCCCATTTTGGAGCTATGTAGGTATTCTTTGAAAGAGTATTCGTTGGTTGATAGCGCATAGGATAAGAAACTGCGCCCCAGCTTAGTGTGTTCTTTATACGGGTAAACAAATCTTGTGGGCTGTCGGTAAAGTTGTAAAGAGCGTAAACAAGGATATTTCTGCCATCAATACCGTTTGACTTTAGAAGATTGATTGCTTTCCTGACGTAAGAACCCATGCCAATATAGTCATATGATAGTCTTACAAAGCGATCTATCTTAACACGTGAGATCTTTTTCGCAACACGATCGGAAATCAACCTTGCATCAAGTCCTTGGTTAAAATCGACTCTAAGGTCTAGTTCTTCGATTTCTTCGAGAACAAACTCCCATTTAGAACTTGCCAGAAAATTATTGTCAAAAAGTATCACTCGTTTGTGTCCTGGCCAAATCGAATGCTTTATGCTACCTTTCTCTGCATGTAGTTTGCCCTCTATGCGAGGAACGGCACAAAAAGTACAGGACCTTAAACATCCGCGAGAAGAGAAAATTATGCTGGCACCAACTTTTTTGTTCCAATCAGGAACCAGACTATAGTCAGGACAAAGATTTTCAGCTTCTGTGAAAATTCCCTTAAAAACGCGTTTTGGATTCACTCCACTAAGAGCTGCGTGTTCAGGCATCAATGAAGCATAAAGTCCACCAAGCCAGAGGTCAGCCTTAGGAAAAAGCATTGAAAAGAACCGAACTGCTTCCCAGACAGGTTTCCAAGCCCAAGTAAAAAGGCTCGTCACATAGATAACGTTAGGCTCTCTAGAAACATGCGTTGTTGTTCCTCTTACTAGTTCAGTTGTATC
>Ga0172366_10002000_pt1 | contig 15955 bp, 18 predicted proteins | sample LakKivSesite69cm_FD_114533 | JGI IMG/M metagenome (GOLD analysis project Ga0172366, IMG submission 114533) | Sediment microbial communities from Lake Kivu, Rwanda - Sediment site 69cm | ecosystem: Environmental > Aquatic > Freshwater > Lake > Sediment | place: Rwanda: Western Province, Lake... | reverse complement strand
TTTTGTGGCCTCGTTTGCAATTTTTATAGCGTTCTCTTCGCCTGCTTCTGGTTTAAATTCGTCCGTGCATCTGTTAGCATAAACAGCGCAGACAGAGCCAGCTCTTAACCCATAAAGGCTCGCCAGAGTGTACAACGTTGCCGTTTCCATCTCAAAATTTAACACTCTCGCTTCTTGCAGTTTCTGAAACAGGCTTTCCATACGCGGAGCATAGCCTTTTCGAGTTGCCCGGTCTTGGCCTGCGTAGAAATCTGCTGTTGTTGCTGTTATTCCAACATGATAGTTATGTATGCCTAAGCTTTCAGCTGCTTCAATCAAAGCCAATAACACCTCATAATTAGCTATTGCGGGATACTCGGGTATAATGTAGCAATTGCTTGTGCAATCAAGGCGTACGGCAGCACTCGAAATTATCAGGTCGCCGCAGTTGATATCCCTTTGGATGGCGCCGGTGCTGCCGACACGGAGAAAAGTGTTTACGCCTATGTTTGAAGCCTCGTTGACAGCAATTGCCATGCAAGCTGGACCGATGCCGCTTGATAATGCGGAAATCGGAACACCCTTGTATTTGCCTGTAACACTGCGAAATTCGCGGCGAGAAGCGACTTCCTTGGCTGAATCCCAGGAGCATGCAATTCTTGGAACACGGTCCGGGTCGCCTGGCACAAGCAAATACTCAGCTAAATCACCCTTTGCACACGCAATATGATATTGCTTGCCGCTGGAAACTGTTGAGTGCACGTTTGTCCACCACAATTAAGATTAAGCGTGCAACATTTAATAATAGTGGAATTTGGAGAAGCTCCCCCTTGTCCAATCAACGAAGAAGAACAAAGTATGACATTTACGCAGACATAATCGAGATAGTCGCCAGAAAAGGCCTCTGCTCACTGACAAGAGTTTCCTATGGAGCCAACATGCCTGTAGATCGAACGAAGAAAGAATTAAATTTTCTCGTTGCACATGGTTTTATAAACGAAGTCACCTTAGAAGATTCAAAAAAATACAGAGCCACAAAATGGGGATTAGAATACTTGGAAACATTCAAACGCATGCGAAAGTTCTTCGCAGCACTAGAAGAATAGAAAAACAGTCACAATTTGTAACTACAAAACGTGTTCTCATCATGTGCGTCGGCTTTTAAGGGATCCAAGGGGCTATTCCTTCTCATTGAAAAAAGATGAGGTGGTAAGAATGGCACGTCAAATTAAAAGTGAACCATGCTGGAAACAGGAAGAAAAGCGGAATATCACATCTAGGACGAGCCTCTTCAGCATCGTTAAAAATGTCTTTAGGCCAAATCATTCAAAATCGGCTGAGAACATTCTATCATATATAAGAGCTGGAAAGGCTGAAAATTCTGAGGTAATAGCTATCCAAACAAAAGTTGAAGCGGCAGAAGCTCAGCTTAGAAGAGTACAAATGGTTCGGTAAAACAGTACTAGTCACTAGATGTGAGTCCCCCTTTTAAAGACACAGCAACATGATCTAACACAGAGGATTGAAAAGTGAACAACAAGATATCTGTCCCTCCAAGAAGCACAGTAACATTAGACATTGTAGATGGAGACTTGGAAATACTCAAGCACGCGACGGTGAAAGGAACAGAAGCAAACGCCACATTGAGGGTTTCAGGCACGGTTTACTGCGAAGGAGACAACACTTTTGAATGCAGCCTGTCAGCAGAAAGCCTCAAGGCGGAAGACACCGTGACAGTACACGGAGACTTAGAGATACAGAATGATGTTGAAGTTGAAGAAGGCAGCCTAGAAGTTTATGGAAAAATGACGGCTAAAAGCGTCGATGTGGACGACACATTGTGCGTAAGCAAGGACCTCATCGCTGATGATGTTGAGGTCGGAGGAAACCTGAAAGTTGATGGAAACGTAAAGGCTAAGGACTTAGAACTCTGCGGAACCTTCGAATCAAAAGGAGATGTAACAGCCGAAAACATTGAGACATGCGGAAGCCTCTCAATCGAATCTAAAGCTGATATAAAAAACCTAGAAGTCGGAGGAAGAGCTAAAGTCTCAGGCGGAACAATCCATGAAATAGACGTAGGCGGAACCTTCGAATCAAGCGCGGCACTAGAATTTGAAAGAATTGACGTAGGCGGAATTGTGAAGCTTACTGGCAGAAACAAAGGCGAGAAAATAGAAGTTGGCGGCTCATTCAGGGTTGAGGGCGACTTAGAGTTCGAAGAGATTGACGTGGGCGGCAGAGTGGAGATAACAGGGTTAGCCCGAGGTTGTGAGATGGAGGTAGGAGGCAGAGTAGACATCGGCGGATCTCTAGAGCTTTCGGGAACCCTAGAGGTAGGAGGCAGAGCGGATGTGAGCGGAGAGGTTACAGTGAAAAACATTGAAATCGGCGGCGCGTTGCATGCAAGAAAAGCTACAGCAAAAGAACGGGTAGAAGTCGGTGGCTCAATAGCCACTCGTGAAGGCGTCAACGCCCGCTTCGTCGAAATCGCCAAAAGAGGCGAAGTCGACGGGCCTATAAATGCAGAAGAAGTCATCATTGGCAAAGATGCACGTGCTGGAACTATTTATGGAAGAGAGATCCTGCTGAGAACCGGGGCAAATGCGGAAAACCTTTACGGTGAAAACATCACCATCGAATCTCATTGCCGTGTAAACGGTGAAATACATTACACTAATCGTTTGAGACTAGAAGAGTCTGCTTCGTTGGCTAAAGCACCGCAAAAAGTGGAAAAACTCCCCTTCTAGAAAGGGGCCCAATCAGGTTTTCTTAGGCGCAGCCAAGTCGGCTATGTCCACGCTGTGCTCGTATATTTGCCTCAAAAAAGAGGCTACCGCCAAGATCTGCGGTACAACATCAAGTGATTGAGCCCTAGCGACTTCCTCAATGTCAGTGAATCCTTTTTCAATCTTGTCTCGCATGCTCTTCACCTTCTCTGCCAAAATCATATCACCGATCAGAAAAGCCGTTAAAGCGTTTTCATGAGCCTCGAAGCAAATCATGTGAAAACTCGTAAACAGCTTTCTAAGATCTTGCTCCAGTCTTGTGCCCTTCAATTCAACCGTCTTTAGAGCCACTCGCACGCAGTCATCTCCAATGCCTTCCACAAGGCTTGCGACTAAGCGGTAATCGAGGCATTCAATCGGACTAACCCCCAGTTTTTCACTTAAACTTGGATTCTGAATTATCGTGCGCAAGATGCGGACAAGAAGGAAGTAAAGCCTGTTGCCTTCATCGTCACGTGCCATAACGCTTCTGGCCAGCTGCACATCCCCGTCAACGAAAGCGTTGGCAACATCACGGTGCATGCCAGCAGCAATAGCATATCCCCGACGAAGGATCTTTTCAGGCGGAAACCCTGAAGGCTCCAACAAACACTGCAAAACAATGCCTGAATAATCCTCCTCAACAATCTCCAGTCCAATCAAACGGCTAACAGTATTCTTAACAGTGTCCCGCGCCTCAAAACTAATACGCTCCTTCCCCTCAACACGTATAATGTCAAAACCAAGCAGGTAATTCCCTATGATCTCACGACCCAAATACGGCCCAGGCTTCAACGTAACAGCCCGAGGAGAAGGCTCAGCACCATGCTTCGCATCGACGAGAAGCTTCCCCTCACCGGTCTCGATCAAAGACAAAAGCGACCCTTTTTCCAAACCATACCGCTCAGCCCAAGATTTCGGCAAACAAACAAAGAATGTTCCACCCGGAGTTTGCTGCACTTTGCGCAACTCACTCACTCACATCACCACCTAACCACACGATATGGGAAGACTAAGACATCTAAACAAAAATCCTGCATATAAACTGAGGCGCTGGTGTTTGAACTGAAGAGCCAAGTTGTAATCGGTATAGACCTAGCCGGAAAACCGGAAAACCCGACCGGACTAGCGATACTAAGAGGTAAGGCAATAAAGGCACGTCTAATCTATGGGGACCCCGAGATTTTGGAAACCATCACAACTAACATGCCAACACTCACAGCAATTGATGCGCCTCTCAGCCTGCCAAGAAGAGGAATCCTCAGAAGAGCTGAGAGAGAAATGATAAAGAAAGGCTACAGAATTTTCCCGCCGAAGCTTCCAGCAATGGAGAAACTCGCAATTCGCGCCATGAGACTAAACACGTTAATAACAGAAAAGGGATACAAAACAATAGAAGTGCACCCCACTTCAACGCGTAAAGCCTTAAACATGCCAACTAGGGACTGGAACAGAATTCAAAAAATCCTAGCAAGCGTGGGGCTAAGAGGAGACCTTGAAGTTCGCACTCAATCACCCCATGAAATCGACGCCGTGGTAGCCGCCTTGACAGCACATCTCTATCTGCAAGGTCAAACAGAATCAATGGGAAATGAAGACGAAGGCCATATAATAATCGCAAGGAAGCAAGATTGGAGAAATCTCAAAATATGAGCAACGAGGAAAAACTGCAAAAAGCCGTAGAACTGACAATAGCAGCAGGATACCAGCTCAACAAAGAAGCCTTCGAATTTCTAAGCCTAGTGGCCACCACGCAAGACCCAGCTGAAATCATGGCTAAAGTCATTCACCAAATAGAAAGTCTCGAAGAAAAACCATTCTTCATCGAAAGAAGCTTTTTAGAACAACTATTGAAGACGGCAGAACCATCAAAAGAAATAACTACCCGGCCATTGGAGGAGTCCCTTCAACCGTCACCAGAATACCAAACGCCGCAGGTGACTGAGGGGAAAATTCCTTTCCATCCTTTCGCAAAAGAGATTGACGCAAGTATTAACATAATTGAAGATCCAGGTACCAAATTAAGCTCAAGCGGAACAATCGACGATTATTTGGAGTATTTCCAAGACAGATTCAAGCGAATGGAAAGACTGCTGAGGCAAAGGATAGACGTAAAGAGTGCAGCATCAATTCTGGATGCTCTAAGGGCTCAAGCGAACACAAGGCTCAAAATAATTGGGATGCTAGCAGAGAAAAGAGAATCGAAACAGAAGACGATACTGACCGTTGAAGATTTGAGAGCGAGCGCCACAGTGCTTGTGCCACAGAATGCCTCTCAGGAGCTTCAAAAAAAGCCACAACTGCTTATGCTCGACCAAGTTGTCTGCCTGAGCGTTGTAAAAACAAGAAGCAACCTACTAATTGCCGAAGACATCATCCTACCTGACATAGCCCAGAGGCCCCAACATAAAGCCCAGGAACCAGTTTACGCAGCGCTCACTTCAGACATGCATGTAGGGAGCACAAAATTTACGAGAGAGGCCTTTAGCCGATTTATTTTATGGCTTAACGGCAAATATGGGAACGAGAAGATGAGAGAAATCGCCGGCCACATCAAATACGTCTTAATAGCGGGGGACATCGTTGACGGCGTAGGAGTCTATCCTAATCAGCTAAAGGAGCTGGCAGTTAAGGACGTACATAAGCAGTACAGGCTTGCCGCAAAGTATCTCGAACAAATCCCAGATTACATAGAAGTGATCATTATACCTGGAAACCATGACGCCCCCAGAAAAGCCTTGCCTCAACCACCAATAGCAAGCACCTTCCTTGAAACGCTCCAGGAATCAAGAAAGATCTATTCTTTGGGAGACCCGTGCCAACTCAGCCTTCACAGTGTAGAAATATTGATGTACCACGGCCGAAGCTTGGACGACATAATCTCAACCGTCCCAGAGATGACCCACAGTCACCCGGAAAAAGCAATGAGACTGCTGTTACAGAGCCGGCATCTAGCACCATTATACGGTGGGAAGACACCTTTATCGCCGGAAGATAGGGACTTCCTTGTTATAGAGCATGTTCCAGACATTTTCCATGTTGGGCACGTACACGCGTTAGACTATGCAAATTACCGTGGTGTTCTATCTGTAAACTCGGGCTGTTGGCAGGAGCAAACAGATTACATGCGAAGAAACGGTTTCACCCCAACACCCGCCAAAGTTCCGGTCGTAAATCTTCAAACTTTGGAAGTCACTGTTGCCCAGTTTAACTAGGACCTTAACTTTCAAGGCCACCGCGTTTGTGCCCTCAGATTCCAGCTTTTGCATGTTTTGAAAGGCATTTTGGCTCGTAATCAACTAGACGACCAAGCCTACTGTCACCAACAAAAACCTCTCTGATGATCGAACGTGCAATTTCCAACCTTATCTTTTTGGTCCTGCCATATCTTCCCATGCTTATGACCTTTGCATTTACAAGTCCCATAGCATCAAGTTCATTGATCAGTGTGCTTAGTCGCCGCTGAGTTAAGGGAGCAACGCCTAACTCCGCGCCTAGTTCATTGTAGACATCAGAAATCTCACCCGTAATGGCACCGCGAAGACTTGCCCTGTTCAAATGGTAGACGCCTAACATCACGAGCTTTGAGTGTAAAGTCAGATTCTGAAGAGCCTCAACAACGCGGTCATGCTCAATGTGTTTCTCAGCTTCTCGCACATGCTCTTCAATAACGACAGTTGCACCTTTCCGCTCTGCAACCTCACCGGCAACACGTAGCAAATCCAAGGCTCGCCTAGCATCACCGTGCTCTGCAGCAGCCAGAGCCGCGCAGAGACCAAGCGCACCATCGGACAAAGCACTGTCGCAAAAAGCTGCCTTTACGCGTTCAAAAAGAATGTTCCTTAATTCACTCGCATCGTAAGGTCTAAAAACAATCTCCTCCTCACTAAGGGAGCTAAGGACACGCGGATCAAGAAACTCTTTCAACCGGAAGTCATTAGATATGCCGACAAGAGTCACTTTGCTTTTGCTCAAAGCTTCGTTCACCCTCGTCAACTCATAGAGAAGGTTGTCACCACGTACTTTTATCAAAGCATCGGCCTCGTCTAACACTATCATAAAAATAATCTTTGAAGCGTCCAAACCAACTCTAAATCTGTCAAAGACTTCTCCCACAGACAGGCCTGTGAACGGAATGGATACGCCCACGCTCTGGCATAAACCTGCAAACACACGATATTCAGAACTTGCTATACGGCAGTTAACGTAACAGAACTTAACAGGAGCGTTGAACTCTTTCGCTTTAAACTCCAGATGGCTTAGCACATATTTCGCCACGGCCGTTTTGCCTGTTCCGGTCTTCCCATAGAGGAAAATGTTGGAACTTCTAGCACCCTTGAGCACCGGCGCTACAGTCTCCCCAAGCTTCCTAATCTGCTCCTCCCGGTGAGGTAACCGGTCAGGAAGGTAATCATGCCGCAACACTTCCCTGTCCTTAAAGATCTTTGCATTGCTTACGAACCTTTCAAATACATCATCAAGTATGCTGGTGTCACTCATCGTACCCCTCATCGATCTTCAAACGTAGCACCTCTCTTTGCTGTGGAGGAAATAAGGTGTGCCGTACAGAAAACTAAATGCCCCACACAATAATCTAAAAGAAAAGCAATTCTCCATCGAGAAAACCTTGTAATCAGGGACACACCCCATAGCTTCGACTGGAACTCAGTATTGATTAGAATAAACAATGCCGATTTCTTCTTGTGAGAAGAAATATACTCTGACTGGTAAGCGTCTTAGAACTGTAATAATGATTACTATCAAAGATTTTAGATAAACAAAAGAAAAATTCCCGCACAAATCTTCAATTTTCCCTCTCCCGCCTTCCTCCAATGGAAATTGAGGGGTGTGTCCCGCGGATACTCTCACAAATGCCCGAACACGTCCTATCAGCGTCATTCTGTCCTGAGGAACCTTTGCCTGAATATTTTCAGCATTCCTGTGAGGGCGGAGGACAATCTGGTATTACCAAGTTCCCAATTCCTGTTCACTTTTTGTGAAGACCTTGTGAAGTTAACTTGATGATGCTTGTTTTTCACACTCTTCTGCCGTTCCATTGACTTTTTCGTGCCCTTTTTTAGTGAAAGGACACGCCTACTCTTCTACTGGAGATTCCAGTTCAGGCTTGGCTTTTCCCCTTTTTGACTCTCCGCATGCACTGTGATGCCTGTGACGGCCGAAACGTTGGAATTTTAGCCTCTCTCACGCTTTAAGGCCCCCATTTTACCCCTACCAATCGGCGTGTTCACCGTAACACGTATAACTTGTGAACTGTAAAATTGTGAACACCTCCCTAGGGTGAACCTTGGCAATGCCAGCGAGAAAAATGCGTGTTGAACTGTTCGATACGGACGGCAGTCGATACTCGATAAGCTTCGAGGGACAGGTTACCAGAGATAAGGCGTTGCGCCTTCTGGATTTAGTAGAGTTGTTGGGTGGACTGCCGAGCGGCGGGGGCAACCCTGGAGCTAACGTTGAAGTTCCTAGGGCTGAACTTTCTAAGTACGATAAGGTTCGGGCTGTTGTTCAAAAACACTTTCCGGTTGTTTGGTTTTCATCACGGGAGGTCCAATCCGTTTATGAGCAAGAGATCAAGGAGCCCATAGGCCTCAGCACCGTGGCAACCTATCTCTCCAGGATGGCGGCAAAGGGAATACTCTCGAAAGCGGGGGCCTCTAACAATCTGAAATATAAAGCGAGTCCGAATTTCCCGCAGGCTATCGTTAAGCAGAAGACATCATGATAGAGTTTCATTGAAGTTTTCATGGTACCTCAGATAATAGAGGTCAAATTCCATGCCTGAGGAGATCGCGAATAATCTTGACGAAACTGTGGAAAAAATTGCAAGACAAGCTGAAGGACTTCTCGACTTTGGTCCGGCCCAAGCATGATGATAGAAAAGGGCGGACTATCGGTTTCCTAGACCTCACGATATCTCAAGGTTGCTAAAGCGCCTCGAACAGCTCAATGGGCAAGGAAATTTGCAGTGAGCTACGTGGCTTGGCCTTCCGTCCTTTTCAGAAGCTTCTCCATTTCTTTCTTGACACTGTACCTGAACGGAATTTTGCTGGTCTCTCTTTCCAGATATCCTTCTTCGTAGAGTTTCTTCATCAATCTTGCAGTATGTTCCCGGCTGAGTTTTACTCTTTCCTTAATCTCTGGTGCCGTCTTTGCCCCTTCCGAAGCTAGCATCTCCAGCACAGATATCTCAGTTTCAGTTAACTGAGCCATGGCTTTCTCCCTTTTTATGGGTATTGCAGCTTCAAAACTCGCCTCTGGAACCGTCTGGAATCGTTTAGCTTGCTCTTCTAAATTGCTAATCCTAGTCGCAACTGTCGTCTGTGATGCAACAGTCTCACGAGCCATCTTCTCGACTTCGTCTAACCGCGCAGATATTCTCTCACTGTTTTCTGAATTGGTAGCAATCCTAGTTTCAAAATTACTTACCTTCCTTGCAACTTCTTCCATCTTACTGAGGTTTCCATCACTCTTCGAGGCGATCGCTTCAACCTTGTATGCGACAGCCTCCAGCTTCTGAGCTTCATGCCTGAGTTGCCTGTTAAAACTCAAGACAATATCCTCAACAGCACCTCTTGCCTTCTCATATTCCCTCTGAGCCCTGCGGAGTTGTCTGTAATACTCGACAGCGGCTCCAACGGTTACTGCAAGCAAGATGCCTACAAGAACAAGTAAGGCGTCGGGCAAATCGTATTCCTCTGTGATTCCAGTGTGATTGTGTGTGACCCGCGCATGTTGCGTCACATATCACAATGATACCATAGACAATTTAAGGATTATGGTGCTTTCCGCGGAGGCGAGCATCATGACGTCACACATCACAATTTCAAGCGATAGATGCCTCTGCAAAGCACATGCCTAATAGCTTCTTTGAGAAGCGATTTTCTCGGTTATTTTTTGATTTTAGGTGTCCTTTTTGCCCTGATTCTTCCTGATGCTAATACCATTTGGATGCTGTTTTTCATAGTGTGATTTGTGACGTCACAACCCGCCTTCTGATGGACTCGATAGCTGTTTAAGGCTCTTTTCGAGCTCTTCTCGTATAATTTCTATAACTTTTAGATGTTCACTCAGCTCTCCCGCCTTATTTGGCATGTTTTTATATGCTTCCATGTACCTGTGCAGTTTGTTCGCGATTTCGAGGTATGGATCGAGGGTTGTGCTTTCGAAGATGCCCAAGTATCCTAGGAGTAGCACTGTATAGATTGATCTTACCACGTTTTCTTTCGCCTGCCCTAGAGTCCTATTAAACGCTCCGCGGCTTATTCTTGCCTTGGTCAGTCTTAATCTGGCTTTTTCATCGTATTTCAGTGGTTTGCCGGCGATATTCTCGGATAAGATGTCTATGAGCAGCGTTTCGAGCTGCGTTTTCGTTAAATGGCTATTTTCAGCGATTATTTTCACAATCGGGTCGTTTAGGGAGCCCGTCAGCCACGTTTGAACGCCTTCTTTTAGCTTCAAATTTATCTCTCCAGAGGTAAAGCTAAATGGATACGCTTTTGTATACGGGCTAAGCTTTTAAAACTGTCGGGATCCAATGGAGCGCTTGGCTGTTCGAGAACGCAAGAATTTTATGCTGAACGGAGCAATGCATAATGGGGAATATCATTTGGTTTCACGCTTTAGACCCGCAAACCGGTTAAAATCAATAAAGCCCTCCGGGATACGCCGTTTTTTCGCTTTGGCCCAGGAAATGCCCGATTGCATCAACCTGACTATAGGCGAACCGGATTTCTGCCCTCCACAACACGCCCTTGACGCTGGTTGGCGTGCAGCAAGAGAGGGCAAGACACACTATGCACCGACAAATGGTATTCCTGAATTGCGAGAGGCGCTGGTAGAGAAAGCGTATCATGACTACAGGATCAGTTATGACCCGAATTTCGAAGTCTTGATTACAGTAGGCGGAACTGAAGCAATTTTCGCGGCGCTATTAGGCTTGTTAAATTCCGGTGATGAAGTGCTAATCCCTAATCCTGGATTCGTTGTCTATGAGCCTAGTGTTTTTTTGGCAGACGGTGTTCCTGTTTGCGTTTCTCTGCTGGAAGAGAACGATTTCAGACCATCTATTGGCGATGTGACATCACTCGTCACGGACACGTCACGCGTGATGATTCTAAACTATCCGAATAATCCTACGGGCGCGGTTCTCTCATATGATGAAGCTGCTGCCCTTTCAAAGATTGCGGCTGAACGTGACATGATTGTGATTTCCGATGAAGTCTACGAGAGGATCATCTACGATGGCGCGAGACATTATTGTCTTGCAACCTTCCCTGGCATGCGTCAGCGCACATTGATTGTCAACTCTTTTTCCAAGACATATGCGATGACTGGCCTTCGGGTCGGATACGTTTATGGTCCCAGTGAACTTATTTCTTCCCTTTGGCTGGTGCATCAGTACGCTGTTACATGTGTAGATAGTCTGTCCCAGTACATTGCCCTAGCTGCTTTGATGGGAGACCAAGGTTTTGTAAAGGATATGATAAGGGAATTCGACAGAAGGCGACACCTAGTATACAAAAGACTTAATGAAATTGAAGGCTTTAAGTGTCAGCTTCCAAAAGGCGCCTTCTACTCCTTCCCAAACATAAAAGCATTCGGTATGACATCAGAGAAGTTTGCAGAGTTCATTGTGAAGGAGGCGCGCGTTCTTACCGTTCCCGGTTCCGCTTTCGGCACTGGTGGTGAAGGGTATGTTAGAATTTCTTATGCAGCTAAATACGAAGAATTGGAAGAAGCACTGAATCGGATAGAGAGAGCTGTTAAGAAGCTCAGATAGATCTCTTACAGTTCTTGAGCACTTTCCTTCAATTTGTCAAATAGCTCAGGACGCAAATCTCTTAGCGTGGGAACAAAAGTTTCAACTGGTCTTATGTCGGCATAATTGACTTCACCAATTATGAAGTCCTCTTCGTCATACTTTGCTTGAACAAGAACTTTGCCGCTAGGGCCTATGAGTCTGCTACCTCCCCAGAACTGCAGTCCGTCTTCCACTCCCACCAAGTTTACATAAGCTAGAAAGGCCGTGTTCTCGATAGCCCTTGCTGCTGTGAGCGTTTCAAAAAACGTTCGTCTGATCCCTGGTGAAGCAGAAATACAAACAATCAGTTGGGCTCCCTCTAGGCGTGTCAGCCGGGTTACTTCCGGGAAGTAAATGTCATAACATATTATCAAGCCTATCTTCCCAAGTTCTGTGTCCACTGCTACGGTTTGATAGCCGGGACGGAAATATCTCTTTTCTTCGAAAACGCTGTGAGTCGGAAGGTACATTTTGCGGTATTTCCCGATAAGGCCTTCCGGACCTATGAGCACCGCAGTATTGTAAAGAGTGGCTTGCGTTTTCTCACTTAATTCTGGCATACCGAAAATGATGTATATTCCATTCTTTTCCGCCGTCTCTTCCATGACCCCTGTTAACGGTCCAGGTATCTTCTCTGCCAATTCATAGATCTGGTCCCTCAGAACGTAGCCCGTTGATGAAAGTTCGGGGAAAATCACCAGATCTGCACCTTTCTTTTTGGCCTTTATCACAAACTTCTGCATTTTCCTCAAGTTTTCCGTCTTGTCTCCTTGCTTGCAGCTTATTTGTGCGAGTGCTACCTCAAAGCTCTCTTTCACGGCTCATTCCTCTCATGATAGCTTAATATGGGCTCCGCAGAAGTCTAAAGTCATTTCCTACTGTTCGATATTCAAGTTTTGCTGTTAACAACATTCGTCTCTTATGTTCTGATGAAAGCCATCTGCGTTTTATCTTATCCACCAGTTGCCCTTCTACATGCAATTGTGTTGCTATTTCTTCGGGCTTCATGAAGTGCTCCACTCCATAGAGGATAATGTCGAGCTTCTCATATGCGATTCCGAGTTCGTCTTCTGCAAGCTGACCTGGCCACAAAGTTGGTGAAGACGGTTTTGTCGCTAGCTCTTTTGGGAGGCCTATATACTGCGCTAGCTTTCGAACTTGTGTCTTGTAAAGATCCATTACCGGGGAGATATCTGCTGCAACGTCTCCCCATTTTGTAAAGTAGCCCATCATTGTTTCTGACTTGTCCGAACTTCCGCAAACAAGTGTATCTAATCTGTTAGCGTAATAGTAAATGTAAATCATACGGGTCCTTGCCTTTATGTTTCCCTTGCTCAACTTGTCTGCTGGGTCAAAAACTGGTGTTGAGTTGTAGAAAGCTTCCAAAGTGCTTGTGATGTCAATTGTTTCTGTCTTGAGCCCGAATTTCTTGGCAACAAGTTCAGCATGCGTGATGTCTTTAACATTATATGTTTCTTTTTCAGGTAGCATAAGCCCTAAAACCTTATCTCCGCCGATCGCCAGAGCAGAGAGGGCCGCCACGGTCGAACTGTCGATCCCTCCTGATAAACCCAAGACTACGCCTTTTGCTTGAGACTTTTCAACATAATCCTTGATGAATCTAGTTATTTTCTTCACCACTTCCAACCAGTCTAAATCCAAAACTGCAGGCATCAGCTTCAATTGGATGCACCCTTAAAGTTCTATGGTTGTAGGCAACTATTTAAGGACAGACGTAAATATTGAGGTATGGTATTTCACGGCATAGAAGGGTTGGGATATGGGAAGGAGGAGGAAGAAGGTTGTCCGCATCCCCAAGAAGCATTTACCAAAACTTTTCGCTTGTCCCAAGTGCGGAAAGGAAACCGTTAGAGTTGAGATCCTTCGAGATCAAGGGCGTGCAATCGTAGGCTGTGGTAGCTGTGGCTTGAAGGAGGAATTCCCAATAAAGCCCGCGCATGCCGAGATTGATGTTTACTGCATGTTTACCGACAAAATCTACGGGGGTTCTAGAAGGCCATCTGCGCCAGCAATCAAGGGTGCTTAACTAGGTCGGTCTTTATGATAGGTAATGTTGAAAAGTATCTCCTTGAAAAAATTGAGGCCGAAGGCTCCATCCACATAACCCTTATAGACCCTGAAAAAGTAACCCCTCCTCAGGCTTCCAGAATCGTAAGCAAGGCAAAGTTAAGTGAAACCTCAGCAATAATGATTGGAGGTTCAACATTTGTTTCAACAGCACATTTGGATGATGTCGTTAAAGCTGTTAAACGTACCGTGAAACTTCCAATAATCCTATTCCCAAACAACGTCACTGGCATAAGCCGTTACGCTGATGCTATATGGTTCATGTCTCTCTTGAACTCTGTTGACCCGTACTTCTTAATTGGTGCTCAAATTTTGGGGGCACCGGTTGTCAAAAAATATGATTTGGAACCAATTCCTCTTGGGTACGTAATTGTTGGTGATGGTGGTACCGCTGGGGTTGTAGGAAGAGCTGTTCCAGTTCCTTACAACAAGCCTGAACTTGCTGCTGCCCACGCCTTAGCGGGGCAGTATTTGGGTATGCGGTTCATATATCTGGAAGGCGGATCAGGGGCAAGAAATCCAGTTCCCCCGGAGATGATTCGTGCTGTCAAACATTACATTAATGTTCCTCTGATCGTTGGGGGAGGAATAAGATCCAGAGAGCAAGCTTTAGCCGCCGCATCTGCAGGTGCAGATATAATCGTCACGGGCAATGTTGTTGAAGACTCCATGGTGAGACGGAAAGTTTCTGAAATTATCGAGGGCATAAGACGCGGCAGGTCGTGAAAAGCCATTTGACGGCTTTTGAAGACTATTTTAACGCTTTGAAGAAGCTTCTGGGAAATGAAGATGTTTACGATGTGTGGCCAGACTTCGAACCACAGTATGATGAGCGCGAATACACTTGGGCAACATTGCGAGGTCTAGGCGAGGTCCTAATACTAAATTGCGGTTTGTGCGACGGGCCGTCTGATTTAAGACATTTTCGCTGTAAAGATTGCACTGAAAAAAGAGATAAACTTGCAAAAGAGGCATATCAAAAGGCAACCGGCCGCTCAAAGGAAAAGTGGGCTACCTTATTTTTATGTAGAATCCACACGGAATAGAGGTCTTAATAGACAACTTTTTTGACTTATTCGTGTCAGAAAACAGAAAAAGTTTGCAAATCTGGCGGAGGCCTCCTTGATTCAGGAGACACAATGGTCTCGCCAAACAGTTTTGAAGTTGCTCTCTATGCTGCGGGTGGAGCACTTAGGGCCATGAACCTCGTCATGAAAAGAGAGTTTGAAAATGCCTTTGCCTTAGTGAGGCCTCCGGGACATCATGCTGAAAAATTTCATGCTTGTGGCTTCTGTATATTCAACAACATCGGCATAGCCGCTCAATACCTGTTGAGAAAATTCAATCTAAAGCGAGTCCTAATATTTGACATAGATGCGCATCACGGAAACGGTACACAAGAAGCTTTCTACGAAACTGCTAGAGTGTTATACATAAGCCTACACGAAGATCCGCTTGGTTTTCCGGGAACAGGTTTCATAGATGAGGTCGGAGAAGGCGACGGATTAGGTTATAATGTTAATATCCCACTGCCTTTCAGAACGGACGACCGGATCTATTTAAAAGCAGTGGCTGAAATCGGGGTACCAATAATACGCCAGTATAGACCACAATTCATTTTAGTGTCTGCTGGCTTTGACGGTCATTACACAGATCCGGTGGGAAGCCTTTCGCTATCAGTGTTGTGTTACGAGAAAGTTTTCGAAACAATGGTGAATCTGGCGTCACAGACCTGTAACGGAAAGCTGGTGGCGATTCTAGAAGGAGGATACAGCCCAAAATTCGTTGGAAAAATGACCGCCTTGGCCATTGCAAAAATGAGCCAAAGCCCATACATTGCAGACGACAGAGTTCCTGTGTTCAGGAAAAAAGTTAGAATGCAAGGTGAAAATGTGTTAAGAGAGGTTAAGAAAGTTCAGAGAGGTTTTTGGAATATCGATTAGCTTGGTTAGAAATGCAGTTCTTAGATTGAAAGTCTAGGGTTTATTCGATCACTTGGATTGCACTTTCTGGGCATTGGACTTCGCATGCTCTACACACTAGACATTCTTCAGATTTAACTGGAACACACTTTTTATCTTTGATTTCAAAGACGCCCACCGGGCATGTATCCGCGCATGTGCCGCACCCAGTGCACTTATCGTTATCAACTACTATCTTCACCATTTTTCCATTCCCTCTAAGACTGGAATTTCATTGAGAGCTATGGAGTAGAATAAAAGCGTTTAGGTTCACTTAGCGGATTTCTTCACGTAGTCTCAAGAGGATTCCGTTAATCGTTGTTTTCGCCTTCTCTTTT
>Ga0172366_10001999_pt1 | contig 15955 bp, 11 predicted proteins | sample LakKivSesite69cm_FD_114533 | JGI IMG/M metagenome (GOLD analysis project Ga0172366, IMG submission 114533) | Sediment microbial communities from Lake Kivu, Rwanda - Sediment site 69cm | ecosystem: Environmental > Aquatic > Freshwater > Lake > Sediment | place: Rwanda: Western Province, Lake... | reverse complement strand
CCCTACCCATGCCTCGCCTCAATAGAAGGAGATTTTGGCGCCGGAAAAACCGTTCTCACACAGCAGATAGTCTATTCCGCGTTGAAGGAGGGCTTGAGAGTCTGCGCAATAACCAGTGAGACGACTGTCAAAGAGTATCTTGCAATGATGAAATCTATAAAGTTAGACCCTTACCGGTATTACATCAACTCTAGGATGGACATGTATGCTTTACATGTGGAAGGAGGCAAATGGAGCAAATTCCTGTCCTCTCTCTTCTTCAAAGTTACAAGAAACTTCTTGGAGGTTTACAAGGACCGATATGACTTCATCGTCATCGACAGCCTCAGCGTATTAGCTGTAGACACACCGCCCCACGTGTTCTTAACCTTCATCACGCGCATGAAAAACCTCGTCTCAGAAGGAAAAACAATAATCCTGACTTACCATCCCAACTTCTTGCCAGAAAACTCCGTTATGAAGCTCAAAGCTTCGTCAGACGTGTATCTTACCATCTCAAACGCGAAAGTTGCAGGCGTTCAAGTAAAAGTACTCAAAATAGTCAAGTTGTGGGGCACTTCAGGAGACAGAAAACCATCTGTAAGTTTGGAGGTCAACCCTCACATGGGTCTAAGAGTGCTGCCTCTTGGTGGAGTGAAGGTCTAAATGAAACTCTCAATACCTTCCCTAAAATCCGAGCTCAAGCAGGTTCAACCCAATCAAAACCAGCCCGACCGTGACCGTGATGAACAACGCAAAAGCGGAAGCAACGAAAAAAATAGGTTCGTGAGCATATACGACTTGGAAATGCCTAAAACTCTTGAAGAGGCCTATGAAAAATATCCATACTTGAAATCTTACTGTGAAACTGCTGGTATTACGCCAGAATATGTAACAGACCCAAGCATGGTTGGAACAAATACCGACTTGCTTTCTGCAGCCTTCGTGTTTGACATAGTATATCCAATTGGGTTAGGCGCTTTCATTCACATAAAGTTTGGAGGAGAATACGGCAAATACAATATTATCGAACCCGAAAAACCTCCTCGGAAAATCCTTGACCAAGTTGAAGACGCCATTGCAAAATCAATAACTGAAAAGACGATTGTCGCCGAGGACGCAAAGGAAAAAGAGCGGATCATAGAAAAACTGTTCAAACAATCGGCCAAAAAGAGAGTATTAAAGTTACCTTCGGGCAAGCAGAGAAGTGTTCTCTATCACTTCCTGAGAGAAAAAGTAGGTCACGGCGTACTCGATGATTTCCTTGCAGATCCATGGCTTGAAGACATTAGTGTGCCGGGGGCAGGACATGTATACGTTTACCACAAGTTCTTTGGGGCACTTGAAAGTAACATCGAAATTTCCATGGAAGATGGAGACGCTTTGTTGAGAGGCATAGCTGAAAGGCACGGGAAAGTCCTCAGCTATACTAACCCGATCCTCGATGTTCATCTGGACGATGGGTCCAGATTTAACATTGTTTTTGGCGAAGACATCAGCATCAAGGGAAGCAACTTCACCATTCGAAAGTTCCCTAAAGAACCAATCTCAACAGCACACCTCATCAAATGGAAGACAATGTCTGCAGAGTTAGGCGCTTACCTTTGGATACTGCTAGAAATGGGAATCTCATTTTTCATGTGTGGAGAGACAGCGTCCGGTAAGACAACCAGCTTGAACGCTTTTGTGGGCCTCATAAAACCAGACGCTAAAATCGTCAGTATCGAAGAGACCCCTGAAGTAAATTTGGCCCACAGAAACTGGGTGAGAGAAGTCACACGTTTGCACACTGGAAGCAAAGTAACGATGTTTGATCTGCTGAAGGCGGCCCTGAGGCAGAGACCCGACCAAATAATTGTAGGAGAAATTAGAGGCGAGGAAGGACAAATAGCATTCCAAGCTATCGAAACAGGCCACCCTGTGGTGTCCACCATACACGCAGGAGACTTGCAGACACTCTTTCAAAGGTTAACTTCCAGCCCAATAAATGTTCCAAAGTCACACATGAACGGCTTAAATGTAGCTATTTTCCAGAACAGAATCAAACGAGGACTGAAGCTTGTCAGGCGAGTCACCTCGGTTAACGAGATCATAAACTATGATCAAGAAGAGGGTCAACTCAACTTCCTCCCCGTTTTCGCCTACGATTCAGATGAAGACAAATTGCCCTTTGCAGGTTCGAGCTTCTTGATGGAAGCAAGAGTTCTTCCCTATAGAGGATGGGAACCAGAAAGGCTTCCGGAACTCTATGAAGAGCTTAAGCTACGCGCAGAGATATTGACAGCGCTTTCTGAAAAACATCCACGATTCAAAGATGTCTGGAACACAGTCATAGAAACCGAAAAGGTAGGAGTGGCAGAAGTGCACTCACAGGTGAAGGAGGGAAAATTTCCTTGGCTGGTAGACTAGGCTCATTGAAAGCGCAAATATGCTTGCTGTTCATTCCCACTTTGATTGCCTCAATATACCTGTTGAGTAAAGGTGAGTTTGTAACTCTACTGGCAATAAACGTGTTGGTGAGCGTCTCCGCATTTGTGCTGTATTATGCCAAGAAGAGAATTCCAAGAACAATTGATGCCCAACTCGTCTCGCTGCTTCTTCACATGTACGCGATTTCCCACGGCGAAATCGGACCGGAAGACCTTGTGAAGACTATCGCAGAAACAAAAGATTATGGCTATTATAGTCAAGTCTTCAGCAAGATCCTTGAATTGGCAAAGGAATATGGCTACGGAATTACGAAAGCTACAAGTGAATTGTCGAATATGACTAAACCTCCATTCAAAGATGTTCTCATTAGATGTCAGCAGGCCTTCTCATCTACACGTCCTAAAGGTTATTTAGAGCTTGAATCGTCAACAATGGCTGAAGAGTATTCAGGCTACTATGAAAGATCTATAAAATCAATAGAGATGCTCGGTGGCGTTTACAGCACATTTTCTAGTGTAGCCATATTCATAGTTATGATACTGGATATAATCGTGGTATTCACCAACGATCCCAACATGGTTCCTCTTGGATATTTTGTCTCATCTATATGCCTCATCGCAATGTTCATCGGTTTCAAGGCGGTTGTGCCAAAAGATGTCCTAATACACATAGACAAGGATATGCCGCCCAAACTGTATACGCGTTTTAAGCTAGCTCTTCCGATCGCTCTTGCATGCATAGCACCTGCCATAATGGTCGGCATGATATTTGGTCCCGCATATGGTTTGCTTGTATGCGGCTTAGCATTTCTTGCCCCAGGGTTTTTCGCCTACAAATTTGAAACTTTCGTAATGAAGGTAGATGAGAACTATCCAACATTGATTAAGGGTTTAGGCGAAAACATGTCTTCTTCGTCAAGTTTACAGGGCGCTCTTTCCTACGTCCTTTACTTGGAACTTGGCCGCCTGAAAAGCTTGCTCAAGCGCGTCTATGCAAGAGTGAAACTTGGTGTGACTAACGCGAAGGCTCTAAGTCTTTTATCATCGGAAGCTGCATCTTATAATGTTTACATGTCGAACAAAATGTTCCTGGATTCCTTTAACTCCGGAGCCGATGTTTTGGAAGTGGGAAAGATTCTGGGAAACCATTGCGTAAGAAATCTGCAGTTCCGTAAGAAAAGAGAATCGGTGGCCAAAACCATAGCGGCCACTACTTTCCTACTTCAACCTATCACAGTTGCTCTTCTAACTAGCTTGACCTTTCTTACCGCCTTTTTCTCTAGGACTCTAACATCAGTACCCCAGATTTTCACCTTTGGAGCAATACCCACAGAAATCATCGAAATTGGAAATGTCTTCATGATACTACTTACAATAGCCCTCAACTCTTTGACTCTAAAAGAAGCAAGAGGCGGATTCTGGGGAACAACCTTCATGTATGCCAGCATCCTTTTGCTACTAAGTGGAGCAGCGTGGATTGGCGCCAACATCATAATGGACTTGTCGTTCGGCACAGCATTCGGAAGCCTTGAACAAGTGCTTACGACATGAACGCATTATGAACATTCACAAGCATCCCTTTAGTACGCGCCAGAAAACGCTACGCCGCGAAGCAATCACATCCTAGAATATATAGTTAGACAATTTTGCTTTCAAGATGTCACACTGAAACCAACACATTAGACATTTTGAAATCGAAAATCAGGCTTGCCACTAAGATGCCAAAAGACCCAAGTCAATGCAATGATGTTTTCAACTGCGAAGCAAGCGCGCGAGTTTGGAACAGATAATACTTAGAGAGCCTCTTTCTGAATTCCTGATGCTCTGAAAAATCTTGATATGCTTCAAAGAATTTTTCAGTTGCTTCAAAACATGTTTTGACCGACCGTTCATCATTATGAGATATATCAATCCAATACAAGTCAATTCTTCTGCATGCATTTTCGAAGGCCAATTCTCTTTGATTGATTTCCAGAAACAATTTTTCAGCTGCACTTAGAAACTCTATGCTCTTGAAGGGGTCTCTGGACTGGTTAGCCTTGTATGAGAAGTAGTGGGCACGAATTTCTTTATAGTATCTATTCCCTGAAAGTTCTTTGTATTTCCCGAAGAATGCCTCCGCGGACTCTAGATATTCCTCTATGTTGTTTTCTTTTTTGTAGGTAAATACGCGACGGGATGCATTGAAGAGTGCATCTTCCTTCTTCTTTAGTGATAGAAACACGTTTTCGGCTTTCGAATAGAATGCCCTAGCATTGTCAGATTCATTTTCTTCGATGTGTTTATAGGCTTTCCATTGGCAATAGTGGGCAAGATTTTCCAAAAAATATTCATGCATAGAGAAATCTGTATACTTCTGAAAATAATCTTCTGCGGCACTGAGATATTCTTCCAAGTTCATTTTTTCTTCCAGAAAATAGGTATTAACGCGTAGGGATGCATTTTCAAAGGCTTCTTCCATTTTGTCGAACTCTCGATATATTTCTTCAGCTTCATGGAAAAGTTCTCTTGCTTTAACTAGGGCTCCGGTTTCTAGGCATTCCCTGCCTCGAATTGAAAGATACTCGGCCCGACCAGGTTGACGTGTGATTTTCCTTCGAATCCATAGTTCTCGTGCGCGTAAACGATTGGCGTAGATTTGGCGCCACTGAGCATCTGGTTCCCACCTCCACTCCCCCATGCTTGCTGCAACATCTTGGAATTGCTCTTCGCCCTTGGGCAGAGACTTATCGATCTGCTTGGGTTCAATGAAACTTTTGAAGGCTATCCCGATGCAATTGTTCGAAAGGGGGAAAATTGCAGCGGAAAAGTGACCTCTGGAGCCGTCTTCAGCTCCAAAATGAAAGTGTCCCAGGCTTTTTGTCTTTCCTGAAAAAATGACTTCCTCAAGAATCTTCGGAACCTGTACCTTGAAGATTTCAGGGTAGGTCTCGGCAATGGTTTTGCCTACGAGTCTCTCAGCGGTTTCTCCCGCTAATTTACCAGCGGCGGAATTAGCGGCAATCAGCCTAAATGACCTCAGATCCTCCATATTTTCAAAGTGAAAAACAGCAAAGCCGCTTTTCATGGTATTGACAAATGCCTCATATAGCCGCCCACGCGCACGGTTTACATATTCAGTAAACGAAAACTCCGTTGACTTGTCCCGTTCGAAAGCTGCTCCAACCTTTTCGTAGAGCCTGTTCAGAATCAAAATCTCGAGATCAACGACATCTGACCCGAAAATTTGCTCAATTGCTTTCGCGAAAGCTTCAGTCTTGTAGGGGATTTCTTGCTTCTTAACATTGAAGCTTTCCTCCAACTGAAGATAGGTTTCTCGTCTCAGAGACTCTCCTACTGAAAATAGTGCTTCATCTACAGCTTCAAGGAGAAGCTCCTCAAAACTCCTCTTCGACAACCATGGACGCCTCTAGACACGGTCATGAACAATTTAGAAATCCTCAATAAAGAGGATAAATCATTTATGAATTCTGCATTTGAATTGCTGATTTCTGTTATTGCAAAAAGCGAAATTCGGTATACGCCCGAAAACATATAGCAGCATCATTAAGGCATCCAAATGCGAAAATTGAAGCTACACATAATTTAATACATGTCAACCAAGTTCTCTTGCACAGTACAAGTTTGGTTGCATCTTATCGCACGCGAGAAAATGTAATAAGAAAACCTCGGATGTGTCGCGGCCAATCCAACGCGTCAAGACCGCGTGTGCGCGCATTTAACACACTCATTTGCTTTGGATTTCTCTAGAACATGTACAATTAATCCGCTCAAATCCTTAGAATCAATTTTCACACCGACGGCGTCAGCAGCGCTGTAAATGCTGAGCATTAACTCTTCGGCTGAAAGCTTATGAGACCTTGCCCTGACAACGGCACCTACTAGATTCGAGATGTTTGTGCTGTAACCTTTCGGCATAAAGCAGAAAAACTCGCAGTAATCACAGATTTTACGGATGCTCTTCTCGTCGAAGCCCAAATCAAGCATCTCATAAATCCAATGAATGACTGAAATTCCTTTACCCCTGCTGCTGCGAATTGCCTCTCCGATTCGACTTGATGCGTCCTCTTCGCTCTTTTCCTTATCCTCCAAGCGATTTTCCGTTTGAACCTTATCTGTCATTTCCTCGTCCCTCTCCACATTCTCCGGCTTTTCCACCTCTGCAACGTCCTTACCTTCAACATGACTCTCCACCACAAACCCAACCTCCTTTCCAACCACCTCAGCCCCAGCTGCAGCACCCTTACTTTCAACTTTACCTTCTGCCTTGGCTTCCGCTTCATCCCTAGCCAGGAACTTCTTCTCAAGGAGCGGTTTCGCCTGAACCACCTTGTTAAGCTCATCCTCATCCGTGATAAACTGCAACAAATTAAACGGATTCTGCGTCTCACTCATCAAAGCCCGAATATCCATCACGGTATTTTTTAAATCGTTAATCGTGTTCTTGAGCTCCATGAAATTTTCAACATCAGACTTAAGCTTCTTAACTTCCTTCTCAACCTCATCAATCCTCAGGTCATCAGTCATACAACCACCTTCCGCGCTTCTTTTTCATACACAATTTAGCCCAACACCCATTTACGGTTCTGACTTGACAACATGGTTCGTAAACGTCTATTAACAGTACAGATTAGCAATTTCATAAATGCTCACTCGCTAATATTTTGTTTTTCCAAAAAAGTAGGAGGAAAAAAGAGGATTGCTGCTTGAATCGCCGTCTAAGCGTCCTATCCAAGATCAACTTGGCTGTCTGCTGGCAGACCGCCTGGTATCTCTCGTTGAACCATCAAAGCCGCGCCCCGACTAGTCCTGATCTCAACCTTCACTTTGCTGTATGAACTAAGCGTATACTCACTGCCCAAGTTTATGACCATGTAGGCTTTCTCGTTTTGCTCAAGCACTGTGTCACCGTCATCATTGAAGATGTAACACGTAGCGTTGGAATTTGGCCCCGTGTTAAGCATAAGTTTGGTCATGTTTGGCTCTGTAGTGGTGTAGCTTGCATTGTCGTAGATGTCTGAAAGAGCAAAGTTTGTGCCAAACACTGCAACGACGACTGTGTTAGAGGCCATGTCAACTTGCTCTTGACCTACGGCCAGCTTCAATGGGACTGCAAGATACTGTACACTAGTGCCGTTTGTGTATCCTATGATGAATCCATCCAATTCGAGAGCACTTGTCGCCTCTTCAATGCCTTTGTCTATGGTTGACTTCGCCTTTTGCGATGAGTAGAAACCCATGTTTATAACCACATAGGCCAGAGCTGCGGCTATCACGACGAAGGCTATCAACACTATAGCAGCTTCAATACCAACGATACCACGCTTGTTCCTGCGAATGCAACGCATCAATTGATTCATGGCGGCTCACCTAAGTGCCTGCTGTTGACCAACCATTTGTAAGCTGTGGCGGAACTATGAATTCGATGGATATTGGTGCGCCTTTCTCCGGTCGGATCTCGATGAAGATGTGTTCTCTTTCTTTGGCCTGATCAGCTGAGGCTAAATTGAATACTAGGTAGCCTTTTTCGTCATAGTCAAGCGAAGTGTCGCCGTCACTGTTTCCTATGAAGAGTGTACAGTTAGTAGCAGAACCTAGTACAGTTACTAGTGTGTCAAATGTTTTATCTTGCGGGTCAGTAGCGGTTATTCCGCCATAGCAGTTGGCTATTGCAGTGTGAGTCTCAACTCTCAAGGTTATCTCGGTTGTATTATGCTTCATGGGGACATATCTGACTCCTAGAGTTTTCAAAGGAATCACAAACCCAGTAACGTTGTTGCTTGCAGCTTTCATCTGTATGCTTCCGTCTAGAGTCAGTGGGCTGCTTGCTTCTGATACTCCCTGCTGGATAGTTTCTCTACCTCTCTGTGTTGAGAAAAGACCCATGTTGACAACCATGAAGCTGAAGGCTGCAGCAACGATCACGAATGCAATCAGCACTATGGCCGCTTCGATGCCTACCATACCGCGAGTCTGCTTTAGCAGCTTTTGTAGTGTTTTCTTTCCTTTCATTTTATTGTTCACCTGTTGTACACATCTAGTATATTGCGATATAATATTCTGTGCGTCACACCCTCTGCAGACGTTGCACACAAGATTGTTTGAAATATCAAGTAGACATTTGCCGATGATTCAGACTTTGGTTCGGAGTCAAAAGTCTGAATACGCTGAGAAATTCTGGTAATTGCAATATTGAATAAGTCCAAAAGTGAGAGAGAAGCAAGACTTAACGCTTTCTTGAGATTATGAAACTCGAACTTATGCCGCTTCACTGACCAGTGTTATAAGTGTTCTTGGCAAGAACTATAAAAACGGAGGTAAGCACATTCATAAGTAGTTGAGGACAGCATAGTCGGAGTTGGCGCTGGCTTTTGAGGCATTTGTTTAGCGTGCGTTTTCTAGCCGAGGTCGAATACGCTGTTGGCTGGCAGACCGCCTGGGATTTCTCTTTGAATCATCAAAGCCGCGCCTCTACTCGTCCTGATCTCGACTTTCACCTTGCTATATGATGTCAAAGCATATGTGCCGCCGAAGTTTAGCACCATGTATGCTTTTTCATTTTGCTCAAGCACCATGTCACCGTCATCATTAAAGATGTAACACGTAGCACCAGGAGTGCCTGTAACGTTCACCATGAGTTCGGTCAGATTTTCATTTGCAGTGCTGACTGCATTTCTGTAAATGTCTGACAGCGCAAAGTTTGTGCCAAATACTGCCACCAGTGTGACATTGGGAGCCATGTCCACCTGTTCCTGACCGACAGCTAGCTTCAATGGAATCGCAAGACACTGCACCCTAGAGCTGTTCCCATATCCAACAATGAATCCGTCAAGTTCTAGAGCACTTGTCGCCTCTTCAATACCTTTGTCTATCGTTGACTTCGCCTTTTGCGAAGAGTAGAAACCCATGTTTATAACCACATAGGCCAAGGCTGCGGCTATCACGACAAAGGCTATCAACACTATGGCAGCTTCAATACCAACGATACCACGCTTGTTCCTGCGAATGCAACGCATTAGATTGTTCATGGCGGCTCACCTAACTGCCGATTGTTAGCCATCCTTCAGTAAGTTGTGGTGGAACAACCAACTCGACAGATATCGGTGCACCCTTCTCAGGCCGAATCTCTACATAGATACGTTCCCTTTCTCCTGCCTGATCCGCAGTGGCAAAGTAGAACACTAGGTAACCTTTTTCGTCGTAGTCAAGCGACGTGTCCCCATCAGTGTTGCCTACGAAGAGCTGTGTACTAGTCTTGCCACCAGTCTGATTCTTGACAGCATCGACCAAAGTGTCGAATTGTGTGTTCAGCGGTTCGTAGGTCGCATTAATTCCATAATAGATATCGGCGTATGCAACATCACTTTCTACCCTCAACGAGATTTCGCTCGTGTTTTGGTTCATTGAAACGTACCTAACACCCATTGTCTTCAACGGAACCATCATCGCATCGACTGAAGCAGGAGTGCCAGAGGTCGCTCTTATCATTACATTGCCATCTATGATTAGCGGACTGCTTGATTCTGATACTCCTTGCTGAATTGTTTCTCTGCCTCTCTGTGTAGAGAAAAGACCCATGTTGACAACCATGAAGCTGAACGCAGCGGCAACGATGACAAAGCTTATCAACACTATAGCGGCTTCAATCCCGACCATACCGCGCTTACTAAATAACGTGCGTGCCCCTATTTTCTTTTTAAGATAGTGTATCATGGTTTATCTCTCTTTTATCCCGGTGTTGCTATCGGTTGTCGTACGATTTAATAAATCTTTTCATTGAACTGCACGACAGAAATACAGTAACTGCCCAGCACGAAAATCAAAAGGACCACCAATGAGCACAAACAAGGACACGGCTCGGCATCTAGGACACTCCAGCAGGCATTATGACAATCTTACACGAAAGATGTTAGAATAAGCTTAGCAGGATCTGAACCGACTACTTCTCTATTTCGGAGACAATACAAGAAGATCTCATATTGAACCCAAAAATGTGTAACGCCCAGTGGCCGGCAAGATGCCAGCCTGCACTATAAACATACGATAGCTAGCCGATTTGCTAGATCTTCATTCTGCCAAACACAAAACGTATGGAAAGAAAACCTATACGATGGCAAAGAAGGAAAGAACCTGTCAAGCGGAACTTCTTACACATATTTCTTGGACTGTCTTACCCGTTTCATAAAGTTTGAAGAACAGCATTTGAAGTGTTTCGACAAACGCAGTGTAGTTTGTCCACAGCGCTACGGTCTTTGACTTCCTTTTTTCAACATTCTCTCTTTCTTCATCGTTTTCTTGGATGGTTACTAGCAGTTCACTTCTATCAGAGATAATGAAGCAAGGGATATTCTTAACATCGGCCACACGGTATCTATGATTCGCCCAACTCATCTTCTCTATGAAGAATCTGCTCTTCAATGAATTTTCAGTCAACAATGTGATGTCGAGTTTGTTCGAGTAGCGCTTCAGGTTATCTACAAAATCACTATGATACAGTTGAGCTAGGTATTCTCCTGGCGTAAAGATCTGGATTTCCTTTTTTGTCCTTCTCAAGAGCTCATTTGCTTTCAAGATTATTTGCTGTCCACCCTCAAGTATTTGGAAAATCTCTTTTTTGCTATCCTCAACTTTAGGCTGAGGCATAGACAGCCACAGATCCACTAAAGCGACCTTCTCTTTTTCCAAAAGTTTAATTTTCATCTTTTGAGCTTCTATCAACAGGTCAATTGCCTTTTCCAAGGGCACTGCCGTAAATTTCAGAGGTTTTTCAAAAGCTGAATATACAATGCCTTTCCTTTCCAGATCACGTAGGATCCTGTAAGTTTCGGTTCGATGAAGTGATATAGCCTCTGCTATTTCACCGGCTTTCCTCTCTCCCATCCTTGCAAGATAAACGTATACTCTTATCTCATTTTTTAGCAGCCCGAACCTTGACAGAGTATCTTCTATCATCGTCAGTTGCTTGTTAATGCCTTTGTCTTTCTTGACAAATTTCCAAGATTCATTCTTTTCATCGTATATTTTGATCAAGTCGCCAGTTTCCATTGAAAGCTCCATACAATTGTTCACCTATTCTCCTCGGAATCCGGGACTGGAGCGACAATTCTGATAAACTGTATATTTTATACTTATGACCCATAAATCCGAATCATAAATACAGATTGATAGTGAGTAACACCTGTTTGATTCACGCTGAATCCTAATTATCTAAATATTCTACAATCACACTATAATGTGTGTTGAGTATAAGGTATTCGACATTTGAACTGACAAACTTAAGAACACGACCAACAAGATTGCAGAGTTTCATGTTAGAAGCTTGGAGGATCAAGTAAACTCTAGGTTCAAATTATGAATTCATAACCTATTTATCCGTTCATGACCGCATCCTAAACAAAGAGGAATCTGATTTGCGTTCAATAGGCATTCTATTCGTCAATTCACACAGAAAACAATCTACTAGTGAGGTTTGAAATTGAGGATTGGTTTCTTTGTTTGGGAGTACCCGCCTGCCCTTGTGGGGGGCCTAGGAACCTACGCAGAGTACATAACGCGTGAGTTTGTTTCTATGGGTAATGACGTGACGGTCTTCACCCTCAATCCTGGGAATTTGAAGACCCGAGAGATCATAAAAGGTGTTGAGGTTCATAGACCCTTGATTGCGGATGCCAGCAATGTTTTTCCAATGTTTGTGATTGACGACTTGAAGAAATGGGGCACAAACATTCGCATGTTTAACGACATTTTCATCTATAACATACTGAGTGCGACAAAATTCATAAACAGCATGTTGAAAAAGGAACACTGCAACTACGACGTTGTCTGTGTACACGATTGGCTGAGCAGTATATCGGGTATTATGGTTAAAAACGAAACAAGAACACCGGTGGTTTTCCATGTCCACAGCACCGAGTGGGGAAGAGCTGGCGGGCCAGGTTCAGAAGTTGTCTCACATCTTGAATGGGCGACATCCCAAAAGGTAGACAAAATAATAACTGTAAGTCATGCAATGCAAGAGGACCTGACAAGGCATGGATGGCCAAAATCAAAAATAAGTGTAGTCTGGAACGGCGTGGGCCCTGAGCATTATAATCCAAGAAACTGCAGAGCTGAAGATATTGCCGCAATCCGTGACAGGTACGGAATAAAACCTGATGAAAAGATGGTCCTGTTCCTCGGCAGACTTACGTGGGTCAAGGGTGTCACAAACTTGGTCCAAGCAATGCCTACTGTACTGAGCGAGTATCCGAACACTATATTGGTCATTTTGGGGAAGGGTGAACAGCAGAATGACATAATTGAGACAGCAAACAGGCTTGGAATAAGTGAGAAAGTTGCTTGTAGATTTGAATTCGTGCCTGAGAAGGAACGCATTCTACACTATGCAGCAGCAGATGTCTGCATTTTTCCCTCAACCTACGAGCCATTTGGAATAGTAAGCTTGGAAGCAATGTCGATGGCAAAGCCAATAATTGTCGGAGCACAAGGAGTAGTGGGCTTCAGAGAACAAGTTGTTCCGTCGGGACCCGATCAAAACGGCGTGCATGTAAATGGAGGAAATCCCACTGACATTGCATGGGGCATCAAAGAAACATTATGCGATCCCGACAGAGCCAAGAAATGGGGAGAAAACGGCAGGAAAAGAGTTCTACAATATTTCACTTGGAGAGAGGCTGCGGAACAGACTCTGCAAATATACGAAACACTTCAACACACACAAGAACAAGGAGAATTTAGAGTAGTCGATTTGACGGACAAACTCACAAGAGCATAAAAATAGCGAAAATCCGTTCTTTCCGACTGATACCTCCACCACCACAACAGATCCCAGACAAAACCCTTCAAATCAACGGACGCAAGAGCGTATTGTCTTGCGATGAGAACCTTTCACTTGCAAGATGACTAACAAGTGTATTCTTGTTGGGCGGTTGAATAGAAATCTTTATTAAATATTAATATTGCATATACAACTACGCACGGGCTGCTGATCACCTTGGTCTAGTCTTGTAGACTTGGGCACAATCGCGCTCGAACTCTCCGAATCCCGGTCTTGGTGTTCATCGCAGTCTTATTGCGATCCTTGGCGCGAGGTCGGCAGCCCCCGGCAAATCCTTCATTAGCATCATGTACACCCAGATTTTCTTAATTGACTGACACTCCGACCAGTAACAATTATGAACCATACTCCTTTATGACCTCAAAACAAGGAGTGCGCACGCCTGAAGGAAATTTGTCCGCTTGTTTCATAGCCGAACGCATCTTCAGCCCAATAGTCCAGACTATTGCCGTCGGCATGGTACTGAATATACTACTCCTTTCAGCCATCATAAGTTGTTCGATAATTGAGTGAACGATCGATCGATATAGCAAAAGCGCTTGCATCGAAAATGCTAAAAAGAGTAACAGAGTGCCTTGCAGATTGTCTCTGAAACCGTTTGCGGATCGAAAACCTTAACTTAGTAACTTCAATTAAAATGTGCTGTTAACTCCCGAAGGCACCTTCACCTAGGTTGTTAACCCAGCATAGCGGGGTGGGGTAGCCAGGATTAACCCGCTGGGCTCATAAGAGCCTAAGTGCTCCGAGAAACCCAGAGATAGCAGCTAGGTCAAGCTGCCTCGAACGGTTGTTCAAATCAACCCCCCGCTACCAAGCCTTACAGGGTCATTTCTTCTCAGAAAATATGTCGCCTATCTCTTTTCGAGATCGTTTAAGCCAGTCCCCATGTTCTTCTTGGAACCAAAGCCACCTGCGGAGATACCAGTCGTTGCTCCACGTCTCTTTTTGCTCTTTCAGCCACATTTCTGTCCAAATAGTCTTACGTCTTCGCAAATTTTCTATTACTGGTAAATGATGCTACCAGACAGGGTCATAGCAGAATTGTATGACTTTTGCACACGGAAAGTCTCCACATTTAGAACAAGCTTCGAGATTCTTCTGCTCAAAACAACATCTGTAAATGTCGCATTGTTCATGGTGCCCCAAGGAATCACATTTGCCACATTGGCAACCACAACCATGACAGCCCTTATGAACTAAATAGTCAATACAAGCCCCACAATACAAACCGCAAGGTGCTGCGAGTTTCATTTCTTCGCCCATGCTCAATCATCCTGCCTCATAGTGATGCCTCTCGCATATGTATAACAGATCAACTAGAATGTGAAATGGTAAGTGGGTGCGATTTGTACTTGCTTTGCACACTGAATTGTGTCGCAGGCAGGAGGGTAACCATTAATACCAAGGCGTGTTACAATTATAGTCTGAGTTACTATGCAAATCGACGCCATAGAGAATTCTTTGTTTCAAGTTTCAGTTAATCCCTTCCTTAAACGTATAATCAGTATTTTGGACAAACAATGCCCAAGAGACGGTGGCTTGCTCATCAACTCTTTGAAAGATTTTATAGGTGAACCGGCTTCCCTTTGCCCAGCTTGCCAACATGTAAACATCAAACTCGCCAAACCTTTCTATAGACTTGGGAGCCGTCTTCTTCGTGTAGATAAGGATTTCATGCGCAGTCAGTTTCTAAACAATCAATATGGCGAGGCTTGGCTCAGAGGCTTCGGTTTAATGATGAGAGGTGTAAAAAAATATGGTGTGCGGGTGCCTTTTACACCAAGCGGACCTTTTGAAGTTGTTTGGAATCTGACTTATCAATGTAATTTGAAATGTAAACATTGTTACGAGAATGCGGGTCAAAAACTTCCAGAACTGACCACGGATGAAGCCAAGCAGGTGTTGGATATACTTTCGAAGATATCGGGCATAGGGTTACCAGCGTTGTCCTTCAGCGGAGGCGAACCTCTTACACGCAGAGATTTCTTCGAACTCGCAGCCTACGCCAAGAAACATGTAGGCTACGTAAGCATAGCGTCTAATGGTACTTTGATCACACAAGATAATGCCAAAAGGATCAAAGATGCCGGAGTGGATTATGTAGAGATAAGCATTGACGGAGCAACGCCCAGAGTACATGACGAGTTTAGAGGCATGCCAGGCTCATTTGAAAGAGCAATCGAAGGCGTTAAGAACTCTCTCGAAGAAGGAATAGACACTTGCATCGCAACCGTCTTGCACGGGGACAACTTAGCAGAATTGGATAGACTGCTAAGACTGTCAAAAGATTTAGGCGTGAGATTCATGCATTTCAACTATATTCCGACGGGAAGAGCCAAAGCACATATTGAACTGGATTTAACCCCGAACCAGAGGTACCATGTCCTAGAAGCTATCGCGAAAGAAATATTGAAATTGTATTTGAAAAAGAAAGAGCAAGAAAGCAAATATGGAAAATCAGATGTGACGGTTGACAGGTTTTTCAGCACGTGCCCGCAATACGCAAGCGTGACGAAAGAGCTTTCACAAAAGTGCGGCGAAAAATTCATGGTTGAAGCGCACTATGCAGCGAAGAAAGGCGTGGAAAACGTTGCAAACTTCTTAGGCGGATGCGGTGCAGGTCGACTTTACTGCTGTCTTGAACCAAACGGAGACATAAAACCCTGCGTCTTTTTCCAAACTGGTGAAGACACCGTGCTCGGCAACATAT
>Ga0172366_10001996_pt1 | contig 15960 bp, 11 predicted proteins | sample LakKivSesite69cm_FD_114533 | JGI IMG/M metagenome (GOLD analysis project Ga0172366, IMG submission 114533) | Sediment microbial communities from Lake Kivu, Rwanda - Sediment site 69cm | ecosystem: Environmental > Aquatic > Freshwater > Lake > Sediment | place: Rwanda: Western Province, Lake... | reverse complement strand
CTTGACTTATTGCTTTATCCTGTTATTATATGATTATCTTCTAGGAAACTATCCCTTAGAATTGAAAACTTCCCTGACTTTAATTCTCACCATCCTCATAGCTGCTATCCTATCTCCGGTAGGTGTCCTCCACGCTGAAGGCTCGAATAATCTTTTACAGAACCCTGGCTTCGAGGATGGCACTGCTAACTGGTCAACATATGGCGGCTCTCTTTCCGTAGTCGAATCTCCTGTCGTGAGCGGGGCTTACGCCACGGCTCTGAACTCCGATGCTATAAATACAATCTGGGTTTATCAAACCGTTCCCATACAGGGAGGAGAAAACTATACATTCTGTGGCTATGCACTGAAGGACGACCCGGATATTGAAAGCGTTTCCCTGATAGTTTCCTGGTACCAGAGCGAGGACGGCTTCGGGGCTGAGATATCTCACAGTAATTCCCTCGCCACCCTGACGGACGACCAGCCACAGTACCGCCCTCTGACCACCGGAGAGGTAGACGCCCCATCAAACGCACACTCGGCCAGAGTCAAGGCTATAGTTGTTCCTCATTCTACGACTCACGCCATGGTTTACTTCGATGACTTCAGCTTCATCGGTCCCGCCTCCGCACCCTCTCCCGCTCCCACGGTTACTCCCACTCCTACGCCGACTCCTACTCTTACGCCAACACCGACACCTACTCCAACGCCTGCGCCTACGCCAAGGCCGACGCCCACGCGTAGGCCCCGACCATCGCCAACACCTACCTCCACACGCGCGCCAACACCTGCATTCACCCCTGCACCTACCCCATCACCGAGCGCCACCCCGGCAAATAAAGGCGATGTCCTAATCAACGAGGTCCAGTATGACCCTCCACAACAGGGCACAGACACAGCCTTTGAGTGGTTTGAGCTTCTAAATGTAACAGGACAGTCAATCGATTTGACTGGTTGGACAATCAGCGACAATCATGAGGCTGATATTATCCCATCCCTGATTCTGCCGCCGGACGGCTTTGCTGTGGTCGCCGCCAGGACAGATTTTTACACCAGCTTCCCCGACTTCAGCGGCTGCATAGCCTTCATGGCTGATGGCAGCATAGGCAACGGATTAAGCAACACCGGGGACCGGCTCACTCTTATAGACCGCACAGGGAAGACAATCGACTCACTCTCCTACGGCGACGACAATGCCGTAATGTCACCGCCTTGCCCGGATGTGTCCGAAGGTCACTCTCTGGAACGTCAACCTGCCGGGCTGGATACAAACCAAGCCAGTGATTTTATGGATAATGCAACTCCTTCCCCGGGCTGCGGATTGCCATCTGCCGCAGAAATGCCAACTCCTTCGCCCTCGCCCATACCTTCAACCACTCCCACAACGCCAATAACACCTACACCCGTTTCTACAACGACCCCCGTTTCAACCCCCACCCCTGCCCTAACACCATCGCCTGAATACACTCCCACGTCAACACCAACACCAACGCCTGCCCCTTCGCCAGTACTCACCTCAACACCTAACCCGACTCCGGCAAGTGAAGGCGACATCGTAATCAACGAGGTCCAATATAATCCCCTTCAGACAGGTGCGGAGTCTGCATTTGAGTGGGTAGAGCTTTTCAACCGCACCAGCCACCCAGTTGACCTGACCGATTGGAGAATCAGCGATAATCATGAGAGCGACCCCATCCCGTCTCTGACTCTGCCTCCGCATGGTTTTGCCATCATCGCCGCCAGAACCGACTTTTATACCAACTTCCCGAATTTCAGCGATAACATAGCCTTCATGGCTGACGGCAGCATAGGCAACGGACTGAGCAACACTGGAGACTGTATCATCCTGATAGACCCGACGGGAAAGGTGATTGACGCGCTCTCTTACGGCGATGACGATACCATAATGTCACCACCTTGTCAGGATGTGCCTGAAGGCCACTCACTGGAGCGCCGGCCCGCCGGGCTGGATTCCCAACAGGCCAGCGATTTCGTGGACAATGCTGCTCCTTCCCCGGGCTATGGTTTACTGTCCGTTACGCCGGCGCCAACCCCTGCACCCTCGCCATCGCTCACTCCCACACTCACAACAATACCCGCGTCTCCACTTCCTGCTGCTGCCACTCCTGCTCTTAACCCAGCATCAAAACCCACGCCTGCGCCAAGCTTAACAACCTCACCGCCAGCCAGCCAAGACCCACCCCGAACCCGCACAATAGTCCCTCCCCTCCTCTTCATAATAGGAGTAGCCCTTTTTGCTGCTGTTTTCTGGCTGAAAAAGCAGAGCTAAGGTTTGCGCTGACGCTCACGATGAGATATAATTTATTCATTATCTAAGCTCACTCGGATGTTAAAAAACGCTGGCGCAAACACCTGGCATTTTCGAACGTAATTAGTCCAATGAGAGCGTTTTATTACACAGCTAATACCGCCATGAGAGCCTTGCTCATCGCGCTTACCAGATGGAAAGTGGAAGGTAAAGAGAATGTTCCCAGGAAAGGGCCCTTGATAATAGTTGCCAACCACATGACTTACGTGGACCCGCCTCTGCTTGGCGCTAGCGTTCCCCGCAGGATAACCTTTATGGCAAAACAGGAGCTGTTCCGTCCGTCACTAATGGCGCTTGTAGTGCGTGCCTACGGCGCCTTCCCTATAAGACGGGATAAGCTGGATAGGGAGGCACTGCGTTACGCGTTCGAAGTACTCAATAAAGGACAGGTGCTTGGTATGTTCCCTGAAGGGAAAAGGAGCTCCCCCTACCATTTACAGGAAATGCAACCCGGCACTGCGTTCATCGCCGCGCACTCCGGCGTTCCCATAATTCCGGTTGGCATCAGCGGCAGCGAACAGGTCAAAGGATTAGGCTTTATTATACGTCGGCCACGTATTACTGTGAAAATCGGACGCTCCTTCACCCTTCCTTCAGGTGAGAACAACAAAATAAATCGTCCCAGACTAAACCAGCACTGCGACTTGATTATGAAGCGTATCGCCGAGCTTCTGCCCAGCAGCTATCTGGGTAACAATGATCTCCATAGCAATCCGAGGGGCAGCAATGAAAATTGAAAAGGCTGCCGATATGGGATTCTGCTTCGGCGTAAGACGGGCAATCGACCTTGTAGAGAAGGCAGCACAGGAACGCGGTCCGCTCCAGACCTTGGGCCCACTTGTCCACAACCGGCAGGTTGTAGACAAGCTCGCAGAGTGCGGGGTGAGCATAGCAGAGAGCTTAGACGAAATACAAGGTGATATCGTCGCTATTGCCTCTCACGGTGCAGGGCCGGAGGTCATGAAGTCCGTAAAGGCTCGAGGACTCGAAGTCATAGATGCTACCTGCCCCTTTGTCCGTAAAGCTCAGGTCGTCGCCCAGAGGATGGGGAAAGAGGGATTCAGGGTCTTGGTTTTCGGCGATGCTTCCCACCCCGAGGTTCAAGCTGTCCTTGGTTGGGCTGGGAAGAATGCAAGCGCCTCCCTGGAGATTCCTCAGTTTATCAGCCGACCTAAACGCCTGGGCATCCTCTGTCAGACCACCCAGAATAAGGAGCGATTCGCTAACTTCGTTGCCCGGATTATCACCTCTGATACCGCTAAATTCTCCGAGTTGCGAATCTTCAATACTATCTGCGACGCTACACGCAAACATCAGGAGGCAGCCCTGGAGTTAGCCAAAAGGGCAGACCTGATGATAGTAATCGGTGGCAAGGATAGTGCTAATACCAAACGACTTGCCGAAATCTGTGCGGACACCGGTGTTGCTACACACCACATTGAGACAGTCACAGAGCTCGACCTTTCCTGGCTACGAGGGAGACATCACATCGGTGTTACTGCGGGTGCTTCTACCCCTGATGAGGCAATTAATAAAGTGGTACTCAAGCTTCATAAGGCATCAAGAAAGAATTGACAGGAGGGCTATGATGCAACACGACAAATTCGGGATCTACCTCAACACAAAGAAGAGCCAGGTAATGCGCATCAGCTCACCGTATTGGATACCCTCGAGTGCAGCCTGGGTGTTTCTCACCCCGGAGGTGAATGCGACTCTGCTGAAAATTCGCGAGCTTGCCAAAGAGAAAGGCCTGGTCAAAGAGCCAGAGAAGATTGTCTGGGGAGACTGGAGTCAGGTGCCGAAGCGGCGCTCAGCCGTTAAAAAGTCTTCTTGACTTGCTGTTTAGCTAGCATGGTATAATAGCGAGGTTCCCAAGTCATCAGAGCAAGGCTTTGCTATCAATAAAGAGCTGGAGTGGTGCTTATTATGAAAAAGAAACATGCCAATGTCGTCTGGTTCATGGAAGTCGGTAAGGAAGACTTACCCATAGTCGGAGGAAAAGGAGCAAACCTGGGAGAGCTTACCAGTTTGGAGATTCCGGTGCCTCCCGGATTCATAGTCACCACCCAGAGCTATTTTGAATTTCTGGATGAATCGGGACTTCGTGCCAAGATCAGGGAGATTTTGAAGAAATTGGACCCTGATGATAGCAAAAAGCTCGAAAAGTCCGCAACACGAATTAAAGAATTAATTACCAGCGCCAGGATACCACAGCAGATCGCAGATGATATAAGAGAGGCATACATGAAGCTTGGAGGCCTGGTCGCAGTACGTTCCTCGGCTACCGCTGAAGACCTCCCCGAAGCATCGTTTGCCGGACAGCAACGCACTTTTCTCAATATTCAAGGGACGGAGGATGTTGTCGCCGCTGTTCAGGGGTGCTGGGCTTCCCTTTTTGAGCCCAGAGCTATTTTCTACAGACAACAGCATGCACTGAACCATGTCAAGGTAGGGATTGCTGTAGTAGTACAAAGGATGGTGCAATCGAAGAGGTCCGGCGTTATGTTCACCAGAGAGCCTGTCACCAATGAGGAGAAAATCGCCATTGAAGCCGTTTATGGCCTGGGCGAAGCCGTCGTTTCCGGCGGGGTAACGCCTGACCTTTATCTGGTGGACAAGAAAAATTTTGACATAATACACAAGATGATAGCGAGACAGGAATGGCAGCTAACGAAGAGGTCCACAGGGACGGACGATATTGAAGAGACTAACGTTCAGCTTCCGGTTTCAGAAGACCTTCAAGGCAAACAGAAACTCAGCGATAGAGAGATAGTCACCCTGGCTAAGCTTGGTACAAAAATAGAAAAACTATATCAGTTCCCCCAGGACATTGAGTGGGCCAGAGATGATAATAAACTTTATATTGTTCAAGCCCGTCCCATTACTACGCTAAAAATGATTGAAGCGGAGCAGATTAGCGAGGTGCCCGAAACCCTGATTATACTAAACGGCTCCCCGGCTGGTCCCGGTCTTGGCTACGGCCCTGTGAAGATTGTTCTGGATTCCACCAAAATAGATGGGGTGAAAAAAGGAGACATCCTGGTAGCAGAAATGACCACCCCTGATTTCGTACCCGCCATGAAACGGGCAGTAGGTATTGTTACAGACCGAGGAGGCAGGACTTGCCACGCTGCCATCGTCAGCAGAGAGCTCGGGATCCCCTGCGTTGTAGGCACAGGTGATGCTACACAAAAGCTTAAGCCTAATCAAATGGTTACTGTAGATGGCTCGCGAGGAAAAGTCTACGAAGGCAGGGTCGAAGCCAAGGCGAAAGAGACCGATGCACAAATTCCTAAGATGAAGATCAAGACACGCACTAAACTTTATGTCAATCTTGCAGAACCGGAGCTGGCTGAGAATGTCGCTGCACGCGACGTCGATGGGGTAGGGCTTCTCAGGGCTGAATTTATGATAGCTCAAATCGGGGAACACCCCAGACACCTGATAGAAGAAGGAAGAGGTGAGGAGTTTGTGGCCAAGCTCGCCCAGGGTTTAACCGTGTTCGCTAAAGCGTTCGATTCCCGACCGGTTGTATATCGCACTACAGACTTTAAAACCAACGAATATCGAAATCTTAAAGGTGGGCAAAAGTACGAGGAGCCTGAGGAGAACCCTATGCTGGGCTATAGGGGATGCTCACGCTACATCAGAGAACGCGATATCTTTAAACTTGAGATAGAGGCAATCAAGCAAGTAAGGGAAAATTATAAGAATCTCTGGGTTATGATTCCCTTTGTGCGCACTCCACTCGAAATGGTTGGGGTCAAGGAGTTGCTGGCGGCCGAGGGACTGCGCCGGTCCCGGGATTTCAAGCTCTGGATGATGGTCGAGGTACCGTCGAATGTCTTCCTTATTGATAAATTCCTCGATGTAGGAATTGATGGTATTTCTATCGGCTCCAATGACCTGACGCAGCTTATCTTGGGCATTGATCGTGACAGCCAGAAATTGGAAAAACAGTTCGATGAGCGTAACGAGGCTGTTCTCTTGGCCCTGGAAAGAGTGATTAAAGCTACCGCTAAAAGAGGAGTCACCAGCTCCATATGCGGGCAAGCCCCTTCGTTTTACCCCGACCTCACTGAAAAGCTTGTAGGATGGGGGATTACCTCGGTTTCGGTTAACCCGGATGTACTGGAAAAAACCAGGGGTATCATCGCTGCTGCGGAGCAGAGATTGGCCAAAACGACATAGCTAACGAAGACTTCTATGATACACGGGGAGATCCGCCAGCGACTGGAGGAGAGGGAGGAAAGCTTATCCCAATATGCGGCAAAAAGCAGACTGAGTCGAGGCAGAGCAAAAGCAGAGCCGCCTTCCCCGATGCGCACCGAGTTCCAGCGAGACCGCGACCGCATCATTCACTCTAAAGCGTTTCGACGGCTGAAACACAAGACTCAAGTATTCATCGCCCCTCTCGGTGATCACTATGTAACAAGGCTCACTCATACGCTGGAAGTATCCCAGATCGCACGCTCTATTGTTCGTGCCCTGAACTTGAATGAGGATTTAGCAGAAGCTATCTCGCTCGGGCATGACCTGGGGCATACCCCCTTCGGACATGTGGGAGAAGAAGTGCTTAACGAGCTCTATCCTAAAGGGTTCAGGCACAATGAGCAAAGCCTGAGAGTTGTCGATTGTCTGGAGAAAGATGGCAAGGGACTGAACTTGACATGGGAAGTCAGAGAGGGTATCTTGAAACACTCCAAGAGCAGTAAGCAAGATATACTCGGTGATATGTGGGATCCTCCGACTACTTTGGAGGCTCAGGTATGCAGGCTTGCTGATTCCGTAGCCTACATCAACCATGACATCGGCGACGCTCTCAGGGCCGGGCTTATCACCGAAGACGACCTTCCCCCATCAGCGATAGCTGTTCTGGGCAAGTCACACTCAAAAAGGATTGACACCATGGTCTGTGATATCATTGACCAGTCGTGGCCTGCTGCAGGGCTGGACGATGCCAGGAAAATCCCTATAATTACCATGAGCCCTGAGGTTCTGGAAGCAGCAAACAACCTGCGTCAGTTCTTATTTCAAAGGGTGTACGAAGTCCAGATATTAAGGAAAGAAACAGAAAGAGCTAGACAAGTCGTCCGTTTTTTATATTATTATTTTGTAAATAATTCTGATAAACTACCCAAAGAATTCGCCAGTAGCGACGAGGTAGAGCGTGGGGTGGTTGACTATATTGCCGGAATGACCGATAACTATGCCTTGAGGCTGGCCGGTGAATTGGGCGCCTTAACCTCTAACTACTAAGGTTCATAGAATGAGCACCATCGATGATATAAAACAAAGATTGGACATAGTAGACGTCCTCAGCAGTTACCTCAAGCTGGAGAAAGCGGGGCGCAACTTTAAGGCGCTTTGTCCGTTTCATCAGGAGAAAACGGCTTCCTTCTTTATCTTCCCCGAGCGCCAGTCCTGGAGATGCTTTGGCTGCGGTGTCGGGGGCGACCTGTTCTCCTTCATTATGAAAAAGGAAGGAACTGACTTCGGCGAGACGCTAAAAATGCTCGCCGACAAAGCAGGTGTATCGCTGGAGCGTAAAAAGGAGGCTGTTGAGAGCAGGCTTACGGACAGGCTCTATCAGATAAATGAGGCCGCAGCGCAATACTACCATGATTTGCTTCTTCGCTCTCCGGCGGCTGAAGGGGCGCGTGATTACGCGATGAAGAAACGGGGGCTCAATTCCAAAACCATTGATAATTTTCAGTTGGGATTCAGCCCTGCGGAAGGCCTTAAAAAACATCTCTTGGAGAGAGGTTACAGCGAGAAAGAACTGCTGGCGGTAAGACTGGTGGGAGAAAAAGAGGGCAGAGTATATGACCTCTTTCGCCATCGATTGATGTTCCCCATCCGGGACATCAAAGGAAGACTTGTAGGCTTCGGTGCCCGCGCTTTGGATGATTCTATGCCCAAGTATTTGAACTCACCGCAAACAGCGATCTTCGATAAAAGCAGCATTCTCTATGCCATAGACCGCGCCAAAGGAGCCATTAAAGAGAAGAGACTGGCAGTTATCGTTGAGGGCTATATGGATGCTATTACCGCTCACCAGTACGGCTTCACCAATGTAGTGGCTTCAATGGGCACCGCACTTACCGAGAAGCAGATAAAAGTCTTAAAGGGGCTTACTAAGAGTATAGCTTTTGCCCTCGACCCAGATACTGCCGGAGATGCCGCAACCTTGCGTGCCATAGAGGTCGCTCGCCGCTCTCTGGAACGGGAAGAGTTGGAGATGCCGACATGGTTAGGAACCACTTCTAAACTCAGGGCAGAGATGAAAATAATTTCCCTTCCTCAGGGCAGAGACCCCGATTTGGTGATTAGAGACGACTCACAGTCATGGCAGCAATTGGTGGACAACGCACTGCCTCTAATGGACCACCTCCTGGCAGTAGCTGCATCAAAAGCAGACCTGGCCAAGCCGGAGGAAAGGTCGCGAGCAAGCGAACAACTCTTACCCCTGATCGCCGAGCTGGATGACGATGTACAGCGCGAGTTCTATTTGGGTAAGCTAGCCACCTTATTAGGAGTTAGCGAGAAAACGCTTATAGGAATGGCAGCCCGCATGCATCGTACTCGGAGTGAAAAGGCTTCTAAGACAGAAACCAGACCTATTACCACTGCATATTTCGGCGACCGTCTCGAGGAATACTGCCTTTGCCTCTTGTTACAGCATCCTGAGCTCAGGGATAAGGCTAATGAGCTTGAGCCGGAACATTTCGAACGCAGTGAGAACAGGGAGATATTCATGGCCTGGAGCAACACCTTAAACTCCGATGAACTAATGGCTATAATTAGTAATATCGACCTGCAGGAGCACGCTAAAGCACTGTGTGGAAAAGCCCTGCCTCCTGCAGAAGAGAAGGATTGGGAAAAGGCTTTGGCTGATTGCATACGCCGCCTGGATGAGAGAAGATTGTTGAACCTGAAAATCCAGGAGGAATCACTTCTTTCCGATGCCGAATCCGAGGGAAGGAGTGAAGATGTAGCCGCTTTACAGCAAAGAGGGGTAGAGATTAATTTGAAGCTGAAAGAACACTTTGAAAACACAGTGCAGATAATTTCTAGCCATAGAGAGGACCAATGAAAGACGAATCTAAAGAGCTCAAAGAATTTCTTTACGACCAGGGAGACCTCTTGCCGGAAGATATATTCGCCACCAAGACAAAGACAGAAGATATCTTCGCTTCTGTGCCTAAGCCTGAAGAAGATGTGAACCACGGAGATGACATCTTCGCTTCTGTGCCCAAGCTAGCCGGGGAAACAGAGCATGAGGACGATGTCTTTATGCCTCTTGCCGAGGGCAAGTCTGAAGTAGCGGACGAGTTGGGTCTTTTGCCAGATGAACCTACAGAAGCCGATATCTGGGAGGCTGAGCCCGAAATTGAAGAGATCGAGGAGACAGGGCTGGAACTCGAGGAGATGATCGATGACCCCGTCAGGATGTACCTCCGTGAGATGGGACGAGTTTCCTTGCTCAGCGCCAGAGAAGAGAAGACGCTGGCGAGAAAAATGGAAGAGGGCAAATATATCAAAAGAATCGAAGAAGAGTGGCTGAACAAAAACGGACAGTTACCTTCTACTACCGATGTTGCAATAGCCTTGTTGACCAGATTGGGGCAGTCCTCTAATTTCGTAACCGCTCTGCAGGAAGGGCTTGACCTGCCGCGGTCGACCAGCGTGAGTCAACTGGTTTCTGATGCAAAAATACGGAATGCTATAGATAACGAGATCCAGCCGCAACTGGCAAAAGAAGTGGGAGAAAAAATTTCTACCGACCCGGGTGAAGTGGAACGGGCACTGAAGGATTTTTCGCTACTTATAGCTATTATCCCCCTGGACCTACTCCGGATCATTGGTGATAAATGTACATTCACCGAACTGAACAGCCTGCTCTCCAAGCCGGACCTGCGCAAGAATATAGAAGCTCAGGAGCCCCAACTGCGAGACTACTGGCAGCATACCAAGGAAGAAGGAGCCAAAGCGCAGCGGCACCTGATCGAAGCCAACCTTCGCCTTGTGGTCAGTATAGCCAAAAAATATATTGGCAGGGGCATGTCTCTCCTTGATCTGATTCAAGAGGGCAATATAGGATTAATTCGAGCAGTAGAGAAATTCGACTACCGTAAAGGGTACAAATTTAGCACCTATGCCACCTGGTGGATCCGCCAGGCAATCACCAGGGATATAGCTGACAAAGCTCGCACCATTCGCATACCGGTTCATATGGTAGAGACTATAAACAAACTTATCCGAACGAGCAGGCGCTTATCACAAGAATATGGCCGTGAGCCGACCTCAGAGGAGATCGCCAGAGGTATGGGTATTTTCCCTGAAAAAGTAAGGGAGATTATCAAAATATCTCAGGAACCGGTGTCGCTGGAAATGCCTATCGGGGAAGAAGAAGATAGCCATCTGGGTGACTTTATCGAAGACCGCTCAACCATGCCCCCGGTCGAGGCTGCTTCCCTCAATTTGCTCAAAGACCAGGTCGAGGAAGTACTCTCAACTCTTACACCGCGAGAGCGCCGCGTGTTGCAGCTAAGATTCGGTCTTGAAGACGGGCGCAGTCGCACCCTTGAAGAGGTCGGAAAAGAATTTGGAGTCACCAGGGAACGTATACGCCAGATCGAAGCTAAAGCGCTTCGTAAGCTACGTCACCCCAGCAGGTCCAAGAAACTGAAAGATTACCTGGAGTAAGGTGACCCTTCCCCCTTTTAGATGCCGACCAGCAAGATACTTAAAAACTAAACCGCACTTGCTAGCGATAGCGGTTGCTGTGCACTGCTCCACTCAATATCGGCTCGTTAACATAGATATCGCCGTTTCGGATCTTTATGTTAAAGCCACATTCGGGATTTGTACAAACCCAGACCTTATAGTGGATGGGCGCCCCTTGGCTTCCGAAATCTGATAGAGGCACCAGATCGCCAGTATTACATTTCTGGCATTTGGGAAAAACGATGTTCTCCACTAGAGCCACCTCCCGCCTAAAATGACATTCCCAGTATATACCAAGCAGAGGCTTTTGACAAGCAGCAGTGATAGTCGAAGACACGATAGATGACAGCTTCAAATTAGGAATAAAATGAAGGGGAAAGCTGGAACGAACGTCTCGGCTTTCCCCTTCACCTATCTACGTCTATTCTATAACGACTGGACGGAACCGCTTCTACTTATCCTCCGTTCCAAACCCGCCCTCGCCACCATCTTCATCTGAAAAAGCGGCAACGTCACTGAGCTGGCCTGCATCCTCTCGCAGGGGCTCTTCCCCCTCCCATTCCCCAGCCTCCTCCTCGAAACCTTCCTCATCGTCCTCCAACTCATATCTAAGCACAGTGTTCTTGACATACGGCCTGAAGTCATCAGTAACTCGCGTCGGAAACGAAGGACGTCCCGCCTGGCTGGGATGCCGGTAAACCTCTTTAATCATCACCTTGCCCTTATCCTCCGAGATGCGAGCAATAGCCGCCGTATACTTATTGCCGCCTTCCATTAACTTAATAAGCCGCAGGCCTAGCTTGGGTTCGATCTCACCTATATATTCGCCGTCTATGCTCTCTACGATGAGCCTTTGTCTCTTAGCCTTAAGATAGACAGGATCACCGGCAGCCAGTTTCGCCATCACCTCCCTGGGAGCGACCTGATGGAGATTGGTCACCTCTGTCTTACCCGTCTCTTCGATGAAAAGATGAGCGCTAACCTGCTTCCCCTCTTTCTGACCGGGCCCAGCCTCACTGAGATGTGACAATCGGTCGAGATTCTTCCTGGCGATACTATTTGTGGGCTCAATCTCAAGGGCATGACTGTAAGCTTCCTTGGCCTCGGCATACTTCCCCATCTGAGTTAATGCCTTGCCCAGCCGGTTGTATGCATCAGCATCATCGGGGAACATCTCAATTATGCTTTTGTTGACAGCGGCGGCCTCTTCCCATCGGCTTTGCATAGCCAGAGCAATAGCCTCGTTCGTACGATGCCGCCTGAGTTTGGTCTTTTCACTTAACTGATAGTATACCATTGCTACCTCGATAAAATCTTAGACTTACTTTAACCTGGCGGATTGTAACCTCTTTCTACAATATTTTCAAGACCTAAAAGTCCCATTTTTTGCGCAATTTCTATATTTATCTTAACCATACCTCCCACGTTTGACAAATTTGAGTATTATGTTATGATACCGAAACGAAAGGTTATCTCAGCAAGTAGTTAGTCACGCCTATTATTCATAGGGTGAAAAATGAATATTCTCACAATTTTAATCTTCGGCGTTGTACTCTTAGTACTGGTCATCGGTGCATTCTTCGGATTAGTCTTCCTTGACTTGTTTATTTACGCCGTAAATCACCTTTACCCCTGGTTACGAAAAATCGCAGTGTGGGCAGCCAAGGCTGAAAACCTGTTTGCCTTGATTCTACTGGCCGTGATTTTATTAGTCCTGGTGATAATTCTCTTTGCCTTGCTTCATTCTATAGCGATTTTGCTGCTGATTGTCGTACCTCTCCTGCTTTTCTTCCCTATCGACCTGGGCATACTCGTATGGATAATCAAACTCGTTCGCTGGCTATATTTCAGTTGGAGAGGTGGGCTGGTCGGCATTTATACCGCTATACGGTTACAGATTATCAAATTTAAGATAAAGATCGACGTACAGAAGGAAACAGATTGGAAGGTCAAATTTGCAGAGATGAAGAGCAAGCTATCAGAGGAGGCCGAGCAGGCCCGCCGCAGAATATCGAGGAGACAAAAATAGATATGGGTCGGAGGGATAGAATGTTAATGAAGCTGATGAGCAACAGAGTCGTTATCAAGCTAATGAGCATACCCATCGTGATGAAGATAATCACTTGGGAGATGAAAGCCTTCATCTGGGTTATGTCTCTCTTCAGCAGGAAGAAAAAGGAGACACCGACCGAACAAGGTTAACCTCAGAGTCTGAGAGCCTTCCCGGCCAGAGGCGGATAAGCATCCAAACATAGCTTTAAATATCCTCTCCGGGTGCGTTAGCTCAAATCGATTGACCCTCTCAACTGACATAGTGCAGCTTACTGTCAGTTATCCTCAAAACTTTGAGACTTCTATGTATTAGTGGTTGGAAAAAAATATTTTTGTGGTTATAATATGCCAGAGGTTGGAGGGATCGCATAGTGGTCTAGTGCGGCCGCCTGCTAAGCGGTTAGGGGGGGAAACCTCCCTCATGGGTTCGAATCCCATTCCCTCCGCCAGTTTGAATTTTTTTGTGCATCACAGAGCCTTCTCCTCATGCTAATCTCTCAATTAGGAAATCCTTGTCTCTCAGCAGTGAGTGTTGAACCAAATGGAAAATTGGCGGAGAGAACTGCGCGTTGACCCCATACCGACCCTTATTTCCTCAAACAATAGGGCTATTCAATATTTTGTCAGGAGAGGCCTTCTGAATGAAAATGCGGAGCCGATAGAAACATTATGGGAATTACCCGAGGTCAAGAGACTCCTTCGTAGGCAACAAGAAGACGGCTCGTGGAAATACCCCGGTGGAGGCAAGGAACACCTGCGCTCGCAAGAGGACTATAACCAAATAGAGACATACAGGAATCTGGGTATACTTATAGAAAAATATGGCTTAGACAACAGGCATCCTGCGATAAAAAAAGCTGCCGAATTCCTCTTCTCAAAGCAAACCCCCCAAGGCGACTTCAGGGGCATTTATGGAAATCAATACTCCCCCAACTACAGCGCCGCCATAATGGAGCTCCTCATCAAAGCAGGTTACGATAACGACCTGAGAATCAAGAGAGGATTCCGCTGGCTCCTATCCATCCGCCAGAACGATGAGGGTTGGGCCATCCCTTTAAGAACGGTCGGCGCCAAATATGCGGATATCGCGATGGCCATAACGATAGAGCCTGACCTTGCAAAACCCTTTTCTCACCTCGTAACAGGCGTAGTTCTGCGTGCCTTTGCCGCCTCCGGAAAATACAGCAAGTCTCCGGAAGCAGTGACAGCAGGAAAACTTCTGGCATCGCGATTTTTTAAGAGAGATGTCTATCCAGATAGAAACACTCCTCAATACTGGGAAAGCGTGCCCTTCCCCTTCTGGTTCACCGACATAGTCTCTGCACTCAACTCACTTTCACTAATCGGATTAACCCGAGAGAATCATGATATAGATAATGCCCTGAACTGGCTAAAACGTCGGCAACGAGATGATGGCCTCTTTGAACTGAAGCTCCAAAAAGGTAAAGATAAGGATTTGAAATTCTGGCTCTGCCTGGCGATCTGCAGGCTGTTCAAACGATTCTAGAGCAGAATATCGATAGCCTGCCCTTTATCAGCCGGTCAATTTCTTTAACACCACGACATCTTGAGGAAACGGGTCTTTACCCCCTGTCGCAGAGCCTCTGACGATAAGCTCTATCCTGAACTTCCCCTGTACCAGACTGTTCAACCCTGCCCTATTCATAGCAATACCTGATTCGGGTAAGGCCGGGTTGCACGTAAACCAGTTGGAACTGCCGGGCAGCGTTGTAGTAAATTTAAATAGGCTGGCGAGAAACGGATTGTAGTTGAAAATAAATCCCGGCTCCGCCCTCGGTTCCTCAACAAGGTGACAGGTTAAGATAGCCAGGCCATTCGGTTTTATAATGGTATGTATTTTGTTGATATACCCGAAGGCATCGGCTTCCTGTAAATGAGTGAAAACAGAGAGCGCCATCACAATATCAGTGGAATCAGCGGGTACATTCCAATCGGCACCATAAGATTTACTTTCAGCGGCGGTACTTTGCTGCTGCTTAGGATAAAAAGGATTGCAGTCTTTTGAAACGTGAAATCGAACCCTCGGCAATTGCGCATATTTACGCCTGCAATAATTGATGTAGCCCTCTTGAATATCTATTCCCAGGTACTCGCCTTCCGGGTGGGTAAAAAATACACTCACAGGGGCCAGTTTCCCGTGCCCACAGCCAAAATCGATTATCTTTAAGGACTCACTGCTGGCGAAACACTTTATCAAAGCTGCAAAAAATCCCTGTTGATAGACCCAGTTAGTAAAGCTGTCCCCTACTTCCCCCCATACTTCATCGGGAACATTCTCGATCAAAAATTCAGTCTCGGGAAAGGCATATTTCTTGTCCATTCTCTTAAAGATTCTGCAACTGCATGCATAGTAAAAAGATTTCAGCGCGTTGGGAAACATATCACCTATCCTGCTTTATTGTGTCTCATGATTTTAGGGAATATCGACCATCACAGAATGTTAGGCTACAACTTCGGTTCTTGTCAACCCAATCATCGCCTCCCGTTCGTGGTGAGCCCTATCCTGGCTCCACTGAGTCGCCACGAAGTGAGCTTGTCGAAGGATTATCGAACCATGAACGGGAGGAATTTACCTGCGTAATCCGGAATAAGCCATCTCATTACTTCCGAGAGCAAAGCCATATCTGATATAATTAAGAAGGAATTATATTCAAAGGCAGAAAGGATAGCATGGCTTATTACCATATCTGGACCATAGGCTGCCAGATGAACCGAGCAGACTCAGAGCAACTGGCAGGCAGCCTGGAAAAGCTGGGCTATCGGCGTGCTCCCGAGATAGAGAAGGCCGACCTCATAGTGCTCAATAGCTGCGTGGTGCGGCAGAGCGCCGAGAACCGCGTTCTCGG
>Ga0172366_10001994_pt1 | contig 15964 bp, 19 predicted proteins | sample LakKivSesite69cm_FD_114533 | JGI IMG/M metagenome (GOLD analysis project Ga0172366, IMG submission 114533) | Sediment microbial communities from Lake Kivu, Rwanda - Sediment site 69cm | ecosystem: Environmental > Aquatic > Freshwater > Lake > Sediment | place: Rwanda: Western Province, Lake... | reverse complement strand
TTGCCAGTTGAATACATCAGGGTCAATGTCAAATTCCACATTGTCATATTGTCCATTCATTAATTCAAAATCAAACGATACATTTGATTGTGTTGAGTGATATGGTTGTCCACGAAATCTTTGTAAATAAGCGTTCGCAAATATGTATGCCTTGTTGTTATACTCGTTTATATTCAGTTTCATGTTTATGTATTGGCATGATATAATTAATTATCGGAAGCATGGTGTTTATTCCCATATGATGACGGGGCCGCCGGAGGGCCACGCGGCAAAGGGAATGGCCTTGCTGGTGGACTGCGGGAGGGCAATGAGTCGTTGCAGCGCGGCTTTACGGCGTTCCAGCGGCGTCTGCGTGGCACTGGACGGTTCGCGGCGCGTGAGCTGCTTGAACCGCCATTCAAATTGTAGGGCGGCTTGCCAAGTGGGAAACCCGGTCACGTGACATGCGCGGCGCCACGTTTGACCGCGAGCCACTCGGGCGCCAGTTGCGTGCGCTCCGCCACTAATTTCTTTATTGTGCTGTCTTAGGCGGCGTTCCAGATTCACGGTGGCGCCCACATACGTGGCGCGTTTGCACGACGACTCCAGCAAATACACGAAGAATTCTTTGGCTTCTTGTGCATCTGCAGCCTCTTCATTGGCATCTATGGTATTTATGGCATCTAATTCAATGGCATCCATGGGCATGTATTTGTATGTGTATTTGTATTTGTATTTGTATATGTATCGTTTATCATGTATTTATGTATTTATAAATAAATGAACATGGAAAAAAAGTAAGATTTTTATATTTTTACATTTGCAATGATGGGATGGGTGTATTGGTTAACTCCAGGTTCTTTGTAGCACGCTTGGGACGCCGTCGCATTCAAGCTCGTCTGATGCAAATGCATAGTCATCCGACATCTGCGAATCATTGCCGTGCGGGGGACTGGCATACCCACGTGGCGCGGATGGCGTTTCTGAAAGCACAATGTCATCTTGGTTGAATTCGGTGCTTTGAGTGTCGCCCGATACGCAGCGTCCAAGCGCACGACGGCACACCTCGTATGCAACTGGCGTGTTTTCCGAATCATGCTGGATGGAATGCACGCGGTCGAGTCCAATATCGTGTGCATTCCTCATGGTTGTCGGGTCCGAGCCAATGAAGAGGACCGAGTGCATGGGGTTTCGTTTTTTGTTGTCTGCAATCATTTCATTCACACTGGATTGCGTGTGATGCTTGGAATCGTTGTTGTCGCCGTCGGTGAAGATGTAAGTTGTTGCTGGAACTCCTGCGCTGTGTGTATTCATGTGTTCAATTGCAATTGCAGCGGCATCCCACATTGCAGTCATGCCGTCGCAAACCAAGTCTTGCTTGGAAATGGGTATGACCTCGCTGATTGGAATCACTTTGCCCACTTTGATGCGGTCATGAGACGAGAATTGCATGACGCAAACGGTTGCCTTGTGTTCGCACGGCTCTCTGTAGCGCTTCTTCAAGTCGCCAGTGATTTCATTGATGCCGGTTGCAACGGAATGACGTTGGTCTTCCATTGACCCACTGACATCTTGGACAACGAGAACATGCATGTCTTTCACAGCAAGTGATGGGAGCTGAGGCTCCTCTTCTTCTTGAAGTATAGGGACTGGGTCGGCAGCGACCGGTTGAAGCAACTCTGCGGGAATGTCTTCCATCACGCCATAAGGAGTCCTGCTGAGTCTTGCCACTGTCATATCACTGATTATCATTTCAATTGATTGTTCTTCTTGTTGTGCCAAAGCTGCCTTTCACTTCAGTTTCAAACCAGCTTTCAATTTTTTTTGAAATGTCCATAAATGTTCAAAAAAAATCAAATTGTTTCAATTATTGCATCGAGATTGTGCATTTTTCGCATAAATATTTGCATGCCCCAAACGAGGTAATGCCTATGAAAATCCATGACTGGTTGTAAAAGTATTTGGACATGTCCATGACTTGAAGCGTGTAAGAACACACCGGATTTGCCAGATTGAAAAATGAAACAAAGAAACCAGAAAATCCAGGCGGCGCACACAGTTGCGTGTAAATTTGCGCCGAGCACCAATGCAGTGTTGAAAATGCCAATGGCATAAGCATGGCGGACATAATCTTTTTTCCACGCATCATTTGATTTGAATAACACAGTTGAGTTATTTTTATTTGTAAAATCGTTTATTTGATATAATATCAAGCAATGCTGGTTTTATCTTTGTTAGTTTCAAACACCACATTTCCAATGCAAGTGATATGTCTTTTGAATTTTGCCTGACATTGTATTTGTCTCTCAAGAATTTCAGCACAGATACTGCATGTTGAATAAAATCATAGTGTTTTTCTGCAACCTTGTGAAGTTCCAGATTTTCAGGATAATCATTGCATACCCGACACGCTTTGTGCAAGAAATATTCATATTCAATGATTTCTTTTTGTAGATAAACTGCCAATGATGACCTACTTTGGTTTTTGTATTTTCGAACAAAATACCGCCAAGGAGACAATTTTTGTATGGAAATTTTATTGTCTTCAATGCACAATTTGTCATATTTGGTCAAACTGTTGATAGCGACAAACTGCGCATGGAACACTTCACTTTGTTTCATCAATTCTTTCATTGCAATGCAAATATCAGCCGCTTTAACAGTTATTGGTTCATCATTGTAGTCTGGTATGTGTGCATGTGCATGTGAATGTGCATGTGCATGTGCATTGTGCGTATGGTCCATGATGGTCATTAAATTAATCGATTATAAAAATCATTCGCATTTTACTTCATTTCCTCGCGTCATTGTAATTCTCAACAAACCACTGCACCGTTTCACGAATTCCCCGGCGAATCGGGGTGAATGCAAACGGCGCATCGCGACCATAGAGGCGCTTAAATTTGGCATTGTCTGCCGTTTTTTTGAATTGGCCATCGGGTTGTGCGGTGTCATACACAATGTCGTTGTCCAGCCCAATTGCATAGGCGATGTGCCGCACCACTTCAGCAATGTTGATTTCATCGGCGGGGTCCACCGAGAGAATGAGGGTGCCTGCGCCAGCGCCTGCATCCCCATCAGTGGCAGCATCATAGTGTTCCAGTGTCCAGATGAGCAGCAGCGCCAGGTCGCGCGAATAAATGAACTGCCGCAGCGGCGTGCCGCTCCCAGCCACCACCAGCGGCACCCCATCCCGTTTGGCCAGATAGCACTTGTGAATCAGCGCGGGAATGACGTGTGCATCGTCCAGGTTGAAGTTGTCGTGCGGACCGTAAATGTTGGTGGGGATGACGCACACGTAGTTGCGGCCGTGCTGTTCTCGGTAGCACCGCGACTGCACTTCCAGCATGCGCTTGGCATACGCGTACGCGTCATTGGATGCGTGCGGCGGGCCGGCGTGGAGCATGGTCTCGTTGATTTCACCCGATTTTGTTTTTTCATCCGGGAAAATGCACGTGGATAAGCAGCTCATCACTTTGGACACGCCCGATTCGTGGCACGCGCGCAGCACGTTCATGTTGATGCGAACATTCGTTTCAAACATGTCCACCTTGCACCGCATGTTTTTGAAGAGGCCACCCACCGCCGCTGCCAGGTGTATGACCGCATGCGGCGCAATCCTGCGAAAATATCGCAACGTGGCACCGTAATCGGATAAATCACAGTCGCGTGAAGACATAAAAATGAATTTGTATTTCAATTCAGGACCGCTCACGCTGCGCAACGCGGAACCGACGAGCCCGGAACCACCGGTCACCAATACTAGTTGTTGCGTTTGTTGCGTTTGTTGCGTTTGTTGCGTTTGTTGCATAGACAGCCGTATTAATTGTATTACGTGTAAATCATTTAAATATTGTTATTCATACTCATTAAATCAATACAATTTAATTTCTCTCTGACATCATCATGAATCACATGCGGGTTGCATTCATCACCGGCATCACCGGCCAAGACGGGTCCTATTTAGCCGAGCTGCTGCTTGACAAAGGCTATTTTGTGCACGGCTTGATTCGGCGCTCGTCCACGATTAATACGGCGCGCATTGAGCACCTGTTTTACAATCCCGCACTCAAGCTGCACTATGGCGACATGACGGACGGCGCGTGCCTGTACAAGATTTTGAACCACATCAAGACGGCGCACCCGGCGATGGAGCGCTTGGAGATTTACAATCTGGCCGCGCAATCGCACGTGAAAATTTCGTTTGAGATGCCGGAATACACGGCGGACACGGACGCGTTTGGCACGCTGAAGCTGTTGGAAGCGATCCGCAACAATGATCTGGATGCGGTGACCCGGTTTTATCAGGCGTCCACCAGCGAGCTGTACGGCAAAGTGCAGGAGATGCCGCAGCGCGAAACCACGCCGTTTTATCCGCGCTCGCCGTATGCGGTGGGCAAGCTGTACGCGTACTGGATCGTCAAAAATTACCGCGAGGCGTACGGCATGCACGCGTCCAACGGCATTCTGTTTAATCACGGCGGCGTGCGCCGCGGGCACAACTTCGTTGAGCGCAAAATCACGCTGGGGCTCGGCAAGATTCTGCGCGGTGAGACGGACCGGCTAATCCTGGGCAACATTGATTCGCAGCGCGACCTGGGCAACGCGCAGGATTACGTGGAGGGCATGTGGCTCATGATGCAGCAAGACGCACCGGACGACTACGTGCTGGCCACGGGCGAAACGCACAGCGTGCGCGAAATGGTTGAGCTGGCGTTCGGTATGACGGGCATCCAAATCAAGTGGCGCGGTGCGGGCGCCGACGAGGTGGGATACGACGAGGCCACCGGCAAAGACCTCATTTTCATTGACCCGAAGTACTACCGGCCCGCGGAGGTGGACGTGCTGTGGGGCGACGCGTCCAAGGCCGAGCGCGTGCTTGGATGGCGCCCGCGCACTTCATTCAAAAAACTGATTGCAGACATGGTGCAGCAGGACACGCAGGACACGCAAACCATGTGTAAGCTTGTTTAGATTTGGTGATTGGGTTCATGCGTGGGGTTCATGCGTGGGGTTGATGTAGTTTGTAAACTTATGAACCTGATACCACCAATCTCTAATTGCATATAATATATATCTCAAATAAACCCATGTATGTTTTGAAATAATTTCATGAACATACAACCATTTGAATATATATTTGCAACATAACATTATAATTCCTGAATCGTGATTACTTTTTATAATTGGACCAATTTTGTCAGGAATAATATTAAGGTCAATTTTGTCTCCATTATTAAATGTTACCATGTACACATCTTGATATTCATCATTATGATTAGAATCGTTAAAACGCATGGCCTTGTGTTTGATGTCTTTAATGTCAAACTGTAATAAATCATCCGTGATGAATTCAATTAATTTCATTTTTGAAATTTCATCATGATAAACAATTGCACAATCCACATCACTATGGTTTTCAAAATATGTAAAATTTGTTATGCTTCCAAAAAAAGTAATATCAATGTTTGGAACGTGTTGGATCAATTTTATTAGATAAAGTTTTATATTTGGAGAAAGTCTATTATTTATTTGATTAATTTCGTCATAACTCATATTTGACAATTACATTAAAGTATACTAAATCGTGATATAATATTGACGAATTAACTTAAAAATTGAATTAAACCCATTGAGAACATTGACTTAAATATCATGCACTTAGTCAATTCAATAATTAAACCCAATGCAGTCAACACCACATATCAGTTTGATGGACCGCATTTTGAATAAGAAGCACGCGCTCAGCAGCCTAACGGACGCGAAATTTGAAGCGCTTCTGCCGCAGCTCGCCGCGGAATTGGCGGCGCACGGGGTGTTGCATGAAACGTACAGTGACGCCGACATACAGAAGGACTGGGCTCTATTATTAAAGAAGGACGCAACAAGCAACGCAATGACCATTTCGGCCACGGAGGTGGCGGGCATGAAGGTGCTGCGAAAGCACATGCGGCACTTCCATGCCGTGAGGAATCATAAGGGGCACTCTGTGGCGTCGTTGTGGACGCAACCATGCCTGGAAAAGGCGCTGCGTTTCAACCGCGCGCAGCATTCCACGCCCTATGCATCCGAAATCATTCGGTCGCTGTCATTTGCCAACGGGCTGGGCAAGGTGACCATGTATCGCCCAATGATGGCGAAAAAGGTGGTGACCTACTTGGCGGAAAAAGATAAACTAAAGGACGTGCGCGTACTGGACGTGTGCGCGGGCTGGGGTGGACGAATGATTGGTGCCAAAAGCGCAGAAAGCCCCTCCTTTGCGGGGGTCTCCCCCTCCGTTGCGGGGGGTTTGAGGGGGGAGCTCGTCTCCCCCTCCTTGAAAGTGCATTACACGGGCATTGACCCCTGCGTAAAGACGTACGCGGCGCTGCGCGCCATTCGCGACGAGCTCGGGCTCACCAACGTCACCCTTATTAACAAACCGGCCGAAGTAGCGCTTCAAGAAGAACAAGAACTCGGCACCTATGATATTGCGCTCACGAGTCCGCCGTATTACAACCTGGAAATTTACTCGGACGAACCGACGCAGAGCGTTTATGCGGGAGGTTACCAGGCGTGGTTGGACACGTTTTTGAAACCGGTCATTCATGGTGTGATTCGGCTCGGCGTGAAATACAGCTGCTGGAGCGTGAAGAACTTCAAGACCGACAAGAAGTACGACCTGCTGGACGATGTAATCCGGATCCACAGCGAGCACGGGTGGCGCCTTTTGGACGACACGGTGTTCACGATGGCCAACAGCCGGCGCCCGGGGCAAAAAGCCGCAAGTGATCAGAAAAAAACGGAGGAATGCACCTACGTGTTTGTTCGTGCAACATAATACATAAACACCTAGCCATTTAGCGCGCATCGTGTACACATTTTTTCTCACTTGGGAAGTATGCTGACGAACTTGCGCAAGCACTCCAGCCCGTGAATCGGCGCGAGGTACGGCATAATGGCCGATTTCTGGGTCCACCAGCCTTGCTTGCCCTGGAATGTGACCACCTTTTTTCACGCAGTTCGCCCATGAGTTGCGCCTTTGTGATGCACCACACCTTCCATGCGTGGAAATCCAGGAGTGCCAGCATTGCAAAGTCGTAATCGTGTTCGGGTTCCATGTGCTGCCACCGGCATTCATCGTTGCCTGCCCAGTATCGTGCGCACTTGATTTCGCATTTGTGGCCTTCAAAAACGCCGTCATGTTGCGTGGACGTTCTCGGCGCCATTTGAAACAGTTCGGCCATGATTGATTCGCTGACGGACCCGAACGGCTTGGAGTCCAGGCTCACCAGGTCAACCACATCGGGTGCTGCATTCATGCGAACGTAATACTGCGTCTGCGTTTCTCTTCGTTTGTTGTTGGTGAATGCCTTGGTGTGTTTCCAGTTGTCAACCGAAAGAATGGATGGCACGCTGCTGACCTCCTCGGTTCCATGGATTACCTCCTCGGGTGCATGGATTACCTCCTCGGGTGCATGGATTACCTCCTCGGTTCCATGGATTACCTCCTCAGTTGATTGCATGAATTATGGTATGTATGAATGAAAAACAGTACGCCTTTCATTCATTCAATTTTTTTTAAATTTTCGTAAAATCGTAATCATGCATCATATCTAATCGTCCAAATAACTATCATCGGATAAATAGTGGTGAAAGGGAGAGTACTCCGGGTGAAATGTAACGCGTTCCATTTCGCGCAGCTGTTTTGCCGAGAGAAGCCAGAGAATGGTGGCCGCATCCCCGTTTTGTTTCAACTGTTGAACCACGCAAATGCCGGTTTCTTCGCGGCCGCCGTGTTGGCCGATGACAATTGCATTATTGGAGTCGCGACACTTGAATGAGCTGAAGAAGATCATGCTTTTGGAATACACGTCCGGGTCAAATGACGGACGAGTAACGTATGGATCCGTGGTCCAACGAGCGGACCCGGGACGTGCCTTGCCCGGGAACACGTTTGCTTTTTGTGAAATGAGCCAAAGCATTTTGAGCGGGAACGTGTCCTTGCGGCGACTGTAAATATGCGCGTGCCGTAAATCGGGTTCCATGCGAACGTTGCGTTCAAACATCGCCTTGAAATCGGCCACCGTGCTGCATGCCACCAGCTCGTCCGATCGCGAATGAATGAGACACCACAACATTTCAATCATCTTTTCTTGTATTGAATATAGATGCCGGAAGTATCCCGATGATAAGGTGGGAAATGGTTCGTGTTGGTGGCGAGGAAGGTGTAAATCATAGTAAATTGGATGTTGAATAATAAAAATACCGTTATTTTTTATTCGTATAGGGATGTTAATGTTTTTTAATCATCGCTTGCGCCCACAGTCGAGTATGTGAAGTTCCCAGTTGGTTACGTCCATTTGAACTCTCAGTATGACCACTCACACCACCCTGTAACTCCCACCCTTCAATCAACATTTCATTCACGCGCTCGGTCAATCTACTCGTGCAATTCTCTACTAGAATCTTGTATTCCGTTTTAGTTGGTATCTCCAACGTCGTTCTTTCTCTCGAATTTTCCGTTTCCAATACCATCTTCTGAGTCTTTCCCTGCGATGCTCCCATTTTCGTCGTGTTCGTTTGTTGCGTCGGTTATGATAGTAGCAGTAGCACTAACAGGTTTGTCATAAAAGCATTCAATTTTATTCTCTGTCGCATCCGTCGCCTCCGCTCCCCACGCCCCCCACAACAACACCCCGCCCGCCACGATAAACACAACCGAAAACTCCCGGTCGCTTGGATATTCCCGTATAAATAAAAACAACGCCGTGAGGAAAAGCACAATGAATGCGACCACTGATACGATGCGTTTCACCTCCATTCTGTAATACAACAATGTATATTTTTATTGGTTCCGCTACGCTGATTCCATTCCATTCCATTCCATTCCATTCCATTCCATTCCATTCCATTCCATTCCATTCCATTCCATTCCATTCCATTCCAGTTGTTTTTGATGTGCCACTCTTGCGTGCGCTGTTCAAACACTTCCTGCTAATATTTTTGGTTTTTGAGAAGTTCAGAATATTCCCAAGCATCCAATTTCTCTCTTGTTTTGAAAACGGGAATTGTTTGTGGAGCATCTGGGCGTTTCAACCTGACCCAAGTTGGCCTGCATTGGGATGCATTTTCCTTTTCAATTGTGGCCAGCGATTCTTGGTTCAATCCGATTTCGCGACGGAACCACTCTTGTGTTGTTTCTGGTTCCGGTTTCATTGCCCTGTCAGCGGTGGGTCCTTGGCCTTTGAAGACGAGGCTTCCCAACAGGCTTCTCAAGGCCGTTGTTGTTGCGGTTGTTGTTGCGGTTGTTGTTGCCGTTGTTGCATTGCGTTTCACTATATTGGCCCAAGACATTTCTGATCATTGAATATTTAATTTTCCATTTCAAGTTTTAAATCAATTTTTCATAAAAATGCACATAATCTAAAAGAAAACAAGGTATTAAAGTTATTACAATGAATGGAATAAATACAACATTTTCTCTCACATGAGTGAATCCAGTTTAACAACAATCAAGTCCAAGTCCAAGCCCAGACGGGTGCGCGTGATCAAGCGGACGCCCAATGCAGAACTGCTGGACATTCACGGCGATATTTGGCAGAAGCTGCAGTACTTCATTGCGCAAAAGAAGATTCCCAATATCATATTTCACGGGGTGTCGGGCTGCGGCAAAAACACGCTGGTGTGGAAGTTCATTCGCAGCATTTACGGGAACGACCGGGGGGCGCTGAAGGATTACGTGATGCACGTGAACTGCGCGCACGGCAAGGGCATCCGGTTTATCCGCGAGGACTTAAAGTTCTTTGCCAAAACCAACGTGGATCTGAAGGACGGCGAAATATTCAAGAGCGTGGTGCTGCTGAATGCGGACAAGCTGACCACGGACGCGCAGTCGGCGCTGCGCCGTTGCATTGAGCTCTTCAACCACTCCACGCGCTTCTTCATCGTGGTGGAGGACAAATGCAAGCTGCTGCGCCCCATTCTGTCGCGGTTCTGCGAAATCCACGTGCCGGAACCCGTGGTTGGCGGAAAGCAGGTGAATTTGCACACGCACTTACTGCACACCACGTTTGCGGGCGCGGCATTGGACAAGTTCAAACAGCAGCGCGCCGAGTGGTTGGGGAAGGCGGTCACGGTTCATCAAGCGCGCGACGCGGCCGCCGTGATTCGGTTGGCGAACGAGTTGTACGAGCGGGCGTACAGCAGCACGGATTTGTTGCAGTGGTTGGAGGCCCGCCCCGAGTCCGACCTGCCGGCGAATCAAAAATGCGAGAAGCTCATTGCCTTCCAGAAAGTGCGCCACGAATTCCGGAACGAACGGTTGTTGTTGTTGTTCATGCTGCATTTCATGCTTTTTCGTTCCAATGACAGTTTAGAAAATATATCATTCATGTAAACCCCGCGCGGACACAACAAAATAATGGACGACTTTTCTCTTTCCAACTTGCAGGATTCGCGCAACGAATGGTGCGCCCGTTTGGTGAACATTTTAGCGCCCATGATGTCCGAAGGGTTCCGCTCCATTTTTGACGAGGCGTGGAAGCTGTGCGAACAGAACAACGAGACGGGCAAATACTTGATGACGTTTCAGAACTTTCTCTCGCGCGTGCCGAAGTGGAACGCCACGATTATTGAGCAAGAGACGCAGCGCATCGTGGACCGCAGCGGGTGCGGCTACTTGGCCGACCTGGTGACGTGCGTGCACATCATTCAGCTGAAGAGCTTGACCTGCATGCGCGTGGGCAGCAAGCAGAAGAAGGTGGACATCAACGTGCCGCAGCTGAACGACTTCATTCACAAGGTGTACGTGCATTGCGCGCGCCGGCTGTACACCAACGTGTACCTGTTTGAGCGCGGCATTCCGCCCTTGACGGTGCAAAAAAACGGGCGGGAATTGGAGATCATCATTAAGGAGTGCATTTTGGACAGCATTCGGGACAGCATCCCGCTGGAAATGATTCTCAAGACCTACATGGACGAAACCATTGAAGACCACACGGAAATCAAAATTAAGGAGGAGATTGTGTCGCAAGAGCCGGTGCACGTGGAAGACGCGACCGCGCAATCGCAATCGCAATCGCAATCGCAATCGCAATCGCAATCGCACCCAGTCAACGATGCGGCCGTCATCGCGGCCGGGATTGAGCCGAGCTCGGATGCGTTTCCCTCAACAAATGCAACAAATGCAACAAATGCAACAATCAAGTTCAACGACGTGGACAGCGCCATTGACACAAATAATAACGAGCACGCGATTCACGCCCCGAAAACGGAGGACCGATTGGAACAAATCAGTAACGAGAGATACATGCAGCGTAAATTGCAAGAGGAGGAAGACGACGAGGACGCGCAGGACCGAATCAAAATTGGGGAGGATGTGCAGCTGGACGTGTTTGACGTGCACACCATGGATGAGCCCTTTAAAAAGCTGAATTTTGATGCACCCGAACTGGACGACATTGAAATATTAGCTTGAATTCATAATTCGTAAAAAATACCAAATGATTCGTTTGTGGTATAGTATATACTTTACTATACTTTAGCAAACCCAATGAACCAAAGCGCTTACATTGTCAGCGGCATCATTGCCTTTGTGTTTTTGGTGGCCAAATTCATTGAGTTGCGGTTCACCAACAATAATAAATTCAGCGAAGAGAATGAATCAGTCAAGCCGATCAAGCTGTTGATGCGTGACGCTCTGCTGGTCTACGTGTCGTCGCTGCTCGGGTTTTTCTTGGCCACGCAGTTTGAAGAGCACGCTGCGGTTGGGTCTTCCGCTGTCAAAGAAGTGGCGGCATTCACGGGCGGGCCGGACTTCTAACGGGAACCTTAGGTCATCGCAGTAGCCTTGTGTCCCGTAAACCCTCCTCTTCAGAAAACCTACGGTTTTCCGATTTATAAAATGAATCAAATTATAATTAAAAACATACAAAACAAACAACATACAAAACAAACAACATAATCCCCATATAATCAGCATGAACACCCCGGCGTGGAACCAATATTTGCGGCTGTTTGCGGACTTGGGCGCCGATGCGTTCCGACACATGCAGCCCAAGCACGCCGTGCGCAAGTTCTGCGTGATTGTGGAACCGCGCCAGCACCCGAACTTGATTCCCGTGATCAAGAACTTCATGTTCCTGCTGCAGCACACGGGATGGGGCTTGGTCGTGTATCACGGGCCCGACAATGAGCAGTTTGTCAAAGACGGCCTGCGGAACGCCATTTCGGATGACCACGTGCATTACGTGCGCATGATCCCGCGCAATTTGACCACGGGCGAATACAGCGCCATGCTGTGCAACCCGTTGTTTTGGCAGTGCTTGCTGGACGGTTTCCAATGCGAGCACGCGCTCATTTTCCAGTGCGACACGCTGCTGCTTAAAGGCGGCGACGCCGTAGATGCGTTTCTGAAGTACGACTACGTGGGTGCGCCGTGGCCGGACCAGGGCATTCGTGCAACCATTGACAACTGCAGCCTGCAATTCACGGTCGGAAACGGCGGACTGTCGCTGCGCAATGTGCGCGTCATGCTGGCCATTGCACGCAATCATCCTTATGACAAGGGCGGCGCGTGTGTTCCCGAGGACGTTTATTTCGCGTTCTGGCTCAAGGCGCACGGAGACGTGTATTGGGTGCCCAGCAGCGAGGAAGCCAGCGCGTTTGCAATGGAGCATCTTTATAACCCATGCGCGGCAGGATTACACGCGCCGTCGCCTGCATTTAATGAAGATTGTGAAGCAATGATTCAAGCGGCCGGCCATGAACAATTGATCTTGCAAAAATCATGCAGTGTGACCAAATATTAAAATTTTTAATATATTTTCAAATCATATGTTAAAATACCAGCAATACCAACAATACCAACAATACCAACAATACCAACAATACCAACAATACTAAAAGACAGAACCATACATTTAGACATGAAAAGCATGAAAGGAGGAATTATAAGGGTCGGGAATCAGACTCCACGGCAAGCATTTACACAGTTCATGACGCATTGCACTGATGTGCGAATATTGACGGACTCATCCAGATCATCCATAACTTTGCATTGTCATGGATGTCCTCCAAATCAGTCGTCATACCGTCACACACGAATGACAGAAGGATTTAACCGAACAAGTCTGAATCGCCGTGTTACACAGTGTCTTATCAAACTGATCATGACAAGCGGTACAGACAATGAACCCATCGTTACAAGGCGGTACCTATCATCAAATTATCGGCATGATAGGACTGACTTTAAAATTGAATCAGCCAATGGCATTGATCAAGAAGTGCAAAGACAACACAGTATATACATGCGTTCTTTATTTCCAATAAATGCCGCAGGCAATCCCCCTCCTGATCAATGTGTATTCTCTCCAGTTTGTCCTGCAGTAATAGGTTATGCAACAGCAATCGACAACCCAGCCGTTACATGGCTTGCGGGTATGATTAATGCTAAGCTTCAAACACGAAATCCGATTCCAAGACCCGGTGAACCCGCTGCTACAACAGCACGTCGGAACGACCGCCAAATTCTTACTGATTTTTTCACTCATGCCATGAGTTTGATGCCACAAGGAGGAGGGTTGGGCATTGTCGTAATGGAATTTATGGACGGTTGTACGACATTGGACAATTTCCTGCTGACCGCGAATAGTGGGTTACAGGCAACCCCCGACCAGATACAGTATGCGTATCAATGTGTATACATGCAATTATACAGATTGGGTGCATTGGGAGTGTGGCATCGGGATTGTCATCCTGGCAATATACTGATAGATATGAGGCACGTGTATAGCACTGTGAATGGGCGTAATATATATGGGAATGCGTTTATAATAGACTATGGAATTGTTACTGATATTCCTCACGCATGGGCTCCAGTAGAACGTGATCGTTATGGTTTTCTTGGGTATGGCACGGCGCTTGGTAACGCGTTTCCCCATTTTAATATGAATACTGTTCGTGAAACGATAGCTAATATGTATGCTTATAACAGGAATTATGTACTAACCGCCATTGGTGCAATGCAAGACGTGCCCCCTGGTGTAAATTTATCATATGATAACTTCTTAGCATATCTTATGCCTATTATAAATCCGCAAATAGCTAATATGCCACGCCTGAATGGAGGAGGTCGCACATCATCTGATAATGCAAACAAAAAAGTGAGTTGGGATGAGTTTGTTGATATGATCATAGATGACATGAAACCCCCAGTCAAATTTGATTTAATCGGAATTCCGACAAAAAGTCCTTTGAATAAGAGCAGACGCAGTCGGACTTCAAAAAAAAGTCCGTTGAATAAGAGCAGACGCAGTCGGACTCCGAAAAAAAGTCCGTTGAATAAGAGCAGACGCAGTCGGACTCCGAAAAAAAGTCCGTTGAATGAAGCATACGCATCAAACGATGACGTCCGTAATCAACAATCAACTTACATAAGCGCCCGCTGAAACAGGAACCACACGTCGTATTTGCTCCCCTCTTCCCGACAAATGTGGAAATGGGATTGCGTGTCTTTTGAAAACACACAATCCACAATGATTTGCTGGTCATCTTTCACGACCCGCCCTTGACCCATGTGGTGGTGCAGCTTGGCATCATACGCGACCGCCCACCACTCCGCTTTGGACTTGTGCAGCATGAAGAACCCGCCGGCGATGAAATTCAAGCGCGGATCCAGCTGATTAGATTGATTGGATTGATTTACAGCTTTAATGCAGTGCTCAATTTGCTTCCAGTCGTTGTTCACGCAGCCGTAGTAAATTTTGGCAGGGTTAAGCACGGCAATTTTATCGGGGTTCGGCCAACCGTGCAGCTGCGACATGGACAAGTCTTGCTTATTCCGACAACGGAAGTACCCAATGTCACACCAGCCGTAGTACTCCGTGTCAAAATACCGTTGGTTCACAGTTTCATTCACAAAGTGCACCTTTTCGGACCACAGCGCGTTCACGCGCCAGTCCACCCACTTATTCAGCAGTGCATTTTTCGCATGGTTGGCGATCCACACGTCCTTTAGCGCGTAATTGCGGAAGGATTCAAACGGCTTGATGATGACGCGAATGCGCGGATTCACGGCGGCGTACGCGTTAAAATTGAAGGAAGCTAACCCCGCTTCGTCCGTGTAAATGACGAGGTTGTATGTGCGCACGTTGGACAGCATGTTGCGGATCCATTGCGCGTACGTGGCGACATCAAACTTGGCCTTGAACGGGTACCAGCACGTGGAAAACGTGATGTTGGGTGCGGACATTGATTCTAATACAATGTTTTATCTACGCATACTACAACCAATGCATAAAACATTTAAATTCATATTGAACTTGAAATGTTTGCGGTTTACAAAAAAATAACAAGTCCGGACACCAGTCCCGTGCTGGGTCCTGCATCTCCGAATCTGACACCCATGATGAATACCAACAACAATTCCAACAATTCCAACAATGCCAACATCAATTCCAACAATGCCGCACCCAATGCTAGTGTCATGGAATCGTTGTCCTTGTGCAATTACTGCTGCAGTCCTAGGAACAAATTAAAAAAGGATGATGCCCCCGCACCCGCAGTGCAACACCCCGAACAACACACATACGAGTTCGGTCACGCCACGCACTATGTGTATAGTGTAACCACCCCGCGCCTGCTATGCGATTTTGAAACAGGCACACCACCGTCACCCTAGTCATTCACTACCATTTATTCCCTTCATTTTGTTATGTGCATCTGCATCCTTGCGTGTTCCTGCTGCCGTCGCATAAGCTGCTCCTTGTCCAAATCCAGCATGAGTTTCCCATAGTTTGTGACGCGCTGTTCAATGTCGCTGTAGTCCTCGCGCTGCACCACGCTGAGCGGCGTGATCAAGAACCAGCGGCCTCGGCGTTGCAGTTCAAACCAGTACCGATCAATGGCGTATTCAAGCTTATTCGTAGGGTTGCGCATAAGCAAATTTATGCCCGCGCGGTAATTCGCAATGAGCGCGTCGTAGTAATGCGCCCGCACAATGTAG
>Ga0172366_10001993_pt1 | contig 15969 bp, 15 predicted proteins | sample LakKivSesite69cm_FD_114533 | JGI IMG/M metagenome (GOLD analysis project Ga0172366, IMG submission 114533) | Sediment microbial communities from Lake Kivu, Rwanda - Sediment site 69cm | ecosystem: Environmental > Aquatic > Freshwater > Lake > Sediment | place: Rwanda: Western Province, Lake... | reverse complement strand
TGGCTTTCGATTAGACGAGAGTGCGAGGTACAAGCTAGAGCAGCACTTGAAATGTCCCGTAATGGTCTCGCAAAGCGTTTTGAAGGATAATGGAGTAGATCGACCTTAAAATCAGCATTGTCAGTTCTCTTCGTACTCTATACGACACCAGCTCGATTGGTCAATTACGCCCTAAAGAAGGCAAATCTTCAGCAGATATAACGAGGAGAACTCGAACAGAATCCTTTTAACCTCCCTTCGGATTCAGCATTCCAATCCTTGCATTCGATGCGAGGGGTTTCGTTATGGCAGACAAACTCGCTCCCGACATCGAGAAGCTGTTTGACGCGGCGTCCTTGAAGAAGGTATCTGCCTTGAAGAACGACGCGTTCGTCGCCTTCTTGAACAAGTACATAGACCTGTTCAATCCGGACTCCGTGTTCGTTTCCGATGGTACCGAGAAGGACATCGATTTCATCCGCTCGGAAGCCATCAAGAACAACGAGGAGATCCAGCTCTCCGGCAAGCACACGCTGCATTACGAGAACTACGCGGATCAAGGGCGTGACAAGGGCAAGACTCGATTCCTCCTCCCCAAGGATGTCGTCCTCGGCCAGGCCATCGACACGATGGACCGCGACGATGGCCTCAAGGAGATCCTGGGCATCATGAAGGATGCGATGAAAGGCCGGAGAGCGTACGTGCTCTTCTTCGTGCTCGGCCCAGCTGATTCCGAGTTCTCCCAGATCGCCGCCCAGATCACGGACTCGTCCTATGTCGGCCACTCGGAGACCATCTTGTACCGTTCCGGCTACGAGATGTTCAAGAACAATCCCACGAAACCTTTCTTCAAGTTTGTCCACACGCAAGGCGAGTTGCAGACCTTCAGCTTCAAGCTCGGCGGCAAGGATATCGTCTACAAGGTCTCCAAGAACATGGACAAGAAGCGCATCTACATCGACCTTCAGGACGAGACCGTCTTCTCCGCCAACACGCAGTACGCGGGCAACACGGTCGGCCTTAAAAAGCTCGCCATGCGCCTCGCCATCCAGCGCGGTTCCCGGGAGGGCTGGCTCACGGAGCACATGTTCCTCATGGACGTGTTCGGCCCCCGGGGACGCGTGTCTTGTTTCACGGGTGCGTTTCCGTCCATGTGCGGGAAAACGTCCACGGCTATGCTCACGGGCGAGAAGATCGTCGGCGACGACATCGTCTACATCCGCAACAGGGGTGGCAAGGCATACGCCGTTAACGTGGAGAAGGGCATCTTCGGCATCATCGAGGGTGTCAACGCAAAGGACGATCCGGTGCTATATAAGAAGTTGTTTGACAAGAACACGGAAATCATCTTCTCAAACGTGCTCCTCAAGGATGATATGTCTGTCTACTGGAACGGTATGGACATAAACCCGGCGCCCACTTATGGCATCAACTACGCCGGCGAGTACAAGGCAGGAATGAAAGGGCCAGACGGCGCCGATGTCAAGCCATCGCACAAGAACGCGCGGTTCACGATCGCCCTCGCGGCGCTCGAGAACGCCGACACCGCGATGCTCGATAACAAGGAAGGTGCACCCGTTGCTGCTTACATATACGGCGGTCGCGACATCGACACGTCCGTGCCGATCGAGGAGTCCTTTGACTTTGACCACGGCATCGTGTTCCAGGGCGCGTTTCTCGAGTCGGAGACGACCGCTGCGACGGTCGGCAAGGCAGGCGTGCGAACGATAAACCCGATGTCCAACATCGATTTCTTGAGCGTGCCCCTGGGGAAGTATATCAAGATGAACCTGGACTTCGGCGCGGGCCTCAAGGTGAAACCCAAGGTGTATCGCGTCAACTACTTCCTCCAGGACGAGCAGGGCAAGTGGCTCAACGAGAAGACCGACAAGGCTGTTTGGCTCAAGTGGGCCGAGCTGCGGGCTGCCGGAGATGTCGGTGCCCTCACGTCGCCGACCGGCTTGATCCCCAAGTACGAGGACCTCGCCAGGCTGTTCAAGGAGATCCACAAGAAGGAGTATTCCAAGGCGGATTATGTCAAGCAATTCACTATCCGCGTGGAAAAGCAGCTCGAGCGCCTCGCGCGCATCAAGACGTACTACGAAACCGAGGACAAGTGGATCCGCGCCAACTCGAAGGACGAGAGCACCTACGTGCCCACGGTCGTTTTCAAGATCCTCGCCGGCGAGGAAAAATTGCTTGGCGAGGCGAAGAAAAAATACGGATCATCCGTGTCTCCAGAGAATCTGAAGTGATCTCTCCTCTCTCCTGTTATTCGTCATTTCCTTTAATTTCTGTGCCCATGATTCCCCTTTTTCGAGATATTACGAGAAAAAGTCGTCCAAGCTCTTATAAGACTCCCGTTTCTTCACGCTCTTGCCCGCCTTGATCTCCAGCAGCGTCGGCGGGAAGTCTTCGGACATGATCCGCTGCCGCACGACCCGCTCGTAATGCGAAAAGAATTTTTCGAACCCGATGCCCTTCCGCTTGTAGTGGCGGCATACCTTGAGCGTCGTCCCGCTGCCGACGAACGGGTCGAGCACGGTATCGCCTTCCGCGGTCGTTGAAAGGACCATCGCCTGCGAGAGCTGCGTCGGGAACGGCGCCGGGTGCTGGATCCCGCCCCCGTTTTCGCCGGCCTTGGTCTCGTTGCGGTCCGTGATGTGGCTGATGTACCACACGTTGCCAACGATCGCCCACTCGTTATTCCATTTCTCCTTGAACCGGATGATGTCCTTCACGAACCAGAACACGTATTCAAAAAGCGGGAAGAACCGTATCTTGTCGACGTTGGCGGTTGACGGGAAGTGCCAGATGATCTCTTGTTTTAGGAAAAATGGATTATCCTCCAGCACCCAGAACGGCGGGATGGACACGCCGTCGATGATGCGGGTCTTCATGTTGAGGAAAAAAGACCCGTTCGGCTTGAGCACGCGGTGGCACTCCTTGATGACTTGCTTGATGAACGCCCGGTAATCGGCCTCGGGCATGTCATCTGAGAAATCGCCCGCGTAGCTGCGGTACTTGCGATCCGCGTGGAAGCCGCCCAGGTTGTATGGTGGCGACGTCGAGACATGGTCGATGCTCGCGTCGGCGAGCAGCTTGAACCCGTCCAGGCAATCGAGCTCGTAGATCGCCTGCCCGTCGACGAGAAAAGGTTTCGGGGTAGGGACGTTGCCAGCCATTCCACATCTGAAATGACAAGGTCTCTACCCGTTTTATAACCTTCGATGTGTTACGCCCGTGTTATTTTCCCTCAATAAGGCGGGAGGGTCGGTTCTCCGGGATACCACATGGTCATCACCCGTCAACTCGCGATACCGAAGCCCTCGTCGGCAGTGCGGAAGGCGAACGAGCTCTACGCCGAGCTGGAGAAGACTTTCCCGGTCGTGGACGCATCTTTCTACAAGGATCTTGTTTGTCCCAAAAACTGGAAGGATCATCCATACGATCGCTGGTTCAAGCTCAAGGAAGGATACTCTTCCTATATGATCGAGCACCTGCTCAAGGAGTTCAATGCCAGCCCGACAGACTGGGTGCTCGACCCGTTCCTCGGCTCGGGCAGCACGCTGGTCGGGGCGCGTAATGCCCGCGTGAAGGGCGCCGGGTTCGAGGTGAACCCGTTCCTCGCCCGGCTCTCCAAGGTCAAGATGCACGGGCGGTACGACGCCCGTGCCTTGCGGGCACGCGTGAATGACCTGTTCCGGGCAGTTGCCGAGCAGCGACCCATCGAGATCGGGATGCCCGCCCTCACGATCACGGGGAAGCTGTTCCGCGAGCAGCTGGACACGCTGCTCCGCATCAAGCAAGACATCTGGACGGAACCAGATCCACACGTGCGTGATTTCCTCGCGCTCGGGCTCGGCTGCATCCTTGAACGCTGCAGCTATGCCCGGAAGGACGGGAACGGCCTCAAGTATCCAAAGAGCAAGAAACCCCTCCCGCTCGTTCCCACCCTCGAGAGGCAATACGACCTCATGATAGACGACGTCGCCAAGGGAATTCCCGCCACCGACCACTTCATCGTCAACGCTGACTCCCGGCGGATCCGGGCCGAGGAAATCGTCCAGGCGGGGGGTGACCTCGCGAACGACTTCCTCGACCACGCTCGCTTTTCGATCTTTTCCCCACCTTATGCAAACTGCTTCGACTATACCGAGGTCTACAAGATCGAGCTCTGGATGCTTGATTTCATCAAGGACTATCCGCAACTCAGGACACTGCGCGATAGCAGCGTCTCGTCACACCTCAACAAGCAATACGAGGGAAAGGAGAGCTTCCCGTCGACGCTCCCTGACCTCGATTATGTCGTCGATTTGATCCCGTGGGAGGACACGTGGGGGAAATACAAGATGAAAGCCATGGTCCTGCACTATTTCGAGGACTTGAAGGCTGTTTTCACGCGGCTGCATGACATCCTCGGCGATAAAGGAACGGTGGTGTGCATCGTGGGGAATTCCGCGTACGGCAACGTGCCCATCGCGACCGACCTGTTCCTGGCCGAGTACTTGCGGGAACTGGGTTTCGGCAAGGTCATGATCCGGGCTGCGCGGATCCTTGGCACGTCCAGCCAGCAACAAGTGGTGCTGCGTGGCAATCCTTACCTGCGCGAGAGCCTCGTGATCGCGTCGCCTTGCTGATGTGGCAAGAAAAACTAGATTCTTGTACAAAAAAGGGAATCGGTCATTTCTTTTTCAATTTCTCCTGCATAACGGGATCTGCGTCGAGTTTCTCCGATGCATCTTTCATTCTTTGGGCACGATCTTCCTTGTCGCCGAGAGCAGCATCTTGTTGCTTTTGTTTATCGGCTCGCAAGGCGCGGCTCGTGATGGCGTCTGATCTTGCAAGAACATCGCTGGCCTCTTTCATGCGCTTGGCTCGCGCTTCCTTGTCGGTGCCGAGTTGCGCGTGCTTCGCCTTCTGCATGTCTGCACGCAGCGCGCGGCTCTGGAGCGCGTCTGACTTCTCGAGCGCGTCGCTCGCCTCCTTCATCCGCCTTGCCCTCTCTTCCTTTTCCTCGGGCGTCCCGGCCTCGCTCTTCTTCTTCTCGGCCATGATGGCCCTGCTCTTCATCACGTCCGATTTCTCCAGCTTCTCGCTCGCATCTTTCATTCGCTGGACGCGTTCTTGCTTCGACGTGGTGAGCGACTTTGCTGACGTGCGGGCGTGGTCAACGGACAAGGCCTTGCGTGCTATCGTCGAGTCTATCTGCTCCTGGATGCCCTTGAACGCCTCCGGGGAGATGTTTATCCGCTTGAGCTGCTCGACTTTCTCCTTCTGGGAAGCACTCAAGAACGATTTCAAGCCGATCTCCTTGTTCAGCTTGTCGATGATGGCACCGATCTCGCCGCCGACGGGTAGATTCTCCGGGGATCTCGTCATAGACTCCCTCTGCTTGGACGCCATAAAAGCCTTCTCGCCGACGTGCTTGGAAATGGTTTCCTTTGATTTTTCCATCGCGGAAACCCTGGATTCCTTGGTTTCGGCGAGCTTCTTCTCCATGTCTTCCTTTTGGCTCGCAAACAGCTTTAACAGCTCGTTTTTCGCCTTTTCGATGTCGTCCTTGTCGGGTCGTTTTTCCACGTCTGCCACGCTGCTTCCCTACCTATCTAGTTTACGCTTCCTTATCTCCGACGGGATATTTATGCTTTTGGGAGATCCTATATGCTTCTGGGAGATCCAGGTGCAATCGAACAGGAAAAGGAGGATAGCGGCCTCGTTGCCCGGGACGGTATCAATTGCTCATTCAAGCTTGGTATGCGGGTTGATCTCGCGCTTTCGGACTTGATCGACGCGATGTTTGACACCCTCGTCGAGCACGCCAACATCGAAGCCCTTGCCGAGCACTTGAGCAAGGCGGGTATGTAAATTGGTCGAATTTCCATGCATCATGGCGTCGTCCCGGCCATCTACAGACAAGCGCTTGATCCGTAGCGTCGTCGTGATCTCCCGGCATGCTGCCCCGACAAGCCCTCCTGTGCCATCGCTGGTTGCAATCGTCGGTATAGCGCGGTGGATCTCCATCTCCGTGAACGACGCACCGCTCGCGCGGGCCAAAGGCTTCACGTTTTTCAACATCGAGCACTCGGGGCACGCGTTTTCATCGGGCAGTCCGTGCGGGCAAATCATGAAGGTTACTCACCACCATTGTTCTTGTCTGATGTGGGTTTGTGTCGTAATTAACCTTTCCACGTTGCCCGCATAAATGGTATGGATTATGAATAATAGAGAACATGCTTGCTATGCATCTGGTAGACTGGGATCCTACCCGGTATGCCGACATGCTTGAATGGTAGCTCTACACGTCCGCTTGGGCATATAACGTGATTGTCGGCGCGCTGGCGCTTGTTGGTTGCATCTTGGGATGGGCGACGATAAAACCGAGCGGGATCTTCCTCTTGATCTCGGCAGGCTTTTCCATGGTCCTGGGAATCAACATGTTTATCACGTTGAATCCCGTCGGGACACGATACTCGTATTTCGCCATGTGGGGTGTCGGGCCATTCGCGGGGATAACGCTCGAAGCCATTTTCATCGCCGTGGGTGGCGTCTTGTGCATGATAAACACGGTGAAGAATAAGCCCGGAAAATGAGCGTGTATCCAGACAAGTTTTATTTTTTTCTTACTATGCCTCGATCGTGCCCAGTATATCGATGGTGAAAGGATTCTTGGGATCTCGTGGGTGGGAATACTTCATGCTGAAAGCATGAATGCTGCATCGATGCTGCAAGCATCGATTTTAATAAAGGAGCACGACTCCATAACCCGGACAATACGTGGTTGAGATGCTGCTTGCAGATCGGATGAAGCTCCTGGGAACCGAGACGGCGTTCGCGGTGCTCGAGCGGATCCAGACTCTCCCCGTTGAACGACAGAAACGCATCATATCATTCGCTCTCGGCGAACCCGATTTTAACACGCCCGAGCACGTCAAGCAAGCAGCGATCAAGTCCATCAACGATAACCGCACGCATTACACGCCGTCCGGCGGCATAATGCCGCTGCGCGAGGCCATCGCCGAGTTCGTGAGCCAAACCAAGCACATCAAGGTCGGCCCGGAGAATATCTGCGTGCTGCCGGCCGCGAAATACGTCATCGCCCTCTCGGTACTCACGTGCACGAATCCCGGCGACGAAGTCATCTACCCGAACCCGGGTTACCCCATCTACGAGTCAATGGTGAAGACCTTCGGCTGCAAGCCGGTGCCGGCGCCGCTCGTCGAGCGGAACAACTTCAACTACGACATCGATCACCTGCGCCACCTGATCACGCCGAAGACCAAGATGATCATGCTCAACACGCCGAACAACCCGACCGGGAGCGTGCTGACCGACGACAACCTCATCGCGATCGCCGAGATGGCACTGGAGCACGACCTCTGGGTGTTCACGGACGAGATCTACGGCAACATCATCTTCGATGGCATCCGGTACCGATCGATCGCCGAGATCCCGAATATGCAAGAGCGTACCATCATCCTGGATGGGTTTTCCAAGTACTGGGCCATGACTGGCTGGAGGCTCGGTTATTCCATCGCCAACCCGCAAGTAACGCAGGCCTTCACCCGGTGGGCGACCAACACGATCTCTTGCACGGCCACGTTCATCCAGGATGCCGGCATCGTCGCAATGAAAGAACCGAAGACAGAATCGGACGCGATGGTGCGCGAGTTCCAGGCACGGCGCGACCTTGTCTACAAGTTGCTGAACGAGATCGAGGGCATCTCGGCGGTGAAGCCCCACGGCGCGTTCTACATCTTCGCGAACGTCACGAAAGCGTGCGAGAAGCTCGGCCTCAAGGACTCGATCGCCTTCCAAAATTATATCCACGACGCGTGCGACGTGGCGCTCTTGTCGCGGACATATTTCGGGGCACGCCCCGTAGACGAGAAGGACGAGTACGTGCGTCTATCGTATTGCATATCGAGGGAGCAGATCACGGAGGGGCTCGCTCGCGTCAAGCAAGCCGTCGAGCACCCGAAATGACCAGTAAACGTCTGCAGACAATCAATGTTAATACTGATTACCGAATTCCGATAAAACAATCCCCATCATCGGTCGAAGCAACATGGCTCTGGAGAAAAACATCAAGTCCATCGTACATTTCATGGCGTACCCGGGCCCCCGCCTGGGCCGCAGCACCCAGCTTGGCGAGGCGCCCGAGACATACATGCTGGAAACCTTGCAAAAGATCATCGACGATGGCTATTTCACGGGCGTCGAGATCACGCTCATCAAGGATCCGGCCATCAGGAAGAAAGTCGCCGACCTGCTCAGGCTCAAGAAAATGACCGTCACGTTCTGCGCGCAAGTCATTCAGCTCATCAACGAGGACCACCTCATCGCCCCGACGGACATCAGCAGCAACGACGAGATCGAGCGGAAGAACGCGGTCGCCCGCATCATCGAATATCTCGATGAGGCCCACGAGATCGGCGCCAAGTACTTCGAGCTGTGGAGCGGCCAGGATCCAGGGACGGAGGCCGGCCTCGGCGCCCGGCGGCAGGCCATCCGCCAGCTCACGCGGTCGCTCGTCGAGATATGCTCCTACGCGAAAAAAAATTGCGGCAGCATGAAGATCTCGCTATGCATGTTCGACCGGCTCGAGGGCAAGTCGCCTCAGCACAAGAACCAGCTCATCGGCCCGACGACAGACGCGGTGCACGTGGCCGACATCGTCAAGCGGGAGAATGGCTGCGAGAACTTCGGGCTGCTCTACGACCTGTCCCACATGTTCTTCCTCAAGGACGGTTTCGAGCACGAGACCCCCGCCGTGCTGCGCGAGCTCGCTCCATACCTTAACTTTGTCCATATTTCCAATTGCGTGACCGACCCGCAACACGAAGACTATGGCGACTTGCACGTGAGCATGGATCACCCGCAAGGCGCGGTGACCCCGCAAGTGTTGACCGAGTTCGTCAAGGTTCTCAACGAGATCGGGTATGAAGGCCCCATTGGCTTCGAGTTGCTCCCGCGGGGACGCCAACTCTCCGAGTCCGTCATCAACGTCGCCAAGGCAATGTTCAAGGAAGCCTGCCAGCAGATGGCGGTGAACTACGCCCTCGGCAACTTCCGGTTCAAGACGCGCAAGTTCTTCCCCGAGAATCTGTTCTTCGACCTGACCGAGTTCCGTGTCAAGCATCCCGAGGTCATCGGGCAGGTGGCCAAGGCGCGTGCCCGCCGCAAGTCGATCACGACCGATGGCAAGCTCGTCGTCCTTGCCGCAGACCACCCCGCGCGGCTCGTGACGCGCGTGGGCGAGGACCAGTACCGAATGGGTGACAGGCAGCAATACATCGGCCGAATCGTCCGCGCGCTGCTCGCCCCGAACGTGGACGGCGTGATGACCACGCCCGACATCATGGACGACCTGTTCATCCTCGAGCACATGCTCAAGCAAGCCGGCGCGGGCAGCTTGCTCGACAACAAGGTGCTCATCGGGTGCACGAATCGCGGCGGGCTCAGCGGGTCAACCTACGAGATGGACGACCGCCTCACGGCCTACAAGGTCAAGGACATCAAGGACCTCGGCCTCGACGGCGCCAAGATGATGTTCCGCGTCGACTTGAAGACGCCGCAAGCCCGGTACTCCCAGGCGACGATCGAGCTGTGCTCCAACCTGGTGCGGGAATGCAACCAGCTCGACGTGCCCGCGTTTGTCGAGCCCTTGATGGTCGAGCAGACGCCGCAAGGATACAGGACCGTGCTAAACACGAGCGAGATGCTACGGGTGATCTCGGTTGCATCGGCGATCGGCGGCTCATCTCGCAATACATGGCTCAAGATACCCTATACAGAAAATTACGAGCAGATCGCCCGCGCAACGAGCAACCCGATCCTCATCCTCGGCGGCGACTCGACGGGCAACCCGACCGACATCATCGAGGCCATGGAGAAGGGGATGGGGGCAGGCGAAAATGTGAGGGGTGCCATGGTCGGCCGCAACATGCTCTACCCGGGCAACGACGACCCGTACGCGACAGCCGCCGCGGTGGGCTCGATAGTCCACGAGGGGTTCTCGGCCGAGGAAGCTATCGTCGGCCTCGCATCGCTGCGCGGCAAGAACATGGACTACCTCGCCGGCTTGGTCGGCACCAAGTGATTAACAGAAAAAATTCTCCCGTTCCACCTTGTTTTTTCACCATTTTCAAATCATCCCGGATTATTCATCGTTCATGCCCTGGCGAATAACCGTCTCGTACCTTCAAGTAGTTCCGGCCATTGTGCCTGGTGTAGCGCTAGGTTTATACAAAAACGATGGTTGTACCGTATCAACCCCACGTTGCTGGTGAAAAAACATGGTAGCTAAAGACGAACGAAAGCGAGAAGATCTCGCTGGTGCAGAAGAAAATATCTTTCAAAAGATGTTGGATCAAGTCACGGATTACGCCATGAAGATTTTGAATCTCAAGCCGAAGGAGTCCCCTGATGCCGCGAAAACTGGCGATGCAAAGGCCGCAGATTCGAAGGCGCCCGATGCTGCGCTAGGTGGCGATATCCTGGCCAAGGCCAAGGAGTTGTCCAAGAATGCCGTCAAGGGCATGGTCAACACGGGCGACTCTATCTTGAAGTCGCTCAAGCTCGACGAGAACGAGCAGGTCAAGAAGATGGCCGAGGACGCCAAGAAGTTCTTGAAGCAGATGGGCCTTCTGGACGAGGAGTTCGAGAACGAGGAGTATTACTGAGTGCCCTTCGACCGATCCTTTCTCTTTTTTTCCACGTGGCCGCACTCGCGCCCTATTTGACGAGCTTCTTGATGGCGGCAGGCGACTTGTCCAGTGCTTTTGCGATGTCGTCAACCGCTTCCGCTTCTCCCGTTCCCGCCGCGACCTTTTCCTTGTACAACGCGTGGATGAGGAACGACTCGATATCCTTGATCGGCTGGTTGAATAGCTCGGACATCACCAGCAAGATCGTTGAAATCTCCATCCCGGCGGTCGCGTAATCCTTGTACAGCGGTAACCACGTCCCTTGGGAGTCTTGGTACTCGGAAGGGTGCTCGCTCGAGATATGGGACCAATACGGGCGCGTTTCGATGGCCTTGGAGCAGTACGGGCACGTGCGCTTCTGCTCCAAGAAGCTTTCGTCTATCTCGCCCTTGTTCTTCGGTTCTGGGGTCGGGTTCGGGCTGTTCGGGTCCGACATGAGAATCTTGCTTCCGATAACGAGATAGGAGGATCTCTTTCTAATCGTATAAATGCCTTAGCGCGCTCTACCGGGTTCCGATCCAAAATCATCGGGCCTTGCCCCTTCATGGATAGCTCGGCGCGACGAGGCAGATGGCGGACTTGTTCCACTCGATCCCTTGGACTGATTTCATGACGGGTGCTAATACCGCGGGAATCGTCGCGTGCGTCGTGGCGTCCATCGCGTTCGCGGAGATCGGCTGGATCCTCGCAAAGTGAAGGGGTAATTCGATCGGCAGCTCGTAGACAGGGCCGATAGCATCGTTATAACTCTCGTGCTCGCATCCTTCTGCTAGCTCGACGATTCTGGTAGCATTAACGCCGCGTACAAGCGTCCAGCATGCTCGCGGGGCAACATTCTTAAGACCCGCATTTTTTAAAGGTTATATGATTTCTGGGAGATAGATGACCATGGTCGACATCAAGCAATTATTCCAAACATGCTTCGAACAAAAGCGCAACACGCTCACCGAATTCGAGTCCAAGCTCGTTCTCCAAGAGATCGGCATCCCCGTCACGAAACAGGAGCTCGTCGACGCCAAAGAAGCAGCGGTATTGGAGGCTGCGAAGAAGATCGGTTATCCCGTCGTCGCCAAGCTAATGGTCGAGGACATTTCGCACAAGAGCGATGTGGGAGCTGTCAAACTCAACATCAAGAACGACGACGACTTGAAAAAAGCGCTCAACGAGCTGCTCGCGATCAAGACCAGCTCGACCTCGCCAAGGGTGTCGATCCAGGAAATGGCAGCAGCGCCCATCACGGAAGTCATCATCGGCATGACCACGGATCCGCAGTTCGGCCCAGCATTGATGTTCGGCATCGGCGGTATCCTGGTCGAGCTTATAAAGGATGTTTCCTTCCGGATCGCGCCGGTCTCCAGATTCGACTGCGAGGAGATGATCCGCGAGATCAAGGGCTTCCCGCTGCTCGACGGGTTCCGGGGCAAGAAGAAGGCCAACATCCAGAAGCTCGTCGACGCGATCATGGCTGTCTCGAAGTTCGTTCTCGACTACCCGGAAGTGCAGGAGATGGATTTGAACCCCGTGTTCGCCTACGAGAATGCCATTCTCGCCGTCGACGCGCGCATCGTTTTAAAAACGCATGCGTGACCATATATTCACCGATTTTCTCCATAATATCAACATCTCTCTTTCGTGGCGAAACAAGAATATGGTGTGCTGGTCAGAGAACGTCGATTGGCGACGTATCCTAGGAAAGTTGAGCGTCCCGGTCTCAGAGGAGGACAAGTCCAAGGCAATCTGGGATCTCGAGGACGAGATGGGCCACGACTACTTGAAATCACTTTCCGAGGACGAGATCGAGCAATTGCTGCTGGACAAGATCGCCGAGATGAAAGGTCTCGTCGAACCCCGGAAGAAACGCAAGAAGGGCAAGAGGCACGAGGAGATCGAGGAAGAGGAAGAGCCCGCCCAGTCATTCTACATGTAACGCGGCGTTTTTAAGCCATCACGTCGAGATCCGAAAATAAAAAAAAAATGACCTCTCGTGACCGGTAACAAAGCTGCTACTTTGTTCGCGCTGTGCGAAAAGGGGAACCATTTTTATGGCTTAAAGGAACTCGACCGGGCATTGTATTACTATGAACAAGCCATCAACAAAGGCTATGATGGACTCCAGATCATCCAGCGCGCCCAGCGGCTCAAGGAACAAGGCATCCGCCCGAAGCCGCCGATCGACATCGGCCGCGCCAGGCGACTGATCAAGGGATTGCGGCAGGACCACCTTCGCCAGTTCGTGTTTGTCAAGGCGAACTACCCGGACCGCCTCGTCGCTTCTCTGAAGGCCCTCATCAACTGCACGATCGAGCCCAAGGCTTACAAGCTCGAGGAAACCCCCGAGCAGGTCAATTTCTTGCAAGAAGGGAAGCCGGTCATGGTCTTCGAGAAAAAAGACGCCAAGAACGACCAGCCGTGCATGCAATTCTTCTGGGAGATGGAAAAATACATGAAAGAAGCGCCGGGCGAGGATGGCCGCATCGTGCGCATCCCCGCCAAGCGCCGCAAGTACCATTTCGTCATCGTCTACGACACGTTTACCGATCTCCTCGTTCACTTGCGCCGCGTTCACCTCTTCAAGGAAACGTATTACGAGGAGCACCGCGACGAGCTCTTCAACCTCATCAACGACGAGTTCAAGAACTACAAGCAGCCCCAGTTACGATTGCTAGGCCACGAGTTCATCCACTGGCTCGAATGCTTCTCGGTGCTCAACGAGCTGTTTCGGCTGCACTCCGACAAGCTCGAATACGATTACCTCAAGGATTATATCGGGGAAACGATAGATTACTTCGTGAAAATGGTCGACAAGGAGGCCATCTTCAAGGTTGATTTCATCTTTATGATGCTCGTGCTTCTAGAGAAGTTATACGAGCGATTCCCGAGCGAGCGGCGCGAGAAGTACAAGTTCTTGTACACGAAATACCTGGTTTGCAAGAAATTCGACGACACCTACCAGGAGTTTTTCACGTCGGTCGGCCAGGAAATCATCACGGAGCCGAAATTGCACGAGTTCACGAAGTCGATCAAGCCGTTCCGCGCCAACTTGTTCAAGGCATGAGCAAAGGTGCCAGTAATGGAGCGAAAATACTATTGGATCATCAATATGATATATGTAATCTTGATTCCCGCGTGGCTCGTGCTCAAGGCTGCAAGCCTCGGGTTCGACGTGGGCTTTTCTTGGCAAATGGAAGCGGATATGCTTGAAAAGGTATCCGTGGAATTCGTCGTCATCAATAGCATCCTCCTGCTTTCGGCATCCGTTGTATTGTTTGTCATCGGTTTGCACCTCGTGGGAAAATTCTTGTCCAACAAGAAGGACGCGCCATTGTTGCTCGCGACCATGAACATCGTGCTGGCCGGGGGATTTGCCTGGGACGGCATCCGGAAATATACAACGTTCTCGTCGGAGGTGTATCGGAACGCCGGGGAAGCTGTCATCTTCGTTTTCTTGTCGTGGGTAATCTTTATGCTGCTTCTGTTCTTGCAAGAGATCTTCACGGGCACGTTAAAGTTCGAGGACCACGTCCGCTCCCAAACAATCTTTACCGTATTGAACGCGTGTGCGGTTTTTTTCTTCATGGGGTGGCCCGCGCTGATGCCGGTCCTCGTGTCCACGTATATAGCCTATTGCTTGCTGATCGCTGTCATCATCCCGCTCGGCATCTGGCAGTTCCGCGCCACTTACTCGCTCGTCAAGAGGACGACGGATAAATTGTCGAGGCGAGGGCTGGCGATGATCGGGTACTCGGCGATCTTCTATCTATCCGCCTTGGGAACGGTCGCCTTCAAGAAGCTCTATTTCCCGCTCGACTTGTTGCTCTCGATCTTATTGCTCGGGATGTCGGTCATGATGTACCTGGGTTTCATACGCCCGTCGAAAGCCGCCGCGAGAACGGAAACACCTTAAGTCTTTTTTGCACTGTTAATTCCCGTTTCTGGCTGGATTTTTAAGACCGCCCGCGTTTAGGGCGCGCGTGCTCATCACCATAATATCACTGGTGGTTTTCGCCTTCGTCATCATCCTTGTCCTCAAGCAACCCGCGATAAAACTGCCCGGACGAGCGAAGCCGTTCCGGCTCGATTATGGCTATGCCCCCTTGATCGGCGTCGCGATTTTATTGCTCACGTTTCAAGTTCCCCCCTCCATTCTCGTGGCCGGCATCGCGGGCACGGCGACGATACGGCCGTACATGATCATCATCTTGTTTTTCTCGCTCGCGTACGTTTGCATCTCGATCGATTCGACGGGGTTCTTCGAGTACCTCGCCTTGAGCGCCGCGAAGAAATCGGGCTCATCCGGCAAGAAATTGTTCATGTACTTTTTCTTTCTGAGCAGTGTCCTCACGGTCTTCACCAGTAACGATATCGTCATCCTCACGCTCACGCCCATCATCCTCTATTTTTGTAAATACACGAAGATGAATCCTTTCCCCTACTTGATCGGTCAATTTTTCGCCGCGAACATCTGGAGCATCACGTTGTATATTGGCAACCCGACGAACATCATCGTGGCACAAGCGTACAATCTGACGTTTGCGGAATATTCCGGATGGACGCTCCTTCCCACGATGGTGGCCGGGCTCGCGTGTTATGGCCTCCTTTCGCATACGTTCCGCAAGGAAATATCATTGCCTATTTCTTCGCCGGATTTAAAGCCGGAGGATGCCTTAAAGGATCGCCCCGGGGCGATCTTCAGTATCATCATGCTCGGCACGTGCCTCGGCTTTCTCACCGTTGCACCCATTCTTGACATTGACATGGGGATCATCTGCTTGGTCTTCGCCATCATAATGATCGGAAAGGACATCGTTTTCGAGGCTCGCGTTCACGCGGGACGCGTGCAGATTAAAGAACGCGACCCCCTTGCAAAGGCATCTACGAGCCGGAACCTGTTACATTCTGTAAAAGTTGCCGCGAGCCGCATGCCGTGGAAGATCATGCCCTTCGTGTTCGGCATGTTCATCATGGTCGAGATCTTCAGCTATTCTGGATGGATCGGCTTGCTGGCTAGCGCGTTCGGCGGGATCTTATCGGCATCAGGTATCGTTGGCAGCACCTTTACTATGTGCTTCGTCTCCGCCCTCGCGTGCAACATCATGAACAACCAGCCCATGACTATCCTTTTCACGCGGTTGCTAGAAGATACCAATTTCACGTCGGTGACCGTTATTTCAAGCCTGGTCAAACTTGGACATCAAGGCCAAGTTTGTCCAAACTAAGGCTTGTCGATGTTTGACAAGCAAGCGGGCGATAACGGGCGCCCTCCCCTTTGGCGTGTAGCCGC
>Ga0172366_10001992_pt1 | contig 15970 bp, 12 predicted proteins | sample LakKivSesite69cm_FD_114533 | JGI IMG/M metagenome (GOLD analysis project Ga0172366, IMG submission 114533) | Sediment microbial communities from Lake Kivu, Rwanda - Sediment site 69cm | ecosystem: Environmental > Aquatic > Freshwater > Lake > Sediment | place: Rwanda: Western Province, Lake... | reverse complement strand
TGTCAGACGCGATGCGGCAAACCATATCAGCATTCTCCTCCGTAGCTGGCTTCGCTTGATTGGAAACGTCGGTAGCGGAGATCTCGCCCGCGCCCAAGACGATGTCCGCGGCTTGCCCACCTCTATACTTCCATTTCGGGTCGATGAAAGCCTGGCAAGCGTGACCGCACGGCGCGACGAGGCTGATGGTCACTATCCCCTTCTTGCTCTTGACGGCCTCGAATTTACCAACCGGCACGCCGATGCAATAGGTCATTTTACATGCCGGGCATTCCATGTCGATTCGCCTCGTCTCCTCGATCATCTATCGATGCCACCTGGATTGTTCTTAGGGCTAATGATGAGAGGCGGCTCCGTGATAAGAATGTTCCATCACCACCACGAAGTGCCAGGGAACCAATAATAAGCCCCGTGCAAGCACTAGCGCATGCTCGAAGTGCTTCGAGTCGTGCTCGATCTATTCATGATCTTCTATATTTCCATGTGGATCATCTTCCCGGCATACTTGGCCAACGCGGTCGCGGTTCCAGTTTCGAGGGGGCACCAGTTCCACCCTATCGATGGTGGAAAAATGCTACGGGGCCAGCGCGTGTTCGGAGATGGCAAGACGATCGAAGGCTTCTTGCTTTCGAGCGCGATCGGTATCGGCGGCGGTCTTGTGCAGTGCCTCCTGTCACCTCTCTTCCTCGTACCGAGCTTGGCGTGGCATGACTTCTACGGGTCGATCCTCGTTCCGCGCGTAGACCTGGAATTGTACGTTGCCGCAAACATTCAAGCTCTCGCGCGCGCCTTGCTCTTCCCGCCGGGTGCCATGCTTGGCGATCTCCTGGGATCATTCATCAAGCGACGCCTCAATATCTCACGAGGGGCCAAAGCCCCCGTGCTCGACCAGCTGGACTTCATCGCAGGCACGATTTTGCTTTCGCTCGTGGCCGTCCCGATCGGCGGGAGCTTCCTCCAGCTTGGTCTCATATATGTCGTTGTAATCGTTGTGCTCACGCCGTTCATCCACAGAATCGTCAACAAGCTCGCGTACAAGATAAATATCAAGCCAGTTCCTTATTGAAGCCGGATTCGCCCCTCAAGCACCTCGAGTAAACGACGGGACCTGCACGGGCCGCCCTGTCCTCGCAGCCTCCACCGCGCATATCCCCGCGATGCATATATTCGCCGAGACACGCGCTGACAAGGCCGGCTGCCGTCCCGCCTCTATAGCCGCGATCCAATCGAGCTTGAGCCGCACGTTCCCTCCCCAGTGGCCGCCGATCTCGAAGCCAGCGACCTTGTCACGTTCCCGCCAGCCAACCCGCTTGGTTGATCCGGCACGCTGCTTCCTCTTGCTCACGACAAACCCGTCCGCCATGAAAAGGCGGCCCGTGCCCCCGGGCGAATGCAGTTCGAACGAACCGAAGCGGCCAGTCAGCAAGAAGAATCGCCTCGGCGGCTCCCGCGCATACACGTAACCGCCAGCTACCTTGCAGATCGCCCCGGCCGCGGTCTTGAAGAGCGCAACCTGGAAGGATGATGCCGGCTTGCAGATCGGGTGGTCTGGGTCATCGCCTATCGTGTTCGCATAGCTCCAGACCTCGGTGAATGTCGCGGGCGTCTTCAACCCCCCCATCCCGATCATGGCAGGGCCGATGGAGTGCGCGTACATGAGCGGGTCGAACTCGGCATACCAAGAGTCAACGCGGGGCACCTCGGGGCCACCGGGCCCCTTGCGGAAGCGGAATGTCACGTCGTGGATGTACTCGGACTCGCAATACACGACCGGCCCGATCTTGCCGCTCGAAACCAGGTGTGCTGCGTAGAGGACGCCGGACAGGAAACAATATTCCTCGCTCAGCGCATACGTTGCTTTCGTGCTCTCGTCGGCCGCGGCGACGACTTTCTCAACATCTACCCTCGACAGGGCCATGGGCACCTCGGACAGCACGTGCTTGCCCGCTTCCAGGGCGGCGATGGCTTGCCCGGCGTGGAACCGAGGGGGACTGCTGATCAGCACCGCGTCGAGGCCAGGCACGTCGAGCAGCGCGTCGAACGAATCGACGGATCGAACGCCTTTCTTCTCGAGTGACGCCTTGCACGCGGGATCCGGGTCGAAGCCGGCGACGATCTTGAGATGCTTGCGCAACCGGGGATGGATCGTGTTTTCGAGCAGGTGCCCGCGGCCGTTGGGGCCGAAACCGGCGATGCCATACGAGATCATTTGCCCTCGAAAGAGCTTTCCGTTGGCCAGGCTAATAATCCTTCATACCAGCAAGCATCAATTAGCCGGGAGATGAAGATAAGAAAATCAGTATTTTCCGCGAGGACGTTCTTCTGGCTCGACAGTTTCGACGAGCTCGGTGCGGTTTTTCTCGATCTCGTCAGCGGGAGAGCAGTACATTACCTCGAAGTTGTTGTTCGGATCAAGGTAGATGCGGCCCACCTCACCATAACCATAGATCTTGTTGTCGTCGCCGCGGAACGTCGAGTCGAGACTGAGCATGACCAGCTGGCTGCCATCCGCGATCTGCACGAGGCGGGGCTTGCATGCCGTGAGGCCAAAACCACGCTCCCGGTCGAGATACATGGCAACGGCGTAATCGACCTCGTCGCTAATCTCGCCTTCTTGGAGAACAGCCGTTACTTGGGGTTCGGTATCTAGCACGGTTGCATCACCTTTGATGAAACCAACTCCGATATGCAATTTCCCCGTCTAGCATTATAACCTTTTCTCTTCTCACGTCCCAAGACTGCCAAGCCAAGAATCGTGAATCGAACCGAATCACGTGCCCCCGTGGCCGTTCATGTCAACCCGAATGCTGACATGCCTCGTGTCGTCGCGACTTTTTTTCTCGATGTGAACGTCCATCCCGTCGAGTACCCTCGCGAGGTGCGATTCCGGCCGAATTTCTTTCAAGAGCGGGTACAAGTTCATCAAGTCCTCTGGTGTATCGAGATCCAGGTAGAGATCGAGATTGTGGTAGACCTCGACGAGTTGTCCATAGTCGATGCGCAGGTCCGTGGCCTTCTGTTTTGCCAGGGCAAGATGTTCAAGGAATGAAGGGCCGTGCTTGCTCGAATACCGTGTAGGAATGATATCTGGGGGGAACCGGGCGATCAAGTTGCACCCGTTACCCATCGAGGGGGACAGGATGATCTGGGTGAAGCCCGCCCTCGCCTCGATCCGCTTGAAGAGCCCGACGATCGCGTGTACCATCAAGAGAGGCAAGTCGCTCATGATGAGGATGGTTCCCTTGACGCCCATATCATGAATGGCATGCTGGTTCGCGTGTTCGATGACTTGATCGAGAGTTATCTGCCTTGCTCGGCTTGTTGCAGCCTTCGGTTCATCGAGATAGATGAAATCGCTGCCGAGTTTTTCGGCGCGCACCTCGACCTCCGGATCCGAGCTACAGACGATGGTGCAAACGCGTCTCTGGTGGTGACGGTTTATAAACGTGCCGAGCACGTCCATCGTGTCGTCGAAGAGCGCGATGCCTACTTGCTCTTGCATGGCGGGTCGAGAGTCGGGAGGGAACACGTCGACCAGCCGGGATTTCGCCCGCTTAAACGGTTTCACGGGGACAATGAAAGCGATGTCGAACAAGGGTACCACGACAAGGTGAAGAGATCACTACGAACCGTGATTGTTAACCATTTCAACGATAAAACATAATAATAGCATAGGTCAATCTTTTTTACAAAATCCTTGTTCGGTGATATCGCATGGTCGAGATCGCGCTCGATGCTCTCGAAAAATACATTGATGACGTCCTTGCTGAGAAGTACAAGAAACTGAGAAAAGTCGGCAAGAAGATGCTCGACGAGATAGGCCAGAACTTGCGCATGGTATCCGACGAGATCGACGCCATGGGCAAGAGAGTAAATCCGGACAAGGACGATATCCTCAACCGCTCGCTGGCGAGGTTTGTGTCCGCGATCCAAGGGGAACTCAAGAAAGCTGAATTCACGACAAAGGATCAGATCAAGCACGCCGATCTCAAGAAGGTCTTCGACTTCTTGTCAGGTTTCTTTAACGTGTACAACGAAACAGGAAAAAAGTTCGGGCCGAAACTCGGCGAGCAGTTCAAGACGGAGTTGAAAATGCTCCAGGCCTCGATGATTCGCATTTTCAAGCAGAACGGGGATCTGGATCGCTTTATACGCACGAAATATGCGAAAGCGAAGGATGCTGAACAGCTCGTGGAAAAAATTAGTCGCATCGATGAATTAGTCAAGAAATATCAAGAAGACCGAAAGAAGATAACTAACTTGTCTGGAAGCATCGAAAAGTTAAAAGCTGAGCTCTCCAGCCTTGAGAACCAGCTCGTTGCTTTGGAAAACGACCCGCTCGTCTCGGAGGAACAGCACTTGTTCCACGAGGAGAACCGGTTGAAGCAAGAGATCCAGATGGAGCTGAGCAAGATCAAGAAGAGCGCCAAGAAGTTCGAGAAGGCACTCGAAACGGGCAGCATCGAACCCCGGTACATCGCCAAGAAGGACATCAAGGATTACTTGAAAAACTTGTTCGAGAGCTTGATCGCCGATGGGCCCGAATATCCCAAGCTGCATGCCATCCTAGAAAACCTTTCAGGTAGTCTCGATGAGGAGATCCAGCTCAAGGACGACAAGAAAGAAAAGGCGCAAGACATCATCACGGCCATCAAGGACAAGAACTCGCTCACGCCCATGATCACGAGCTATCTCAAAGCCATCGAGAACCGCAAGGAGATCGCAAAGAGGATCCAGGAAAAGGGAACCGCCGAGAAGATCGCCACGATAAAGCAAAGGATCTCCGATGTCAACGTCCAGAAAGCACATGCCGAGGCGGATCTCGCTCACGAGAAGGAGAACGTTGTCAACTCGCTGAACAAGATGAAGGCAGCGAAGGAGGCACTCGAGAAAGACGTGCAAGCCGAATCCGGGGAGAAAGTTACTATCTTGCTCGCCCTCTAAGCTTTAATCCCCGCGTTACCTCAGTTTACGTGTTTTTACCATTTCCGTCAAGAAATTAATCGTGGACGTGTTATGCTCGATATCAAGCTCTTCCGAGAAAATCCAGAACTCGTCAAGAAATCACAGCGAGATCGCTTCAAGGATCCAGAGCTCGTCGACAAGGTAATTGAATGGGATAATAAATGGCGCGAGATCAGGAAACAAGCGGATGAGATGCGCGCCAGGGTGAACAAGATATCGAAAGAGATCGGCCAGCTCAAGAAAAAGGGGCAAGACGCGAGCAAGCTCGCGGAGGAGTCGAAACGCATCGGAATCCAGATCTCCCAAAAAGCAGCGGATGAGGAGGAGGCGCTCAAGAAGCGTGACGAGTATCGATACAAAGTAGGCAACATCATACACGCGTCAGTGCCCGTCGCGAAGACAGAGGAGGGAAACGTCGTCGTCTTCACGGGGGGAACCATCCCGAGGTTCCCGTTCCACCCTCGGATCCACCCCGACCTCATCGAGACCATCGGCGGGGTCGAGCTCAAGAAGGCGCAAGAAGTCGTTGGCTCCCGCTTCTACTACCTGAAGAACGACCTCACGTTGCTCAACATTGCCCTCATCCACTTTGGCATCGACTTTCTCGTGTCGAAGGGGTACAAGCCCGTTTGGACGCCGTTCTTCATCAACTATGATGCCATCAAGGCTGCTGCCGAACTTTCTGACTTCGAGGAACAGCTCTACGAAGTTAAGGGCGAGGATCCGCGTCTGTTCCTCATAGCCACCTCGGAACAGACACTCGCGGCATTGCACAAGGGGGAGGTCATCGACATCGACAAGCTCCCGATCAAGTACTGCGGCATTTCCACGTGCTTCCGGCGCGAGGCAGGTGCTCACGGCAAGGACACCGCTGGCATATTCCGCATCCACCAGTTCGAGAAGATCGAGCAGTTTGTCTACGCCAATCCCGAGGAATCTTGGAAATTACACGAGGACATGATAGGGAATTCCAAGGAGATCTTCACGAAACTAGGTATCCCGTTCAGAATCGTCAACATCGCAAGCGGGGAGATGAACGACAACGCCGCGAAGAAATATGACCTCGAGGGCTGGTTCCCCGGCTCGGGCACCTACCGGGAGTTGGTCTCGTGCTCCAACTGCACGGATTACCAGGCCCGGAAGCTCAACATCAAGTTCGGGAAGCGCGGCGGGGAGACCGACGTGCTGCACACGCTCAACTCGACGGCCATCGCGACCGAACGCACGATCTGCTGCATCCTCGAGAATTACCAGAACGAGGATGGAACGGTGCGCGTGCCGGATGCCCTCCAGCCTTACATGGGCGGGAAGAAGGTCATGAAGCCGTGGACATGACCAGTGATCCTCATTTTCCTTTACTCGTATTGGAAAAACCACTCGTGCAATGAATCTTGTACCATTTTTGCCTGGAAAGTGACGTGATCTCCACGACGCACGATGTTCACGGAAGGGTCGCCGTCCGGCACGAAATCGAGGGCCGTCCGTTCGAGCTTGTTGTACTTGAGCAGCGCGTCGATCCCGGCCTCGTCGAGCGTGTCCTTTTCCTCGAGGTTCTTGCGCCACTCGTCGAACGCCTTGCATGAATCGGGGGTTAGATGGCAAGTCGAGGCACCCTTGAAGGTCACACTTTTCCCGTTCAAGGAAAACCTCTCTGGCACGCATATCTCGGCCGTCACTGGCTCGCAAGTTGCGTGCAAATCTTCCGAAAAATACCATGCCATTGCCACGACCTCCTTGGTATCCCGCGAGACCGAAGCGATCATGTTGAACCAGGATGCCTTCTCGGGGGGGACGTTTTCAACCCACTCGACCTTCACCTCGTCCGGGCCGAGATTCTGCAGCATCCCGTACACGTGGAACACGGGCTTCTTGACCACGATGAATGGCTCGTTCCACGCGGGGTGCATGGGGTACAACGAAAACAATCGGGCACGATCCTCGAGATGGGCATACACGTTCCACCTGGCGCCGTGGGTTGGCACGTCGAATTTTCCCGACGAGAGCAAGAACGGCGCGACCACCTTGGCATTCGCCCCCACGAGCTTCCGGTCGACTGGAACGGTTGTCGTGGAGCAGCGATACCCTCCAAAAGGCCACCGCTCATCGATCATGTGCAAGTTATCGCTATAGGCCCCGTGAATGGACACCCACGGGGGTGCCTCGTTCCGCAAATAATCCAGCAATTTCCTGTACAAGTTTGCAACGAAACAAGGATAATACGTGGTTTCCCTGAAGCCATAAATGGGATTCTCGACGATCCCGCTAACGCAATCGAGAAACTCGTCGGCCTCGTTTAGCAGGATAGGCACGCGGGTGGGCGACGCGATGTCTGCAAATTCAGGGAAATCGCCTATGGTTTTCACGTATTCCTTGAGCCGGATAATAATTTCGTCCGAGCTCGGATGCTTGTGCGTCGCTGGATGGCCGCCTTTTACATGGGCCGAGATGAAATCGAGGGGGACCTTGTACTGGACAACGTACGCGAGGAAGCGCTTGAGAAAATCGTTTCGCCTGGCGATCGCCGGCCCGCCTATGCGCAGCTCGGGATCGATGGCCTTGATGGTCTTTGCTGTTTTTTCGTAAAGCTCGGCATATTCCTCTACCGTGCCCGTCCAGAACCCGAGACCGTCCGGCTCGTTCCATAACTCGAAGAGCCAGTCCTTGATCTTTTCCGCGCCGAAATGCTCCTGGAGGTGCTTGACGGTCTCGCGTACAAGGTCCGCCCACACGGTGAAGGAACGAGGCGGGCATGATTGGATGGCCTTGGGAGCATCCTCGAAGTCTTCCCGCGGATCGAAGTTCACCAGGGCATCCCGCGCGTCGGGTTGCTTGAACTCGTGAGCCAACCGCGAGTTCATAGCGAGCGCTGGCGGGGTGAAGCCGAGCTCGACGAACGGGATGCAACCTGCATCCAAAAAAGTCTGGTAGACGGCATCGAGGCGGTCGAAGTTGCAGTGGAGCCCCTTCTCGTCGTACACGACTTCCACGAGACCTGCATTCTTCGCGCCTTGCCGATCGCCGCCGTCCCCGGTGAACATGTTGTGGCACCGGACATACCTGAATACCTTGTTAGGGAAATCGCGAAAATCCCGTGATCCCTTGATTCGTGGAAACACGATCGAAGAGGAACTGCGTATTACTGCGTGATTATTCGCATCTCGGATGAGATCGAAGACCTTTTGGCCGAGCGGATCGAGAACGGCACGGATCTCGTCGAAACCGAGATCCGCCATCAGCGCGGGCAGCGGCCCGGTACTCTGTTCGGGGTGCAAGATGGCACGAAAATTCATCGTCGATTACTGAACAGTCGGAGGGGATAAAAGTGTTGCAATCCCCAGCATGACGGTTCCAGGCCCACGTTGACTGCCAGGAGCGGTTAAAGGAATTCGATGATAGAAATAAAAAGACCCAGTCGTTCATGCTTCTGCCCCTTGGGGAATCATCTTGATGAACAGCATTGCTCGTGAAGGACAAGATCATCCTCGAACCCGCGGATCACGCGGAACTCGGTAAACTCTTGCTGCAAAAGGTTCGAAATATAGGAATCAGCATCCGCGAGTCTGCCATCGTTCCATTATCCCCGGACAGTGCCATTGTGCTCGCATCATTGCTCGCTTTAGACGAGACGGGTGAGATACACGACTCGATCTGGATGCCCGGCGACAACAAGCCACCGGTCTCTCCCGTGACGAAGTCGATCCTTTTTATCGATGCCATCGTCGAGAAAAATAACACCAGGGCAAAGCAAGCCAAGAAAATGCTCGGCTTCCTCTTGAAACGCTTGAAGCTGGAGAAAAAACTCGAGGGTATCAAGGTATACGCGCCGTGCTGGCTGTCAGACGCCGAGACGCTCGACATGGGCGATGGCATCCGGTTGATCCCTGCCACCTTCGCCCCGGACGTCTCGAAGGTCGTGCCACTCGCGGCGAGCACCAAGGCAGCCGAGGGCACCAGGAAACTGGAGTTTGCAGACGCCACGAGAGAACTGAAATGGGACATCGATCACGTCTACATGGAGAAACACGAGATCGTGCTTCAAAAACTCAAGACTGAACTCTGGGAATGAAAGAAAGAAATAGATAGTTCACTTGAAGAGCCCGGAGACTTGCATCATAGTGAAGATCCGGAGCATCATTGCGTCGTGCGGGATCCAGACCTCGTTCGGGTTCGATGGCACGCCATCGCGAACGAGCGGGTTTCCAGGCCAATCGCCATGCTGGCACCGGTCGCCGAGCACGGCGAGGAAATTCGACTCGTTTGCCGTGAACCCGCGAACCCGTGCATAGTCGTTCGACGCGGTGACAGGCGCGAGTCCATTCGGAATGCAGCCTGGCACGGCGCCGCTCGGGTACCTTGCCCACGAGTACCGGTGATGGTACTGCGGCATGTTCTTGCTGCCGACGCCTTCCATGATGCAGATGCCCGCGGGATTCATTCCGAATAGCCAATCGATGTAGGACTGCACGAGTTCCGGGCGCTCGCCCGTGGCATTGACGTGGCACGCGAGGAGCTGCAACCACGCGCTCGTGAGCATGTCGGTTTGGCGCTCGGCCCCGAAGAAAAGCACGTTCTGCCCGGCTTCGAGCGCGTCTATTCGTGCATTGATCGCCGGGTCGTTCAGTGCCCGTACCTGGTCGAAGTCCACGACCCCGTTGACCCTGCCGTGTTTCACCCGGAAAGGCTCGTCGAACAGCTGGGCAAAATGATTTGATTCGATGTCGGCGAGCTTGTTCATCACCGCGACGGGTATCGTGAGGTTATGAATGACGTGATGCATGATCATGTTGCCAAGGGCATAGTATCCCGCCCAACCGAACCACATGGGCCAGCTCTCGATGTTGTCGATCAAGGGCACCATCGCGCCGGCCAGCACGTCGACTTGCGTCCAGTCGTTACCATTCCTCGTCCCGTTTTCCTCCGCGTAATAAAATTTACCGATATATGACTGGATATCGTCTACATTACCCCCTTGCACCGAAACATGCTTGTTATACACGTTATCGGCGAGCTGGCGAAGATAGGTAGCGTTCCACGGGAACCACGCAGGTGTTTCCAGCGATGGATATTTCAAGCGGTAAGTGTCGATGAGCCGGGCGACGTGCAACAAGGCACCGGCCACATCATACCCGCGGTGGTACCCGCAGAACGTGGTGCCATCATCGAATACAACGCGGCGGGGGGTTGTCCAGTCGAGCTCCGGCGGCCCCCAGTAGCTCATCCTGGCTTCTTTCTCGGACTCTTGCCTGAATCCGGATACTGTCTGCCAGATGCGATATCGGTACGGTTCACCTTGCAAGCCCTCCACGTTGACGCAGTTGACGAGATATTTCGCACCCCACAGCGCCTCGTCGAACGCGTCGGCTGCGTTAGTGTCGTAGAGGCTCGTGATGTTGCCATACAAGCCGTCGGGATCCACGAGGGCCGACTCCGCGAGTGCTTGCACGCAATACCATTGCGTTTGGAACCATGAATTATACTTGTTGTAATCCCCGGCATCGTGCCAGCCACCCGTGAGATCGTGATGCACCCATGCGGACCCGTTCCAGACATCCGCATCGTCCATGTGGCACGCGTGGTGGCCTTCGTACCCAGGCACGACCTCGGCCACCTCGTAGTTGCAGCGCTGGTAGTAGAAGAACCGCAAGGCGAGTTCCGTGGCCTTCTCGTAGACATCGGGGCCGATGTCGAACGATGGGCTCGTATAGGTTTTTCCATCCACGACCGCTCGAACATGGTACTGCCCGCTCGCGGCGACGCCATCGAAGGTTCCGAGCATATAGTTGTGGCCGTAACGATTCGTCACGTTCTTAACAAGCATTCCATCGTAAACCGAGAGGCCGGTCGATTCATCGATAATACTGAACGGAGCTGCATCGGGAACGGGCTGCTGTTCCGTTCCAGATTGGAAGAGCACCCGCTTGGGGGCAGACGGCAGGTACCCGACCTGGTTGATCAACAGCATCGGTTGCGCGCGTTCGGCCCATTGCGCGCTCGTGACGATGAACACGGGGAATGTCCCTCCCGCGAGAACGCCCGCGACCAGGATCGCGGTCACGATCTTGCTGTATCTGGTTCGCGCGACAAGCAATTGCGCGGGCATGGGCGCAGCACGATTGCCGAACAACCGGTACAACCCTTTCATGGCAAACAGCGCGAAGATGGTCGTCGACCCGACGAAGATCCAGCCCCACGCGTGCGATAACGGCCACCACCAGTAGAATTCTGCGGAGAACATATCTTGCTGGCCGAGGCCGGGCGCGGTCGTCGATGCCGCGACTTGTAACAATGCAAGGAGGATCACTCCACCGACGAGGATAAGGATGAATAGTAAACCAGGCCTCTTTTTTTCGGGGGCATTTTCATCAGGCCTTTTTTTCATGCGTTCGACCGCGTAGACGACCAGACAGCAAGGAAATGCCATGGTCGTGACCAGCACGTGTATCGGGACGCTGAAGTTGAAAATCGCGTGCGGGTTGAAGTTCGTGATGGCGGTAAGGTACAACCAAATGGCGACGAACCCGAAGACGAAGATCCACGCGACACGACTGCCCATCGAGCCGTTTTTCTTGATGTTGAGGGTGCCGATAGCCAGGCCAGCGAACCCGATGATGGCGGGCCACGCCGGCACCTGGTACGCGAATTGGGTGCTGTACCAATTAGAGCTGATGGAGAAGGAGGGCTTCCACGTCGCGGCCATAAGGACGAGCAAGCCCGCCGACACGAGCCCAGAGGCGACGAGCACTACACGCTCCTTTTCGATCGTGAACTTCCACGCGCTGGCATTTCCGGGGTGGATCTTGAAAGAGAGCATGGCCACGAGCATGCATATCAGCAACAAGTTGAACCAGATCTCCCCGAAGAAGACATCAGCGTCCCAGATCGTGTCGAGGAGCGGCAGGCCGTTCCGCCCGAGCTGCGTGATCGGCAGGTGTGTCTTGTCCTGGAGGTCGACGAAGAACATCACGAACAGCGCGTACGCGACGAGGACGGGCATGATCAGCAGGTAGTGCGGTGGCATCCGCTCGCCCTCCCTATCAGCACTGCGAATGAACCGGAGCGATGGAAGGGCGAGCAACGTCAAGATGCCGATCAGCTCGCCGGCCATGACGAGGACATAGGCAATATTCTCGTTCCGGTTGGAGAGCAGCCCGCCCGCCGTGCATAGTGCCCCGCCAGCGATCATCGGGACGACGATCACCCAAGCATACCAGCCAAGGTAGGCCGTGATGAACGGGATGGCCGGCACCGCGAGCCCTAGGCCGATCGATGAGAGCCCGAAGACGAGTGGAATGATCAATCCAGGTAATTTTCTCATGATCATTCGAATGTCCAGGGCCATTTAAGCCTTGAACGCCAGGGGGAAAAAAGAATGAACCAAGTTAGGGAATTATTTCTTCAGCTCGGCAAGCTTGGCCTTGACCTCTGCGGGATGATCCTTGGGCTTCACCGCCTTCCACGTGAACGCGACCTTGCCCGCCGGATCGATGAGGATCGTGTCCCTGCTGATGTGCCCCCCGTCAGCTTTGTATGCCCCGTAAGCCTTGATGGTCCCGAAGGGCTTGTCGCTCAACAGCGTAACCTTCAGCTTGTACTTTTCAACGAACTTCTTGTGGCTTTGTACCGTGTCAGCTGAAACGCCGATTATCTGCGCATCGAGTTTTTGAAGTTCCTCGAAGATGTTCGTGAAGCCAATCGCCTCCGTGCAGCAACCGGGGGTGTCATCTTTTGGGTAGAAATAAAGCACGACCCATTTTCCCTTGAAATCCTTCAAAGCATGTTCCTTGCCATCCTGGTCTTGCAGCTTGAAGTCCGGTGCCGCATCTCCAATTTTTGGTACGGGCATGGTGATTACCTCGAAAACCTTGTTTAGGGATTCGCAAGATTGTATTACAAGGTGCACGGGCACAATCGTTTATTTCTATGTGCCGGTTGTATCTGGAAACCGACATCCCGAGTTGACCTATCGTTGATAATGACCGAAAGAAGGCAAGAATAAATGACGCGCTACTTCCGGGATTCGATGAACGCCTTCAACTTTGCCAGATCGTGCGGTGAGCGCTTGCACAGTGGTATTTTGTCATGCTGATATACACGAAGGTTATCGTGGAATGCGGGCTTCTCGTTACGGTAGAAGATGCCGAGCGGCAGCTTTTCAACCTCGCAAGCGCGCTTGAAGGCTTGCTGGCGGTCCCGTGCATCGTGCTCCTTCTCGAGATAATATACATGGTCATTATACCACTGGAACGTGTTGAGCTTGTTGAATGACGGGCATGGCTGCAAGATGTCGACCAGCGCATAACCTGGATGCTGGATGGCTTGCTTGATGATGCCGACGGATTGTTGCTGGTGCCCGGCGTACGCGCGCGCCACGAACGACGCGTCGAGCGCGATGGCCACGGATATCGGGTTGAACGGCTCGATGATGACGCCATCCACTTGCACGGGGGTCACCATGCCTTTCATGCTCGTGGGCGACGCCTGGCCCTTCGTGAGCCCGTATACCATGTTGTCGTGGACGATGTGCGTTAACCAGGGGTTACGGCGGATGTTGTGGATGAAATGGTTGCCGCCCTCGCCGTAGTTACATCCCTCGCCACTCTCGGCAATGACCGTCAAGTCAGGATTCACGGCCTTGATGGCCATGGCGACCGGAACCGACCGGCCATGGAGGCCATTGAAATAATTGCACTTGATGTAATGGGGAAACTTAGCCGCCTGGCCGATGCCCGAGACGAATACCAGCTTGTCTGGCGGGATATCGAGCTCGGCAAGGGCTTGCTTCACGATCTTGAGGATGCTGAAGTTGCCGCAGCCGGGGCACCACTGATTGTCGATGCCAGCCACGTCGTAAGCCTTTGGATCCATATGTTCAAGCCACCTCCTCCTTGATGCGCCTCGCGAGTTCCTCCACGTGGAACGGCTCGCCGCTGTACTTGAGGATCTTGCGGTGAACGTCGATGCCAAGCTCGAGCTTGACGAGCTGGGCGAGCTGTGCAGATGGACTCTGCTCGACGAGCACGAGCCGCGTGGGTTGCACGAGGTACTTTCGAACATCCGGAGATAATGGATACAATTGGAGGAGGTGCAAGTGCCCCAACGAGGGATCGCCGACGATGGAGAGCGCCTCGTCGATCGCGTTCGACGTCGAGCCCCAGCCGATCACGAGCGCCTTGTAGTTGCTCGTCCCAGTGAATCGCGGAGGAATTGCATCATCACCCATGTTTTTCAATTTTCGAAGCCGCTTGTCCACCATCATTGTCCGAATCGCGAAGTCCTCTGTAATGTGGCCGTCCTCGTCGTGCTCGTCGCTATCCACGAGCACGAGGCCATCGCCGTTGCCGGGGATCCCCCGAGGGGAGATGCCGCTCGGGGTGATCGCGTAGCGTTTGTATGCTCTCGTCGTCTTCACGACGTGGCTTTCTATCTGCAAGCCTTCGAGCTTGAACGGGGGATTGTTATAGTACGAATCGACATAGTACTGGTCGGATAAGATGAACACGGGTACCTGGTACTTCGCGGCAAGGTTGAAAGCCTTCTGCGCGAGGAAAAAGCCGTCATCTATCGTTCCCGGCGAGAGGATGATCCGCGGGAATTCGCCGTGACCCGCGTGGAGCGCCAGGTTGAGATCGCCTTGCTCTGTCCTCGTCGGGAGGCCGGTCGCCGGGCCCGGGCGCTGCCCGATGTGGATAACGACCGGGCTCTCGATCATCCCTGCCAGGCTCACGCCCTCGCACATCAAGTCGAACCCGCCGCCCGATGTCGTGACCAACGCCCTGCCGCCGGCATACCAGGCCCCGAGCGCCATGTTAATCGCGGCGATCTCGTCCTCCGCTTGCTCCACGATGATGTCGAAGATCCGGGATTTTTCAGCCAACGATGAGAGCACAGCTGTCGACGGGGACATGGGGTACGATCCGATGAAGTTGCACCCGCCCGCGATTGCCCCGAGCGCGATCGCCTCAGCACCATTGACGAGGATATCGTCTGCAATGCAAGCATCAGTTTTTGTTGCGAACTTGACCTTCCCGGAACCGGCGAGTGCCATCCCCGCGTCCAGGCCATTCTTCAAAGCCACCAAGTTCTTCTTGATGATGTCGGCATTCTTGTCTGCAAACTCGTGCTTGATATGATACTCGGCGATGCCTCTCTCGATGCCCAGCAGGCCGCTCACGAGCCCGACCGCGACGGTGCTGGTCAAGATCTTCCCCCCGGCCGCATCCGCCAGGGTCGTCATCGGAACTGGGACGTGGATCCCACGCCCGGCATAGACTTCTGTTTCACATACAATGATGGTGGATTCCCGGATGCGGGGCGAGAGCCGTGCCAGAGTCACTTTCTCTAATGCCACGAGTAAATCGATCCGGTCGATGTAACAGTTCACCCTCTTTTTGAAGGAAACCCTTATCTCTGTGGAGTTCGCGCCGAGCCGCACGCGTGACATGTACTCTTTCGTCGCGAAGACGTTGTAGCACGCGTGCTTCAGGATACGTACCAGCACGGACTCGATGGTCTCGATCCCCTGGCCCGCTTGGCCAGCGAGAACAAGGGATATATCATCGGGGGATTGATTCGCCATCTTTTTTACCTACTTTCATCTATGACACGATAATCTGCCATCTGAGGAGTCTGTCTAACTAATAATTCACACCTCGTTCTCTTTAAACTTCTCACCCAAAGAAAAATGTCGGCTTCAAGTACATGTCCTCCATGCCCGTCTCGGCCGACACGACTGTAAGGAATAACATCGAGATGGCTTTCAATAGCGTGTCTTTTTTCACGTTTTCAAGACCCCGGACGCGAGTTTGTTCAAAACCGAGATGCTGCTCGCCGATCCCGATGATTCCTTCGATACACTTCCGCTGGTTGCGTCGTTTTTCGGAAATCTTGACGGAACTCGACTGCCTCTGCGCGATGCTGTTGTTGATACCTCGAATCGCGAGTGCCTTGCCATTTTCTGGGCTTTGGTAACCATTATCCGCGTTGATGTTGCCAACTTGCACGCCTG
>Ga0172366_10001991_pt1 | contig 15973 bp, 16 predicted proteins | sample LakKivSesite69cm_FD_114533 | JGI IMG/M metagenome (GOLD analysis project Ga0172366, IMG submission 114533) | Sediment microbial communities from Lake Kivu, Rwanda - Sediment site 69cm | ecosystem: Environmental > Aquatic > Freshwater > Lake > Sediment | place: Rwanda: Western Province, Lake... | reverse complement strand
CGGGTGAGCAGCGTGTTGCTCTCCGTGTAGTACGCCCGATACCGCTCGACAACCCGTTCGGCGATGGGCATGTAGTCTTCGCTCGGCAGGATCGCCCGGTAGAACGCCTTCCCGCCGGGGCCAATCGCCCGAAGCACCCGCTCGTGCGGAACCGGCGGCAGGTCGAAGTCCCTCATCGCCCTGTTAAGACAGCGACTGATGTCCGGCGCGGTGTCGCAGAGCGTGCCGTCAAGGTCGAAGATGAGAACGTCGTATGCGCGTGACATAGAACTCCTTATGTGAAACCTATCTTTCCTCTACGAATCGAGGAAATTCCTCAGCAGTGCCTTGCCCTTGGTCGTCAGGATGCTCTCCGGGTGAAATTGGACGCCGTCCACCGGATATTCCCGATGCCGCAGACCCATGATGAGGCCGTCGGCTTCCGCGCTCACCTCCAGGCAACCCGGAAGGGTGGCCCGGTCCACCACGAGCGAATGATACCGCGTCGCCGTGAACGGATTCGCCAGACCCCGAAAGATGACCTTGCCGACGTGCGCGATCTCGGAAGTCTTGCCGTGCATGAGCGTCGGTGCGCGGACAATCCGTCCGCCGAAGGCCTGCCCGACGGCCTCGTGCCCCAGACAGACGCCGAGGATCGGAACCTTCGCCGCGAACGTGCGGATGAGATCGAGCGAGATGCCCGCTTCGTTCGGCGTGCACGGCCCCGGCGAGATCACGATCTTTTCGGGGGCCATCTCTCTGATCTCATCGAGCGTCACCCGATCGTTCCGGCGAATCACCAGCTCCGCACCCAGCTCGCCGAGGTACTGGACGAGATTATACGTGAACGAGTCGTAGTTGTCTATCATGAGGACCACGATTTTTCTCTCCACGAGCTATGCTTGGACGCCGTCATGAGACCTTGTCCCCTTTTTCCGCGACGAAGATCATCTCCGGCGAGTCGTCCACGAGCGGCGACCTGTCGTAGTTCCCGTACAGCGCAGCCACCCTGAAGCCGCATCGCGCCAGCAAGTGCTCCACCTCGTACCGGAAGAAGTAGCGGAACGGGAACGCATGCACGAGCCGTTCGGTCCGTCCACCGGGGTGCGTCACGTAGTAGATGTGTTCCACGTCGTTGAATTGCTCCGCTCGATGATACGCGACGATGCGGCTTGCCCGCGCAAACTTCTTCCCATCGGGCAGTTCGACGCCGGAGAACTCCTCCGCTTCTTCCGTCGGGGCGGGGCCGGTTATCCTGTGCAGTTTCACCTGAAAGAGGTCCAGGATGAGCTTCCCGCCCATGACGAGGTGGCGATTGGCGCACCGCAAGCACGCAAGCTGGCTCTCGACCAAGAGCAGGTGCTGGAACGGCCTGAAGGGCATGGTGATCAGGCTGAAGCTCTCGCCCAGGTCGAACGCGGTCATGTCGCCCTGCACGAGACGGACGCGCTTCCGCACCTCGTCCGGCTGCGCGGCGAGCTTCCTGCGGCACTCCGCGAGCATGTATTCGGAGAGGTCCAACCCGACGATCCGGCAGCCCGCCGCCGCAGCCGGGATGAGCACCCGCCCCGTGCCGGAGCCGAGTTCCAGGACTGGCCCGCCTGCCGAACGTGCATATTCGACGCAGAATTCCACGTCGCGCCGACCGGCGTACCCGGGGACGTAATCGTAGAGTTCCGCGATGAACGGGTGATCCTCGTATCCGCCATAGGTGCTCATCGTGTACCCCGTATGCCCGATAATGGTACTTATGTCAAGTTGCTCGTTACTCCGGCGAACCTGCCGCCCTATGAATTCTCTTCGAAAAGCTCGCGCGGTAATCCTGACTGGCGTATAATGGATTGCAGCGTGCCCACAAGGACTTCCTTGTGGTCGGGAACAGGAACGGTTACCGTCGAGTTCTCAGTCCTCTTCTGCATTATGATGTGACTGCCACGCTGCCGCACATTGGTAAATCCATGGTGCTCAAGAATCCGGCAGACTTCCCGGCCTGAAAGGACGCGCAACCTACCCAATGGCGACCTCCAGGCGTGTCACGAAGACTTCGGTATGTAGCCTTTTCTCTATCTCGGACGGGTGGGCGGCTTCAAGGAACAACTCCACCGCCTCGATGAGATTCCTTCGCGCCAACTCGACCGTATCGCCCTGGCTGGCGATGTCCAGTTCGGGGCAAAGGGCAACATACCGATCCCCTTCGCGCTCGATGATCCCGGTAAGGTTTCGCACCTGCTTCATCACGATCACCTCCCACAACCATTCCGCCGCTCAAAACCCGCACCTTTCAACCATGCGAACTTGCGGATCGGCGCATTTCTCACCGTCTTTCCGCCAGCTCAATCGCCCGGATGAGCGCACGCGCCTTGCTCAGCGATTCCTCGTATTCCTTCGAGGGGTCGCTATCGGCCACCAGCCCCGCGCCCGCCTGAATGTACGCGACGCCGTTCTTGATCACCATGGTGCGGATGGTGATGCACGTGTCGAGGTTCCCGGCGAAGTCGAAATACCCCACCGCTCCGCCATAAAGCCCTCGGCGCGTCGGCTCAAGCTCATCAATGATCTCCATGGCGCGAATCTTCGGCGCGCCGGAGAGCGTGCCCGCCGGAAAGCAGGAGAACAGCGCGTCGAACCGGTCCTTGCCTGGTGTGAGCCTGCCGCGCACGTTGGAGACGATGTGCATCACGTGGCTGTACCGCTCGATCACCATGAGTTCCGAGACTTCCACCGTCCCGTAGCGACAGACCCGGCCCACATCGTTGCGCCCCAGGTCCACGAGCATGATGTGCTCCGCCCGCTCCTTGGGGTCGCTGAGGAGTTCCTCCGCAAGGAGCCGGTCCTCTTCGTCCGTCTGGCCGCGAGGCCGCGTGCCCGCGATGGGGCGGACCTCCACGAGATCGCCTTCCACGCGGCAGAGAAGCTCCGGCGACGCGCCAACCACTTCCACGTCGCCGAGGCCGAGGTAGAACATGTACGGCGACGGGTTGACGATGCGCAGGCGGCGATAGATGTCGAACGCGCCAACCGACACCTTCGTCTGGAATCGCTGCGCGAGCACCACCTGAATCGCGTCCCCCGCCGCGATGTACTCCTTCACCCGTCGCACCGCGCTCTCGAACTCCTCGCGGGTGGTGTTGCTCGTCACCTCGACCCTGTTCGCGCCGCGCACCGGCCTGGGGTTGATGGGATAGGCGAGGAGCTTCTCCAGATGATCGAGTTTCCGCACCGCCTCGTCGTAGCGTCGGCGCAGCTCTGCCCGGTCGTCGGTCGTCTCGATGTTCGAGATGAGGATGATCTGATGCGCCACGTTGTCGAACACGAGGATCGTATCGAAGAAGAGGAACATCGCGTCGTCGAGGCCCAGGTCGTCGCGCCCGGTGTCGGGGATGCGCTCTACCCAGCGCACGGTGTCGTAGCCGAGGTAGCCGACCGCGCCACCGGAGAAGCGCGGCAGACCCTCAAGGTGAATCCCCCGGTAGCGGTTCACAAGCTCTCGCAGGTGGCTGACGGGATCGCCTTCGCGCACGTCGGTCTCTGTGTTTCGTCGGCAGCTTGCCGTCGAACGAGTGCCACGAGCTTGGAACATGAGGAACGGGTCAACCCCAAGGAACGAGTAGCGTGCGATCTTCTCGCCTCCTTCGACGCTTTCGAGGAGGAAGGCGTACGTGTCCTCGGCGCGGATCTTCATGAACGCCGAAACGGGCGTTTCCGTATCCGCGAGGATGCGCCGGTGCACCGGCAGCATCGTGCCCGTTGACGCCAGCTTCAGGGCGTCTTCAAACTGCGGACTCGCGGAGTCCATCGGGTATGCATCGCTCTCCGGCATGGAAGCGGCGTCCCTCTGCATCGTCTCGTCGTGGAGGCGCACCATAAATGCAAAAAGCTGCAAACGCGACGTGCGCGCCCGCAGCTTGGATCATCCTGTTGTGGTAGAAGATCAGCCTACGCCACACGTCTCCCTATGGAAGGGTCGCCAGTACCAGCGGCAGGTATCCATGGGATGCGTGGCGTACATCGTTTCAATCCACGCCCCCTCACGGGGGACGACACGCTTTACACCGATTGGCATGGGCACAACGAGCATAATCATAGTGCCGAGAGCCGCGGCTGTCAAGGGGACCGAGAAGTGCCCTCAGGCAATCGCACGAAAATGGCGGGGGGAGTTGCTTTGGAGGGTAAGAGAGCGAGAGAGGCTTTCAACAAGGCCATGTGATGCCTAACCATCGCCGGTGAGCAGGTGCTCCATGCGCCATGCCCGGCGGCCCCGGTCGGTGAAGCGATAGTGGGTCCCATCGCGGGTCATCCACCAGTCTTCGATGAGGCGACGGCGTGCCAGGGCGTGATCACCGTTCACGCGCAGGATGGCCGCCGTGAGTTCCTTCTCGTGATATTCCCGGTCTTCCGGAAGCTCGCGCACGATTGCCGCGAGGTTCACGTTCAAAAGGGGCGTCGGAACTCGATACATCGCCGAGACCTCCGGGTGCTCTTTGTGGAACTCCTTCGCACGAGCGGAGAACGCCAGCGCGCTTTCCCGCGTCGAGAGCATTTCCCGCCGTTCGTCCCACGATGGCACGGCGTCGGGGTACTTACGGCGGTGTTCTTTCGAGCGCCGGAGTCGTTCCTCGCGCCATGCCTTGTCTTTGCGCTCTCTGCTCTCCTCGTCCATGGTGGTAAGCCATCGGAGGAAGTTATCCCAGAAGCCCCGGCCTGCGAGGGCGCGCCGCTCGCCGGGCGTGAGGCTCCGCTCCTCTTTCAGGCGCTTCAGCATGGCAATCACCCTCTCCCGCCGTTCGGAAATCGCGCACAGGAGCGCTTCCAGTTGGTCGGGCAGCCCACGCAGCGACGGCAGGAGCCGCTCCGGGTCTCTCCCGCGCAGAACCGGGAGGCTCCGGCACCCGGCGAGGAGAAAGAGAAGCGCGTTGTGCGCCTCGGCCTTCACCGGGTTCGGCCCGGTCTCAAGCGCCCGCACAAGCGGCTCGACGCGCCGTGCGGAGTAAACCCAGGCAAGCGACCGCGCCGCCGCAGAGGCGATTTCCACGTCGGGGCCATTCATCGCCTCGACGAGCGGATCGAGCGCGGCCTCGTCACCGTAGTAGGTGAGCGCCCGAACCGCCGCAAGCCTCACCGCATGGGAGGGATGCCGCAGCGCCCTGGCAATGCGCTCTCCGATGCGCCTCATCGCCTCCGGATCAATCCGCGACGGCTGGACGACCGGTTCGCCGCGCTCGCGGAGGAGCAGGGGAATGTCCCGGTCGGCGATCCATGCCCACGTGTTCTGCGTGAGGATGCGAACGAGCGCGGAGCTTGCTTCGCCGAAGACGCGGGCAGTTTCAAGAGCGGCAAGGGCAACCTGTTCGTTTTCGGCCTCAAAGAACGGGACGATCTCCTCGATGCCCTTGGTCCCGAACATGGCAAGCGCGTTGGCGAGCCACAGGTCGAGCGGCTTCCCGGCTTCCGCGTCCGACCGGATACGCCCCCCAAGGCGGCTGATCGCCATGCCCCCATAGCGCATGAGCATTTCCCCGTAGATGGGAGAGTCCGCCGCGTAGCGCTTCAGTTCGTAGCGCGGCAGGAAGTCGGCAAGCAGCGTCGGTCGGCGGATAAGAGCGATGAGCAGGTCCGCCTTCTGCTCGTCGCTGAACGCCGCTTCGCAAATCGCTTCGAGCACGAGGTACGTGTACGCGCCTTCGCCCTCAAGCGGCACCGCAAGGAGCGCGTTTTTCCGCACGCGCTCGTCTTCGCTCAGGGCAAGGGAGAGCGCCCGCTTGATCCCCTGTTCACCGAGCGCGAAGACCATCCTCGCCGCCGCTCGACGTGCGCGCTCGTCCGAAGCGTCCCTAATCAGGTCGGAGAGGCGCTCCTCGTTCCGCGCAAAGAGCACGCGCAGGCGCTCCTCTGCCGCTTCCACCGGTTCTTTCTTGTACGGCCCGCCGATCACCTCGACGAGCCTCCGTATCTCCCCGGCGACCGCATCATCGAACCTTTCGCCTGGTGCGCGGCGTCTGAGCGTCTCTTCCGTCATCGTGACGAACTCCTTCTTCAACTGCTGCTGCGCACGGAACAGCCTGCTCTCAAACGCCTTGTGCGAGATGCCCAGAAACTCGGCGCACTCGCGCTGCGTGAGGCGGTTGCCGTAGTAGAGGGCGATGGCTGCGGCGTTCTTCGGCGAAAGGCGCGAGAGCGCGCAGAGCACCGCATCGTCCGGTTCCGGCATGGTATCCACCTCCCGCGCGTGATCCGCGCTCTCTGCGGCTGCGCGTTCCACAAGCCGCTCAAAACGGCGCGTCCGGCGCAGCCAGAGCGCGCACATCGTGTCGGCGATGCCGAACAGCCACGCGCCGAACTTCTTCCGGTCGCGCAGCTTGCCCAGACCGACAAACGCCGCGACGAACGTCTCCTGAGCGAGGTCCTCCGCGCAAGCGAAGTCCCTGACGCGGCCCACGAGATACCCGTGCACCGAGGCCTTGTACCGGCGCACCAGTTCGCCGAACGCCTCCGAATCGCCCGTCTGGGCGCGCTCCACGAGGTCTGCCCGTTCGCCGTTCATGCGCGTGACGCTCCGAACTGACCTGCCGCCATGGGGGGTGCATTCACAGGAATAGTTGTCGCACCGGGCGAGAATCCTTCGTTTCCGGGCGGGCGCTTTGAGGGGATTCCAGAGGAACTGACGTGAGGTTCCATCAGGAGGTTGAATTCGCAATCCGTTCTTCGACCTTCGCAAGCACCTCCTGCACGTCTCCGCGAATCAGGCCGTCGCATAGGTACGCCGCGCCGACGAACCACGATCCATCGTCCTGCCTCCCATAAAACTCAATCCTGTACCAGTAGGGAGGCTCTGCGTGTTCGTGGAGGAAGCCCGAAAAGCTGCGGAACATCGTTCACCGCCTTTCAGAGGGCCGCTCTCCGTATTCCCCACCCGGAGTTACGCAAAGCGCACGCTGAACAGTTCCGCGCTCCGCATCCGAAAGCACAGCCCCGCCCTTGACGAACCGGCATCGGTTCGGTAACGTCATGGTCTGAGGGCATGGGTTTGATGGCTGCTGGATGCCTGCTGTACACCGCAGGAGGCGCAACACCGTCGACCGGCCCACAATCGGTACTCGACCAGAGTTTGGGTATGGACAGGTATCAGAAGCTGTTCGTTCATATACAGACGCGGAAAGGGGACGCGAACGTCCCCTTCGTGACGCTTTGCCAGCTTCTCTGCCGACTTGGCTTCGACGAACGCATCAAAGGTGACCACCACGTCTTCACCATGCAAGGGGTACAGGAAATCTTGAACCTTCAGCCGAAAGGCGCTCACGCCAAGCCATATCAGGTCAAGCAGGTTCGCGCTATCATCCTTCGTTATGGACTTACGCTTGGAGACTGACTATGGATGCCAGATATGAGTTGATCATCTATTGGAGTGACGAGGACGGGGCCTTCATCGTTGAGGTCCCGGAACTGCCTGGCTGCATGGCGGACGGCAGCACCTACAAGGAAGCCGTGGCCAACGCCGAGGTAATCATCCGCGAGTGGATCGAGACGGCTCGGAGTCTCGGTCGCCCAGTTCCCCAGCCGAAGGGAAGGCTGATATATGCCTGAGCCGATTCGGGATCAGATGTGGGTTAAGCACCCGGTCCACAACTCGCCGCCGGACTTCTCCAGAGCGCGCCTGCACTATTGCCTTCAGCCCAGTCAAGCGTGTGCGCGCTACGCAAACCTTACCGCGAACAACTCCGCGCTCCGCATCCGGAAGCGCAACCTCACCGGCTGACCGTCAGCATGGCCAAGGTCGGACTGGCCCTTCCACGTCACAACGCGGTCAAGTTCGTCGCCGTTGATGCGGTCGCACTCGGCGAACGAACGGCCGGGCAGCACTTTCCCGTCAAGGCCACAGGCTTCCACCTGCACGTATCCGGTGAAGCGCGTGCGGAAGTTAAGCCGTGCGGCGCGCCCCTTGAAGAGGAGCGGCTGGAGCGCACACGAACCTTCAACCGGCGCTTCGAGGGCGACAAGACGGTCTTTCGGCCACCACGCCCACGCGAGTTTGCCGAGCGGCGGTCTGCGCGGGTGCTTGTGGGGAACCGGTGAGCCGCTATAGAGGATTCCTATCCGGTTGCCGGGCAACTCCACCAGCCCCAGCCCCGGAGCGACGACGCCTTCGTCCCACGATCCGGGTGGGCCGGGCACGCACACAGGCGCGTTCCGCCCCTCCGCGTCAGGGACGAATCCCCAGACGATCCCGTCCGGGCTGGTGGCGAGGTGGAAGCTGAACGAATCGGTCACGAGCGACCAGCGCATGGGGAACATGACGTGGTAGTCGGTCGTGCCGGGAATCATCGTCTTGGCATTGGCGTACCACAGGTCGTGCGGGTCCATCATCGCGTTCGGCCAGAAGAGTTCTTCCGGCAGGGGAAACTGGTGGAAGTCGTCGGTTTCCATGCGCCCGATGGTGCGCCGGTTGAAGAACCACGAACGGCAGTACGCGACGTACTTGCCCGTCGCAACGTCGTAGGTGCAGATATTGTGCGTGTCGCTGTTCTGCGCGACGAGCGGTTCGTGGATGGGCGCCCAGCGCAGACCATCGGGCGACACGGAGCCGAACAGGCCGTGCGGTGTCCTGAGGAACGGGTCTATCTCATGGGGACGCTTCCTGCGATACTCCTCCCACATCCGGTCCGACATGGGAGCGAGGTTGAACCCCTTGTAGCGTTCCTCCGGTGGCGCGGAGGGGTCTTTGAAGACGCACCCGCCATGATACCCGGTCTCCGGCACGAGCATTGCGCCGTAGACGATGTTGTTCCGCGTGCTGCCGTGGTATTCGATGATGCCGACGTTCGGCAATTTCCAGTCCACCCCGTCGTCGCTCTCGGCGTAGCGGACGAAGTTCCGTGTGCCCATGTGCGGTGTGCCGATGCCCTCTTCCGGCCAGCACTCGTACCACAGCCGGTAACGTCCTTCGTCGTGGATGAGGCTGCCGCCGAAGAGGAATATCGCGTTGGCGGTTTCCGGCGTGAGCACCGGCTCACTCTTCGTCGCCTTCTGGGCGACAAGACGGACGCCGAGCGGCATATCGCGGTAGTCAAGGCGCATCGGCGGCACTGGGTCGAGCGTGAAGAGCGGCACCGCGTTGCCCTCTTCGGTGCGCCATGCAAACCCGCCGTGATCAATGTAGCGCCAGTCGTGGAAATACACGACGTTCGACGGCAGCGTGTACGGCGGACGAAGCCCATGCAACGGCGACGGCATATCACCCTCCTCGGTGGAATCAGGGAACTGCGCGCTTGCACAGCCTGAGGTTCGTCACTACCCTCTCACAAGGGGGAGACGATACGAGAAAGCAATCTTACTGATGAGCGACGAAATCTACTGCGCATTCGCCGAGGTCTATGGCCGGTTCTGGGAAGACTACAGCGCCGCCATGCTCGCGTGGTTCCCTGCGCTTCGGAAGCATTTCGCGCTCCGGCCTTGCGCGGTGCTCGACCTTGCCTGCGGCACAGGCCGCTTCGCCATCGGCCTAGCCAAGCAGGGCTTCCGCGTCTCCGGCGTTGACCTTTCCCCTCACATGCTCGCCATCGCACGACGGAAGGCGCAGAAAGCTGGGGTGAACGTGGACTGGTCGTGTCAGGACATGCGCTCCTTCGCCGTCTCGGAGCCAATAGACCTCGTGACCTGCTGGTTCGACAGCCTCAACTACCTCACCGATCCCGACGACCTCGTGCGGGCGTTCGAAGCCGCGCACCGGAGCCTTGCGCCGGGCGGCACGTTCGTCTTCGACATGAACACTATTCGCGGCCTGGCCGAGCGCTGGAACACCAAGGCCGCGATCAACGTGAACACCCCGTCGTGCTTCGTCGTGACCGACACCACGTACGATGCGGCGACGCAGACCAACACGCTCGTCATGCACGGCTTTGTCCGTCGTCGCGTGAGGTTTGAGCGATTCCGGGAAGTGCACGCCCAGCGCGCCTATCCGCTTTCGAGCCTTTCCGACTGGCTGGAGGCGGTCGGTTTTTCCGACGTGCACATTTTCACGCGGAAAGACTTCGCCCCGGCGGATGAAGATCAGTTCCGCGTGTACGTGTTCGCCCGACGCCCCTCCTGAGCTTATCAATACGCCTTGGCGAAGATCACCCGTTGCGTCGAAGGCTTGCCCGTGCGGACACACTTGCCCGGCTCCTTCGCGTTATTGAGCGGGATGCACCGGATGGTCGCTTTCGTCTCCTCTTTGATGCGCGCCTCGGTCTCCGCGCTGCCGTCCCAGTGCGCGACGAGGAACCCGCTTCCGCCCTCGCCTGCGGTCCGTTCGGCGAATTCGTCCCACGTGTCCACCCGGAACATGTTCTCCTCGCGGAAGCGCATGGCCTGCTCGTAGAGCGAACGTTGAATTTCGTCGAGCACCGCGCCGATGCGCCCGGCAAGGCCATCCTGCGGGACGAATTCCTTCGCGCCCGTATCGCGCCGCGCCAGCACGACCTGCCGCGTGCTGAGGTCTTTCGGCCCCATCTCGATGCGGAGCGGCACACCGCGCAGTTCCCACTCGTTGAACTTGAAGCCGGGCCGCACTGTGTCGCGGTCGTCGAGCCTTACCCGGAACGTGCCGAGGTCTGCCGCGATCCGCGCTGCAACCTCGCACACTCGCGCGCGTTCCTCGTCCGACTTGTAGATGGGGACGATGACGACCTGATAGGGCGCAAGCTTCGGAGGCAGGCGCATGCCCTTCTCGTCGCCGTGCGCCATGACGAGTGCGCCGATGAGGCGCGTGCTCACGCCCCAGCTTGTCGCCCAGACGTGCTGCCGCCCACCCGCTTCGTCCTGGTAGGTCACGTCGAACGCCTTGGCGAAGTTCTGCCCGAGGAAGTGCGAGGTCCCCGCCTGCAAGGCGCGCCGGTCGCCCATCATCGCCTCGATGCAATACGTGTCCACCGCGCCGGGGAATCGCTCGGACGGAGTCTTGACGCCCGGAATGACCGGCACGGCCATCCACTCCTCCGCAAACGTGCGGTACACCTCCAGCATCCGAAGCGTCTCCGCGAGCGCGTCCTCGGAGGTGGCGTGCGCGGTGTGCCCTTCCTGCCAGAGGAATTCCGTCGTCCGGAGGAACAGACGCGGGCGCAGCTCCCATCGCACGATGTTGGCCCACTGGTTGTAGAGGAGCGGCAGGTCGCGGTACGACTGAATCCAGTCGCGGTAGGTGTTCCAGATGACCGTCTCCGAGGTCGGCCTCACGACGAGCGGCTCTTCGAGTTTCTTGCCGCCGCCATGAGTCACCACCGCGCACTCAGGTGCGAACCCTTCGACGTGCTCGGCCTCTTTCTTGAGGAAGCTTTCCGGGATGAAGAGCGGGAAGTAGACGTTCTGATGCCCCGTCTCTTTGATCATCCGGTCGAGCGCCTGCTGCATGAGCTCCCAGATCGCGTAGCCGTAAGGGCGGATGATCATGCAGCCGCGCACCGGGGCGTAGTCGGCAAGCTCGGCCTGTTTGACAAGCTCGTTATACCAGGCGGAGAAATCGGTTGATGGCGAGGTGAGTTTGGGCATGAGGGATGTCCTATGAACGGATCAGGCACTTGGTTGTATCGCTAAGCTTCTTTGTCGCTCACGCGGACGCAACACGTCGAATTTCCTCCCCTGTCTTTCCATCAGGGATCATCTGCGACCCTTTTCGATCTTCTGCTCCAATTCTTTTCTTCCAACCATCTTCTGTGTCCTTCGCTCGGCAATCAATTTCCAGAACGCATCATCTCTACTCAGTTCGATTTGTTCCCGGTCCCAACTCTCCACGCCGACGACGAACGCAACAGGCTTCCCATCGCGTGTGATGACGACACGCTCATGCTGGGCTTCTCTCACGCAGGTATCGAGCGTCGCGTGTTCGAGTCTGACGATTTTCATAGGATATCCTCCGTCGTCTTATGTGGAGGCTTGTGCCGAATTGCTCGACTGCCGCTTCCGGACATTAAGAAGATACGAACCCGTCTTGCCGATTCACAGGGCATCGCAGCCACGGGAGCCGACTGGCCTTCATACGGGGAAGATCGTATATTCTATGAACTTCTTTTCATCTTCGGGTGTGCCTGTTTCATCCTCGGGCTAAAGAGGCGCGGCAACGAACGCTCAGAGGTCGAAGTATGGCGGAATCTTGGGTCGCAACGTTCATTGGCATCCTGACAAACCCCCTTGTGCTCCTCTTCGCGCTCCTCACGCTCGCATACGGGGCGGACCGCATCCTGAGGGCCGACGGGCGCGTGCTTCCCATCATGATCCTCGTGGTATCGCCCTTCATCGGATGGGTGGCGCGGTACGAGTTGCCGGAGGAAATGCGGACACTTGGCCTCATCATGTTCATCTACGTGGTCGGCCTGGAGACGGGGAGCGAGTTCTTCCCCACGTTCCGGCAGCACTGGAAGCGATTCATCGCGCTCGGCCTGCTCGCAAGCGGGACGGCGGGGCTGCTTGCCTGGGGCATCGGACGGACGCTCGACTGGAAGCCCGCGACGACCGCCGCCTTCTACGCAGGCGCGGTGACGAATACCCCGGCGTTTGAATGGCTGCCGAAGTTCCTCCAGGAGCTTCCCCCTTCGGCTGCGCCGCAGGATTCGCTTTCCGCCGCGCAGCCGTACGACGTTGCGCCTGTCGTGGCGACGTTCGACCTGAGCTATTTCATGGGCGTCCTCGGTGCGGTCGCGGGCCTGATCGTCTTTCACCTGATCTGGACGCGCAGGACCTCCGAGCGTTCGTGCCCCGTGAGCTTCTCAGTGGATGAGAAGGCCGTCGCCGCGCCGTATTTCGTCTCGGTGCATCGCTGCACGAACAAGACGATCATCGGTCGGCCCCTCGCGGAGGTCGTCATGGAGGGGATACCGCACTCGCTGGCAATCCGCATCGAGCGCGAGGGCGTGGTGAGCGCGGTGAACGAGGAAACGCTCTGCCATGGGGATGACCGCGTCGTCCTTGTGAGCTGTTCGCCGGACCTCACGCGCATGGCGCAGGTGCTCCTCGGCCCGGCGGTGGAGATGACGAAAGACGCTCCGCTTGTGAGCGACCTGCCGGTGCGCTTCGAGACGGTCGTCGTCAACTCCCAGAGATTCGCGGGTGCGCCGGTGACGATGGAGCATATCGAAGAGGAGTACGCCGTCGAGGTGCGCGGCTGGTGGCGCGGGCGCGAATACATGCCCGCCGAGCGGACGATGCGGTGGAGGTTGGGGGATCGCCTGCGCGTATTGGGCACGGATGAGAAGGTCAGAGCGTTCCGCTATGCCGTCGAAGAGAAGGACCGCGCTCAGACGGAGGAGATTGACCTTTTGCGGTTCAGCATCGGCGCGGTGGTCGCCATGTTCCTGAGCGGCATCGTCGTGCCGATGGGGCAGCACTTCCGCCTTACGCTCGGCGTGACGGGTGCGCCTCTCCTTGCCGGGTTGCTCTTCGGTCGGTCGGCGCGGATTCAAATACCCCGTGGCGCGGGGTTCTTCCTCAAGGAACTGGGCTTGGGGCTTTTCCTGGCCAGCGTTGGGACGAACGTCGGAATGCGCGGCGCGCTCAGCCCGTCGGACCTCTTGCTCCTGCCGCTTGCGCTTGTGGTGGTCGGCGTGCCCATGGTGATGACCGCGCTCTGGCTGAAGTACGCGGGGTTTGGCGGGCAACATGTCGAAGGCGGGCTGTGCGGTGCGGTGACGAGCACCACCGCGCTCATGGTCTCGTGCCGCCTGAGCGATTCGGCGGAACCCGCCAACACGTACGCGGGAATCTATCTCTTCGCCCTTCTCGCGGGCGTTGCGGCGGCGCAAATCCTCTATATACTCGGCTAAGCCATGTTCGGCGAGGTGCTCGCTCATGATTGACTGGGTGGTGCAGGCCGTATCGTCGAGCGACGTGGGCGCGCTGTTTCTCATCCTGCTGACGGGCCTTTTGCTCGGCCAGGTGCGGGTTTTCGGCCTCAACCTCGGTTCTTCGGGAGTGCTCTTCACCGCCCTTCTTGCGGGGCACTATAAGCTCATCGTGCCGGACGTGTACGGCTCCATCGGGGTCATCTTCTTCGTCTACGCCGTCGGCTTGCAGGCCGGTCCCCGGTTCATCCACACGATTCGCACGAGCGGTGCGGCGCTCATCCGCATCGGCCTGCTCATCATCGGCGCGGGCGCGGTGGCCGTCATCGTCATGGGGAAACTGTTCGAGCTTCCGCCGGGCATCATCGTCGGCACGTTCGCCGGTGCGATGACGAGCACCCCCGCGCTCGCGGCGGGGATGGAGGTCTTCCGCTCGGCAAGCGCGACGCAACTTGCCCTTACGACGGTGAGCTATGGCCTTGCCTACCCGATTGGAGTGATCGGCACGGTGCTGCCGGTTCAACTGCTTCCGAAGCTCCTCAAGAAGTACGTGAAAGGGCCGAGCGGCGAAGGTGAGAGTGCGGCGGGCGGCGCGCTCACGAGGGCGGCGTTTCGCGTCGAGAACCCGAATATCGTCGGCAAGACGGTCGAGCAGGCCAATCTCTGGGATTTTGCGCGGGTCAGCCTCTCGCGCATCCTGCACGAGGGGTCGGTCAGCGTGATCCTCGGTTCGACGGTGCTCCACAAGGGCGACGAGGTGCTCGCGGTAGGAAATCCGGATGCGCTTGCGAAGCTTGAGCTTGTGATCGGCAGCCGCACCGACTCCGCCCCGCTCTTCGAACGGAGCGGCCGTGCGCTCGACTGGCGAGAGATTTCCGTCGGCACTCACGCGGTGAAGGATCGTTCGACCGCGATGCTCGGCGCGAGATATGGGGTGAGCATCACGCGGGTGCTGCGCCTCAATATTTCCCTGCCACCAGGGCGCGATATGGTGCTGGAGCCGGGCGACCGGATACGCGCCGTCGGCGACCCGAAGCAGTTGGACGCGCTCGAACGTGCGCTTGGCCACCGCGAGGCGAGCATCTTCGAGACCGACATGCTGGGCCTGGTGAGCGGAATCCTCGCCGGGGTGATCCTGGGGCTGATCCCCTGGCCGCTCACCAAGAGCATCGGGGCGATCAAGCTGGGGCTTGCGGGCGGGCCGCTCTTCGTGAGCATCGTCGCGGGGCACTTCGGGCGCATCGGCCCCATCAGCAACCGAATCCCCTCGTCGGCGCGGTTTCTGCTGCGGGAGTTCGGCCTTGTGCTGTTCCTGGCGTACGCTGGGTCGAAAGCGGGGGTGCATTTCGTCGAGACGTTCCGGGAGAGCGGCATGGCCGTCATCGTGATGTCGCTCGTCACCGTGCTCGTGCCGGTGGTCTCCGGCTTCCTTGTCGCCTTTGCCGTCTATCGCTACGACCTCACCTTCTCCTTGGGGCTGATCTGCGGCGGAATGACGAGCACCCCGGCTCTTGGAACGCTCATCAGCAGCCTGAAGACCCAGGAACCGGCAATTGCATACGCGGCGATCTATCCGCTTGCGCTCATCGCCGTGACCGCCGTCGCGCAGGTCATGGCAATGGTGTTGTAGATTCTGTGCAAAGCTATTTTTCGCTGTTCCACTACCGGCTAGGTGCAGGTTAATGTCGGGGAGAGCGTGTGGCATGAAGTGTGATGAGGTCGTGCGTCGTCTGGACGACCATCGGGATGAGATTGCCGAGTTTGGGGTGAAGTCGCTTGCGCTCTTCGGCTCCGTGGCGCGTGACGAAGCCCAGTCGGGGAGCGATGTGGACATCCTCGTTGAGTTTGACCGCCCAGTGGGGTTGTTCGAGTTCATTGATCTGAAGAACTACCTGGAGAAGCTGCTCGGAAGCCGGGTGGACCTGGGAACCCCTGCATCGTTGAAGCCAAGGTTACGTGAGCGCGTCCTCAAGGAGGCGGTCTATGTCACGAACAGACTGGCGGGTTCGCCTTGAAGACATCCTTGAGGCGATCCGCAACCTAGAGGTATTCACTCAAGACATGACCTGGCTTTGTTGACATCCTCGTCCACATGTAGGGGCGATCCTCGTGATCGCCCCAAAAGACAGGGCGAATACGAGATTCGCCCCTACAAATCGGTGTTCTCTGACACGCGGCGATGCAGGATG
>Ga0172366_10001990_pt1 | contig 15973 bp, 14 predicted proteins | sample LakKivSesite69cm_FD_114533 | JGI IMG/M metagenome (GOLD analysis project Ga0172366, IMG submission 114533) | Sediment microbial communities from Lake Kivu, Rwanda - Sediment site 69cm | ecosystem: Environmental > Aquatic > Freshwater > Lake > Sediment | place: Rwanda: Western Province, Lake... | reverse complement strand
GGTCGAGCGCGAGATACCAGGCCTCGTGGACGCCGTGACCTTCACGACCCGGGTCTTAACCGAGGGAATAATGTCGATTATTAAAAAAGCAATAAAAGGTACAAAATGATGGTCACTTAGTGAGCTTGACGTATTTCCAGTACATTTTTTTTCGATCACCCGAACTGCTTCACGTAATCGGGCTCGTAGCCGGTCAGCAGCAAGTTGGAGCTTGCCGTGGCAACGGGTCGGCCATCCTTGTCAACGAGCTCGCCGGTCGCGTTCGCGACCGTGCGGCCTTCCCGGATGATTTTTCCCCTGGCCGTGATGACCTCGCCGACCTTGACCTTGCCAAGGTAATTCACGTTCATGTCGATGCTTATCAAGAAACCCTTGTGGCCGAGGGTCGCAGTCATCATCCCGATCACGTCGTCGAGCATGGCGCACATCATGCCGCCGTGGAGCAAGCCAGTCGGGTTCGCCATCTCTGGCCTGACAACGAACTGCACCGTTACGTCGCCGCGTGCCGCGATAACGATCTTGCCGTTGAGGCGCCCTTGCCGTTGCCGTTGAGCCATTTCGCCACCTCGCGAAATCGGTTCGTCCTGGAAAAAAAGGTACGATAGAATGTTCGGCTGGGAAGCGCGTCGGTAACGTTCTAAAATCCATTATCCTTCAAGTGCTCGTTGATGAAATCCTTCACCTTGTCTGCGCCGTTGTAAACGCCGAAATGGCCCTCGCACAAGATGTCCACGCCGAGGCCGAGCAAGACCTTCATGCTGCTTGCCCAAGCCTTTAGATCGGACTTGAACTCCTCCAGGAAAGGCCCGTGGATGTCCTGGCCGAACAGCACCTTCTTCCCGCCGTCCTCGACCAGCACGGCGATGGATCCCGGCGTGTGGCCCGGGGTGTGGTAGAAGGTGAATTTCGTGCCGCCGAGATCCATCTCTTCAACATCCTTGTTCAAGACGATGTCGACCTTCACGGGCGTGTAGGTGGCGTGGTATCCCGCGGCGGCGGTCATGGCTTCCGTGCCTGGTTTCCCCTCGATGGCGTCAGCATCGAGCTGGTGCGCGATGATCTTCATGTTGGGCATGATCTTCTTGAACTGCCACGCAGCTCCAGCATGGTCGAAATGACAATGCGTGAGGATCAAGTGTGAGATCTTGTCCGAAAGCCCTGCTTCCTTTATGTTTTTCATAATCATGCCGCCATATGACGTGCCTGCATCGATCAAGCATACCTCCTTGTTTGCAAGGCGAACCGCATAGATATTACAGTCATTCATGCCGGAAAGGAGCGATCCACCTGCTTGAATTATGTTTGGACTCACGATTATTGGTTTGGCCATACGGAACTCCCTTAACTGTCATCTTTCAAGGCTGGATGGTAGGTACATATCTCCTTAGAATAATAAGAATCTTCGCCTTTGTCAGCGATAGGTTCTAATCATCCACGGGGCACTCTTTTTATACGGATCAGAGCGAGGAACCTGGGATGAAGGATTTAACGATATCCGACAACAACGTGCCGAACTATCTAAAGGAGTTAGAGGCTTTTCTCGGCGATCCGTCGTCCAAGCGCTGCGTTCTCACTGCACAAGGTAGGAACATTAACACGCTCGTTGATGTTACCTTGAAATTCCGCGATCAAAATGCAAAAATCATCAAGATCGACGATATATCCATCAGCACGGTCAAGGGCTTGCCTGTCAAAGCGGGCGACTATCCGAAGAATTTAAGTCTTATGAAGGTCGTTCTGGTCAAGAAAGAGAGCCTCAAGGAATGAATGGCCATTTTCTTGGCCGCTTGCCGATTTTGCGCGCATGATCGCATGATTCAAATCACCCGCGGGCGAATAGCACCCATGGCATTGGATCCGATACCTCTTTCTGATTCGAGAATCACGGGCGGCTTCTGGAAAGCCCGCCAGGACATCGCGCGCGACGTTTCCATTCCCGCGACCTACGTCCAGCTCTCGAGCACGGGACGCATCGATGCCTTCAAGCTGGCCTGGAAGCCCGGCATGCCGGCCATCCCGCACGTCTTCTGGGATTCCGACGTCGCGAAATGGGTCGAAACGGTCGCGTACTCGCTCGTCACCAAGCCTGATCCCGTGCTGGCGAACCAGCTTGACGACCTCGTGGCATTGATCGTCTCGTCGCAGCAGCCGGATGGCTACTTAAACACGCACTTCACGGTGGTCGAGCCGCACATGCGGTTCAAGAATCTCCGCGACTGGCACGAGATGTACTGCGCGGGCCACCTCATGGAAGCGGCGGTTGCTCACTTCCAGGCAACGGGCAAGCGAAACTTCCTCGATGCAATGGCGCGGTACGCGGATCTCCTCGACAACACCTTCGGCCCGAGGGATCAAGGGAAGCTGCCCGGGTACTGCGGCCACCCGGAGATCGAGCTAGCCCTCGTGAAGTTGTACAAGGCGACTGGAAACAAGAAATACTTGAACCTCTCGAAATTCTTCATCTCCGAGCGTGGCCAGGCCCCGTATTACTACGAGACCGAGGCACAGCTGCGCGGCGAGCCGCCCCGGCCACTCGAATCGCTCGACCGCGTGTTTGCCCGCCGGGAGTACTACCAGGCACACGCGCCGGTCGTCGACACGGAGGAGATCGTCGGCCACGCGGTGCGGGCACAATACCTTTATTCTGGCGCCGCCGACGTCGCGAGGGAAACGAACGACGCCGGGCTCATGTCCGCCCTCCGCAAGATCTGGGACAACGCCACGCTCAGGAAGATGTACGTCACGGGGGGCATGGGTGCCCGGCCGGAAGGCGAGGCGTTCGGCGCCGATTACGAGCTGCCGAACGAGACTGCCTACGCGGAGACTTGCGCTGCCATCGCGCTGGTCTTCTGGGCACATCGAATGCTCAACATCGAGGCGGATGCCAAGTATGCCGACGTGATGGAGCGGGCGCTGTACAACGGTACCATCAGCGGCGTTTCGCTGTCCGGGGACAAGTTTTTCTATGTGAACCCGCTCGCCGCGAACCTCCACGGCAAGCGGACGCTGGAGCGCACGACCTGGTTCGGCTGCTCGTGTTGCCCCAACAACCTCACCCGCCTCGAGCTGTCGCTCGGCCAATACATCTATTCGACCAGCAAGGATGCCATCTACGTGCATCTCTTCGTCGAGGGCGAGGCGAGGGTCAAGATCTGCGGGAAACCGGTCACGATCAAGCAGAAGACCATCTACCCGTGGGACGGCAAGGTCGAGATCACCCTCTCCATGGCGAAGGAAGCAGAGTTCTCGGTGAAGGTGCGGATGCCCGGCTGGTGCAAGTCGGTCGCCATCGGCGTGAACGGCACCGAAATGGACGCCGCGAACGTCCCGCTCGAGAAAGGATACATGGTGTTATCCGGCGCGTGGAATGACGGCGACGTGATCGAAATGGTGTTCGACATGCCCGTGGAACGCGTTCACGCTCACCCGAAGGTCGAAGCGGATTCTTCCCACGTCGCGCTGCAACGCGGCCCCGTCATCTATTGCTTGGAGGAGATCGACAATGGCCCGGGCGTCGATGCCATTGTCTTGCCCCAGAACGTGAAATTACTCCCTGCATTCGAGCCCGGCTTGCTTGGCGGCGTCGTGACGATAACCGGCGAGGCGTTGAAGAGCGACACTGGCGGGTGGGACGGGAAACTCTACGCGACCCAGGTGATCAAGCGGCAAAAGGTACCGATCAAGGCCGTCCCTTACTTCACGTGGGGAAATCGAAAACCGAAGCAAGAAATGATCGTCTGGCTTCGTGAAGCGTGAAGCATGATGAAGCAGCCCGTGCATGGAAGCAACACCGCGTGGGACGAGCCGGGCTTCCACCGGCCCCTTGGCGGGATGTTTTACAACATCCTCCCCGTGTTTCTTGCCGCTGGTCTTGGCTTGCTCTTCAACGTCTGGCTCATCCCCAGCGTGATCTTTCCTTTCCCGGAAGCAATGGGCTACCAGAACCTTAACAGCCAGATTTTCGGCGTCTTCTTCACGCTGTTCGATATGGGCATCGGCATCGCGCTGTACCGGTTCATTGCCGAAAAAAACGTGAGCGAGCCGCGCAAGACCATCGATTACATCCGCTTTTTCATCTTTTTCCAGATGATCACGGGAACAGCGCAAGTTACTGGCATCGCCATCTATGTATTCGCCTTCTTGCAAGGTACCGGCTTGTCATACGCTGCTTGGTTCTTTTTGATGTATTCAACAGTCCAGTTCCCTGGTATGCTCTGGGTTTTCAACGGCGCGCTACAAGGGTACCAGCGGTTCGATAAAGCAAACTTGCTCTCGTTTCTTTCGACCGTCATCCTCGAAAACAGCACGCGGGTGGCTTGTATCTTGATCGGACGCTGGTTAGGAGCGATGGACCCCACTTTCGGCGAAGTCGTGGGCGCGGCGGCTGGCAGCATCATCGGCGTGTACATCGATGACTTCATCGCCGCGGCGATCGGCGCGCACTGGCTCGACCCCGTGCTGAAGAAGATAGACCCGTCGATGCGGATCTACAAGCTCTTCATACCAAAGTTCGATCGAAAGGTGGTGAAGGACTGCTTCTCGTTCGGGGCCCGCGTTATCGTGCCCACGCTCATCTGGCCCGCGGCCAATTTTATCTCTGTCACGATGCTGCTCGCGTGGATGCCCAACTATTCCACATATATCGGCATCTTCTCCCTCGCCGACCTCCTCTCGAGCCTCGTTTATTCCTTCACGTTATCGCTCTCGCCGCCCGTTTCCGAGGCATGGAACAACGGCAAGGTCACCCTCACGAAATATTACCTCAATCGCACGTACCAGTGGTACGGCCTGACCGGCGGGTTCATGACCGGGCTGCTGGTCGCGGGTGCCCCGCTGCTCGGCCTCGTGGCCGGGCCCGGTTTCGAGCTCGTCGTGCCGATGGTCGTCTACCTCGCCCTCTTCAAGTTCATCGACCTTTTCGCGATGATCCACGATTCCATCTACAACGGCCTCGGCCATCCCGAGTGGAACATCTTGCTGGTCGGCGTGGATCAAGGCATCCGGTTGCTCGTCACGTGGCTGCTCCTCGTGCCGTTTCCGAGTGGTTGGTACGCGCTCGTGTGGGCCCTCGGGCTCGGCCGCGGTGCCAAGTGGGTCGTCGGGTACGCGGCGTTGTGGAAGAAATACTTCCACTTCCGGATCAACTGGTGGCAAGCCTTCGTCGCGACCGGCATAGCCATGGCCGCGGAGCTCGGCGTCGTCATGGTCTTTGTATATGTCGTGCACCCGGCGCTGTCGGTTGCCGTGGGTGAACTCGTTTCCGCGCTGGTGGTCATCCTCGCGAGCATCGTCGTGGGGCCGTTCCTCGTCTTCATGCCCGCTTACGCGCTCGCAGGTGGTTGGGACGACGAGGCCATTGCCGTGTTCGAAAAGTCCGCGGCCATGAGCGGGCCCTCCAAGGGTTTCGTCATGTTCCTGCTCAAGATAACGAAAGCGTTCGCCCGCCTCTCCCGGTTGCACGGACGGTTCCCCACAGACGTCTCGGGCGTGCAAGCAGACATCGACGCCCTCGTGGAGGAACGGGAAAAGAAGATGGGGAAAACCAGATAGCCCGCTTGCCATGCAAAAGAAAAGAAGAAGAGTGCTGGATCCACTAGATTGCATTTGCGCGTGGTCCTACCGGCCTTTGCCTTTTTTCTTCGTGTCGGTTTCGCTGTCCTTGCTAGCCACCGAGCCCTTGCTATCGGTTGCCTGCGTGTATCCCGCGCCCGTGCCCTTGGCTCCAGCCAAGCCGATCGACTGGCGTAGTTCACGCAACTGCTTGCTCAGCCGCGAGCTGCTCAAGATCCCGATCGCGGCGAGGAGGCATGCCAAGCCAGCCGCCACGACGATGACGTAGTCCATGGTGCTCGGGCTGATTCCGCTACTGGTTGGAATGCTTGTTGGATCAAGCGGATCTGAGCCACCGGCCACTTCCATCCCGTCAGCGAAGCCATCGCCATCCGTGTCTGGATTGCAGGGCATCGTGCCGTGCAAGTATTCCTGGGCATTGACAAGCCCGTCGTGGTCATTGTCAAAGGAAGCATCGTTGATCATGTTGTTGAGTCCTTGCGTGAATTCCCAGCCGTCCGGCATCCCGTCTCCGTCGGCATCCGTGTCGAGTTTCGCCACGAACCCGTCCCATTCCCCGTTATTTGACGTGTCGTACGCCCCGGGGGTCGTCGGGAAATTGGTCGTGGAATTGACCGTGACCCCCGTGATATATACGACGCCGTTTGCCACGGCAATGTCGTGAGACTCTTCGTAGTCCGAACCGCCGATGTAGGTGCTATAGATCAGCCCAGATCCGTCCTTGTTCAGTTTCGTCACGGTCGCGTCGAACATGCCCCCGTTGTACGTCGTGTCGTACGCCCCGGCGGTCGTTGGATATCCGGCTTGAGCCCAGCCCGTGATATACGCAAAGCCGTCTTCCACGGCGATGCCATCCCCTTGCTCTTGATTCGGCCCTCCGATATACGTGCTATAAACCAAGGAACTCCCGTCCGCATTTAGCTCCGTCACGAACGCGTCCCAACTCCCGCCGTAGGTCCTGTCGTACGCAGCCGCAGTCGTCGGATAACCGGCTTGGGCCATTCCCGTGATGTATGCGGTGCCGTCTTCCACGGCAATGGCAAAGCCGTCTTCAGATCCCGAACCACCTAGGAACGTGCTGTAGACCAAGTTACTTCCCTCCGGGTTTAATTTCGTCACGAACACGTCCCGAGTTCCGTTCAGCGACGTGTCGTACGCACCCCCGGTTGTCGGGAAGCCGGTACCGGCACGTCCCGTGACATACGCAAGCCCGTTTTCCACAGCGATGCCATAACCTTCATCGGTACCAGATCCCCCGAGGAACGTGCTGTAGACCAACGCGCTGCCGTCCGCGTTCAACTTGGTCACGAACGCGTCATAAGTCCCCCCCCATGAACCTTGTCGTACCCTCCAGAGGTGATCGGGTAGTTGACCGTCGCGTTGGTTGTATGCCCCGTGATATAAGCGAACCCGTTTTCCACGGCGATGCAGTCCCCGTAATCTGCACTTTTCCCCCCGATGAGCGTGCTGTAGACCAGGGTACCCCCGTCCGCGCTCAATTTCGTCACGAACACGTCGTTACCCCCTCCGTGTGTCCTGTTATACGCGCCGACGGTCGTCGGGAAGTTGGTCGTCGTGTTGTACGTGTATCCTGTAATGTAAGCGAACCCGTTTTCCACGGCAATGCCTTGCGCTTCATCGTTTTGAAAACCGCCGAGGAACGTGCTGTAGACCAGGGCACTCCCGTCCGCGTTAAATTTCATCACGAACGCGTCGGTGTTCGAGTTGTATGACGTGTCATTTGCCCCGGCGGTCGTCGGAAAATTCGGAGACATCGTGCGTCCCGCGACATACATGTACCCGTTTTCCACGGCGATGGCATTCCCTTCGTCCACGTTTGAGCCCCCAAAGAACGTGCCGTAGGTTAGCATCATGTTGACCACTGGATCTATGATCAAGGTCTTTCCAGAGTCATACTTTCCGAGCACGAACCGTACCCTTGTCTGGTCCACTTGCTGGAACACGCAATCGATCGTTTCCTCGCCTTGCCCGGCGTCTTGCAAGGCGACCAGCCCGCCATCTTCGAGCGATTCGCCGGCGATCCCGACGCGGAGGTCGTGCGCCCCGGCCTCCACGAGATCGGCGTTCACGTAATCGAGCGCGATCTGCCCGGGATCGGCGCCCGGTGCCACCCAGAACTCGTATTTCAGGCCTCGTGCCGTGATCTTGTATATCAAATCGATGCCCTGGTACAAGTTCTCGTACACGATGGCACCGTAATCGACCAGCCCCACGCGCCATTTCGACGGGTCGCTGCCGCAGAAGTAGTTCGTTTTCGACTGCAGCGGGCAGCTGCCCCGGGGCACGACCACGTCGCTGCCGGGGAATTCCAGTCGCAGCGTCACGCTCTCCAGAAAAAAAAATACCGCCGACGCCCCGAACAGGACGGATGGCCCCAATCCTGCTCGGTAGTTAAAATACATGCCCGACGACGGGTCCTCCACTTGCGAGAACACCGCCGCGGTGATGGCGACTTCCTCTTCCACCTCGCTCGCTGGCTTGATGCCTTCGGGCGATCCTGGCGATTGCAAGTGTCTCGATGTTCCAGATGCCCAGCACGAGATCAAGACCATTTGAGCGGCCAGCAACGTTCCTAACAAGGCCGTAGCTCGAAACTTTGTCTTTGACATCATTTGAATCGTCCCCATTTTATTCAGTCTTCAGTAATTTTTGAAGATCCCGACAACTGTATAACCCTTCAACCCGGGAATTATAATAGGATTGGAGTGAATGATGATGCTATTTCTCTTGGGTTGACTTGGTCCGGGCTATTCTTATCCCTTGCTCGCCGTTCCTTCTTTTTGAATGATCCCCGCTTTTCATTGTCATAGATTTACAAGAAACGCATCCGCGCTAGCCCGGCGCGTCCCGTCGTTTTCAAGGATGCCGAAATCATTTTCGACCCCGTTCGCCCGGTCGAAGAGCATGAAATACGACCAGCCGATGTGCAGCTCCCTCTCGAATAGCTGCCGGTATTCCATGACGAGCGAGTATTTCACCGCCTCGCTCGAGCACATCGCGAAGCTCGGCCGCCCGGTGGTGTCGGTCGTGCGAAAGCCGACCTCGTCCACGAACACGCACGCATGCAAGCTGGAGGCGGCACTGTAGAAGCTGAGTATCTTGTCTCGCTGGATCGAGTCTGTTACCCAGGAATAAGGCTGGAAGCCGAGAGCGTCGTATTCATCGCTATCAAGGGGGATATAAGTCCAGATCGGATCAGCGAACAGGGTCACACGTGCATCTGGATCCCCGAGGTGCACGATGCTCGTGAAGTTCCGGTAGACCTCGGCCAACCTGGTTCCGAGAACCGGGTCGACGCTCGATCGCTCGAACGGCAAGCAATAGAAGTTGTACACCGCGACGCTCGGGTGGCCATTTCCTGCAGAAACCATCCAGGCTAGCCACGAGGAATAGAATCCGATCTCCGTGTCGTTGTACGGGAAGGATCCGATTTGCTCGTCGTGTTCCCAGTTTGGAATGGTCGAGATGAAGAGCGCGAGCTGTAATTTATCTGCCGCTGTAAAAACGTCGTTCAAGTAGGTTAAACTCAGTTTAGTATAATCATAATCCATTGGATCAAACCAAAACTTTATTGCATTGAAATTGAGCATGCTTGCAATTTCAAGCGATCGGATCGTGTCTGCAGCGCTCGTGTGATTGAAGGCTTGGGGGCTTATTGAAACGGATCGCATGTCGCGCAAGTTCCGACCGAATGGAAGGATCCGACACCTATTGCGAAAGGTATGAGAGAGGGTGTCGATTCCAACGCTTAGTATTGTCGATACACCAAACAAGATTATGAAGAGAATTGTCGTCCTGGTTCTTTGATGCGTCCATTTTCGGTGGATCCGTGCTTGAATCATCTTGCATCATCTCCCCGGAACCAGCTTGGCCAGGGCGATTCCTTGTTCCCCCTTCACGCAATAGAACAAGTACGTGGTTTCCCCGTCGACGAAGATCGCCGGGTCGCGCAGCGCGTTCGCCGGGCTGGTCGGCCCGTGCCTCGATGGCACGAGGGGAAGGCCGGATCCCTCCCACGGGAACGCTGGTTCGAGCACGGTGATGGGCTGGGATGGCGTCCACTGGCGCCAATCACGCGAGATGTCGACGGTCGCCAGCAAGATCCGCTCCGGCGCGTCGCCGACCCGCGTGTAGAACAGCAGCAAGGTCTGGCCCTTGACGAGCAGCGCGCAGTGCCGGAAGCCGGGGATGATCCCCGGGCCGCGCTTGAACGCCGAGAGCCCGTCCCTGGACCGCACGATCATCCCGCCGGTGTTGTCATCCTTGCAAAAGCCGAAGATGTGATCGCCGTGCTTGAACACGCGGAGGTAGAACGGGGCGAGCTGCTGCTTGCGGGGCGCGAAGTGGATCCCGTCGCGGGAAATAGCGACGTAAGTCATCTGCGATTGATCCTGGTATGGTTTTTTCCCCCGGTCGACCGCGTGGAAGTACATACGGATCTCGTGGCTGGCCTCGTCGACGAAGATATCGGGCGACGCGACGTGCCTTTTTTTTCCCGGGGTTTCATCGATCGGGAGCACGCCGGGCGCGTGGATCGTGTAAGGGCCTCCGACGCGATCCGCGAAGGCGAGGCGGATGTACTTGCCCTTGTGATGGCCGAAATACAAATAATACCTGCCCAGCGGGCGTTCCACCCACGGCGGCACCCGCATGAGGCATGGCCCGTTGATGTTCTCGCCGAGGGCGCCCTCGAGGCCGGGCATCCCCGCGTGGACGAGCGGGCCGTCGCCGATTCGCTCGAAACGGCCTCCCAGCAGCTTGACTACTTGCTCATCGTTGCTTGAATTCATTCCATTACACCACCGATCCATCCTTCTTGATGCGCATCCGCGTCGCGATCTCCCCACGGTTCCCACGCTTCACCACGTCCTGGATAAAGTCATTCACGATCTTCATGAGGGCCTCGAAGTGGGGCGATAAAAAGACCGCGTGCCCCGTTTCCTCGACGATGACCGTGACCTTTTTCGTGGAGTGCACGTTGTTGAAAACGTAGTCCGATGACACTTGCACCTTCGTCGCGAAGTCATTCGTGCCGTGGATGACCATGATGGGCACGCTGATTCGGCTGATGTCCAGGGGATGCCTTGCCATATCGTCCAGCGACTCTATGAACACGTGGAGGGAGATCCGGGGGAAGTGGTCACGCTTCCATGCCACGTACGCGGGATCGAACCCGATCCGGCGTAAGAACGCGTACCGCGCCTTGAACGACGTCACGTGAAACGCGCGGGCCAGACCCATGGCGATTCGTACCTTGTTGCTAGGCGCTTCGTTCGCAGCGGCGACAATGATAGCATCGACGGGCGCGCCGTCCGCAGCAGCGGTGATCGCGGCGCCGGCGCCCAAGGATTGTCCGAGAAGGATTATCTTTTTGTAGTGCTGCTTGAGCCTTGCGATTTCCTCCCGGGTCCAACGCCACGTCTCCGCGCGGTCCGCCTTCAAGAGCTCGTCCGAATCGACCCCATGGTGGGGAAGCACGGGTACCAGGACGTCCACGCCAGTGCCAGCGATCGACTCGGCCACTTTCTTGAATTCATATGGCGTTTCCGAGTACCCGTGCAATATCACGACGCACGTGCTCGATCCGTTGGTGATCGTGATCGGCTGACCGAAGGTCTCCATCGGCAGCTATCTCGATTCGTGACCTAATAAGCACTGATAAGCCACGAGAGCGAGAGGGGTACCATGGCTGGCATAAACCTTGTTTCGAGGATCCACGGCTGCCTCCTGGGCAGCGCGATCGGCAACGCCATGGGAAGCTTGGTCGAGAACTGGCCGTTCGAGCGCATCGAGCAGGTATACGGGAAGATCGAGATGCCGCTGCACATGGATCGCATCCGGACGGAAGACGATAACAGGATTTCCATGCTCTACACAATTGCATACTTGAAGTACCGGCGGAACATCACGCCCGAGGATCTTGCTGAAGTCTGGAAATCTGCAGGCGGTTGGGATCAGTTTTTCTGGTGCATGCGTAACGCGGTGGAACTGTTGAGGCGTGGCATCTCGCCGCGGCAGACGGGGATGTACAACGTCAACACGGGCAGTGCCATCATGGCCATCGCCCCTGTCGGCATCTACAACATGCTCGAGGCAGACCGGGCGTACGCGGACGCCCTCGACCTCGCCTATATGTACCAGCCCGAGCCGGACGCGCAGTGCGCGGCGGCCATGGCAGCGGGCTATGCCGAGGCGTTCTCGCCGGAGGCCACCGTTGACACGATCGTCAAGGCGATCCGCGACCACGCTCAAGACAAGGACCTCGTGTATTGGGACGATCGCAAGGTCAACAACATCAAGAAATCCGTCGACATTGCCATCGACATCGCCACGAAATATAAAACAAACTGGTGGGCCGCGCGCCAGGAGATCGTTGACCGCCTCGGCCAATGGCACGCCATCGAGCCTATGGAGGTGCTCTCGCTGGTCGTCGCATTGTTCAAGATGACGGGCGGGAATTACACGGAAGGCGTGATCGCTGGCACGAACATGGGGCGGGACTCCGACACCGTGTCGAACCTCGTCGGCGGGTTGTGCGGCGCCATGCACGGCCTGGAGGCGATCCCCGAGGACTGGCGCGAGGGCGTGCAAGAGGTGAGTCCGGAGGTGTACCGGAAATTCGAGACCGCCGCCCGTGATTTCGCGGCATTGCTCCAAGAGAAGTTCGAGGCCTACGAGAAACACGCCCGGCTCGTCCGGGGCATGAAGTAGGCAATCCGATTGCCAGGAGAAGGAGATTGAATGCAATCTCCTCATTTCAACTTGTCCGCGAGACGTTCCTTCACGTCCAGCAAGTCATGTGCCTGGTAATAATCGAACATGTCCCCGATGGCTTGCCTGAACGTCCGCTTGGGGACATATCCTAGATCCCTTTCGGCCTTCGCATAGGTATAGTAACTGAGGAACGAACCCGCCCGCACGGCGTCTCGGCTCAAGAGACATGGCTTCTTGAAGAGTCTTGCATAGATCTCGTACAATGCGGCCCCGAAGCTGGCAACGGCCATCGGGATCTCACGGCTCGGGATCTTGATTTTCCTGCCTGGTTCCTTTTCTCGCAGCACTTCCCCGATCGTTCGCAGCATGTCTCCCATTGTCATGTTATCCTCGGCTCGCCCCGTGATGATGTACCGCTCGCCGGGCTTCCCCCTCGTCATTGCTAGCAGGTGCCCCGTGGCCTGGTCGCAGACGTGGGTCAAGGGATACCCCCCGCCTGGCGTGTATCCTGGCATCGCATTATGGTACACGCGCAGCAAGTATATGCCATTCCCGACCATGTGATCGTAGGGACCAAAACTCGTTCCCGGAAGAACGCTCACGACGGGCAGGTGGTGATCCCTATAATAGCGGGTAACGATTTCCTGGGCGGCGAGCTTGGAATCAAAATATCCGATCCCGATCCGGCTCGCCCAATTCGCGGGGGCAGTACCAGCATGGACCTCATCGGCAAACCGCAGGATGGCTTCGGGGGAGTCGAAAGAGTGCATTCTCGGGTTGGAGCTGTATGGACTGGTCTCCTCCGTCCCGAGTGCCCCGGCCGGCGAAGGGATCCCCAGTGTGTTGACCGTGCTCGTGTAGACGATCTTCCGGATCGAAGGCTCGTTCCGGCACGCCTCGAGCACGTTGCGGGTTCCCTCCACGTTGACGAGCCATTGCCCCTTCTTTTTGAACGGATCGAACGTCGTGTTTCCCACCATGTGGAACAAGTGGGTAACGCCTTGCAAGGCACTCTTCACGTCGCTCTCGCTGAGCACGTTGCCCGTCACGAGCTCGACACCGGGTAGATCCGCGAGGCCTTCGGTGGGGGTGCCCGCAAGGTACAGCACGCGTATTATCTGCGGGGGCAATCCTTGTCGTACCAGGTGGTGGACCAGCGCTGTACCGAGATGGCCCGTGCCGCCCGTGACGAGGACTTTCTCAAATGGGATATTGCTCATGAGTATGGATCTTCACGTTCGAGATAAAAAAGATGTGATATTACTATTCACAGCGTGAACCACGATCCTTTTTAACAAATTCCCGGGGCTCCCGGCTTCCCGGGAGCCCCTAGCTCCCCCAAAAACAGAAATCCTTGCGGACCGCCGTCCTTACATGCCAGTTCTATCCGGACAGATTTAGATCCGTATCATCCAAAAACGGGCAGTTTTTTTCGCCCGGTTGTAAGTCCATGTTAACACGCAAGACATGAGAGTCAAGATCTCCCCATGCGTTTAGATTGCTCGATGGTACGGTCAACGAGCCGGTGCAGGGAGATTTCCTTCCAGTTCGTGAGCGAGGACAAGATCTCATCGCGAACGAAGCGTCTATCATAGCATGGGATGAGCTTTTCGCCAATGAAGGCGCCAAGAATGGCAGCGGCGTTTCCACCATTGCAATCCGTGTCCAGGCCACATTCCGCTGCACGGTGCATGGTCTGGAACATGTCGCCGTCGCCGTAGATCAAGCCGACTACGATCGCCGCGTTGTTCGGGATCGTGTGCACGCCGAACGCCCTGTCCTTCTTGAGCACCGGCACTCGCTGCTTGAGCCATTCCTTGTTGGCTCCCAGCCGGTTTTTTGCATCCAGGATCAGCCCATGGCGGTAAATCTCGGAGAGGCCGACTGCCTTCTGCCAGGCGGCGTCCCAAAACCGTGGATCGGATGTCTGGTCGAACGTGTCTATCACGACATCGATGCACGCGAAGAAGGTCTTGATGTCGGCGGTCGTGATCCGCTTGTCTTGAAGCAACGACATGGCCCCCTTCACGCGCGCGATGTCGGCCTTCAACACCTCCGCCGTGACCCCGTGATGGATGATTTCTTCCACCTTCGCCGGGCGCTCGGGCAGCGGCATCCGCGTGGATATGGCAACGGAGCGCGGGAAGGTCATCTTGTTCTTGGCGTCCATCGGGTCGTAATCGATGCCGACCGCCACCATCGCCGAGACGAATAGCTCGCCCGCGATACCGACGCCGCGGTGGGCGATCCACGCGTCCTCGAGGGATAGCTGGAGGCAGAGCTGCAGCCGCTGCAAGTCCGTGTCGGGGGTCGGCTCGGTATCCGCGTGCCAGCCCCACGCGGGTGCGAGCATGCCGAACAGCTCTCCCTTCATCTGCGCACCGATGAAGTCGAAGTATGCATTTTGATAGCGATCGCCGTGAATCTCGTCAGCCGCATGCGCCCATAGCACCCCGTGATCCACCGCATTTTCCAACGCGGCGCGCTCGGCGGTGAATACATAGCGCCGGTCGAGATTATCTGCCCAGAACTTGCCCAGCAAGTCCGGGGTCAAGATCTCGCGTTTCTGCTTCCGGGCCACGAGCTCAGCGTCGTCCAATGACTCCAGGGCGAGCAGCGCGATGAGCTCATACTGCTCGTCGTCGTTTACTTGCTGCTTGTGGGTTTCGAGCCAGCCCGTGAGGGGCGGGTTCATCTTCTGGATTTCCTTCTTCGTCCTCCCCTCCACGCGGTGGGCGTACGTGCCGCCAGAGATCTTGCCCAGCCAGCAGCCCGCGATCTTGTCCCGGAGAAATTTCTCGTTTGTACTTGCCATGATTAAGCCTTCAAGAGCATGCTCAAAAATCTTTCAACTGGCCACTCAATCTCGTGCTAACCGATCTTGAGCAGGTGCATGATCGGCTTGCCAATCAAGAACACTATAAATTCCAGCAGCAGCGAGCCACCTTCCACGTGCTGCCCCTTGAGCCTGGCCTCGAACGCGTCGAGCGTGTTGCCCGTGAGGTTGCCGACCATGATGCCCTGGATGCTGGCGACGATGGACGATGCATTTTCCTGGCCGTACGCGAGCAGGAGCTTTCGCGCAGCGTCACGATCCGGCTTGCCGCGCGATTCAGCGTAGTGTTGCGCGAATGCGAGCGCCACGCGCTCGTTCTCGTCGACGTTCCCGAACTCCGAATCCAGGATCGCCTTCACATCTGCCGCCGTGCACCCGGACAGCAAGGCGAGCCGACTGTGGATGAAAGAACAATAACGGCACTTGTTTACCGCCGTGACCGCGAGCATCACGCGTTCCTTGAATCGCGGCGTGATGCCGTGCCCTTTTTTCTCCATACCGATGATAAAGGTCGATCTAAACGCGATCGCCAGGTCTCGGATGATCCCGCCGAACGTGTAACTTCGTTTCGTGAACCGGGGCCTTCTTGCCCGGTTCTTGATGTTGGATGTTGGTGAAAGCTGGCACACGATGGATGCTTCGCGCGAGTAGATAAAAAGCATGATCCAACGCGCCCACGTCGAGAGCACTTATTTAAGGTTTCCAGCGAGGTACTGATTAAGTCCTAAGATCCAATAAATTAACTACATTCACCTTCTTTATAAACTTGCTCTTGATTTTTTCGTTCGATGGCAGGATGAGAGCATGTGAAGCCAGATGGAATGCTGGCAT
>Ga0172366_10001989_pt1 | contig 15976 bp, 19 predicted proteins | sample LakKivSesite69cm_FD_114533 | JGI IMG/M metagenome (GOLD analysis project Ga0172366, IMG submission 114533) | Sediment microbial communities from Lake Kivu, Rwanda - Sediment site 69cm | ecosystem: Environmental > Aquatic > Freshwater > Lake > Sediment | place: Rwanda: Western Province, Lake... | reverse complement strand
CCAGAATGAAAACGCAACCCAAAGGGGAGGAAATAAAAAATATAATTAAAAATATTTTTCATCAAGATTCCTAATTAATTTATGAAAAAAAAGGTCGTTATTATTTGCGGAGGAAAAAGCGGGGAGCATGAAGTTTCTTTGCGTTCCGCTTATTATGTTTTTAGCAATTTAGACAAGAAGAAATATCAACTGGCCGTTTTGGCGATTGATAAAAGCGGCAGATGGTTTTTTAGCCGCCGATTTGAAGATTTGGTTGATACTCGGGGCCTTTTATGGAAATTAAGACCAAATTTAGAAGAAGTGGCTGTGTTAAAAGCTAAAAATTATGGCAAAATTTTTAGTTTGAAGAAAAAAAAGGAATTAGCCAGAGGAGATATTTTTTTTCCTCTGATTCATGGCAGTTATGGAGAGGATGGCTGTCTTCAGGGATTTTTGGAGCTTTTAGACGTGCCTTATGTGGGAGTCAATGTAATCGGTTCGGCAATAGGAATGGATAAGGAAGTAACAAAGAAATTATTAAAAATTCAAAAAATTCCGGTGACGGAATTTGTGGTTATTAAAAAAAGCGATTTACCAAAGAGTCAAGAGCAAAAAATACAGCTGGCAATAAAAAAATTTCATTTCCCGCTTTTTATCAAACCAGCTTCTTTAGGTTCTTCTGTCGGAGTTTCAAAAGTTTTTTCAAAAAAAGAATTAAAAAAAGCCGCGCAGGAAGCTTTTCAATATGATGACAGAATTATGATTGAAAAATTTGTCAAAGGAAGAGAAATAGAATGCTCGGTTTTGGGCAATGACAATCCTCAGGCGTCTTTACCCGGCGAAATCAAGCCGAAAACATTTTATTCTTATAAAGCCAAGTATTTAGACGACAAAGAAGCAAAATTATTGGCTCCGGCGCCTTTGAGCAAGAAACAAATTTCTAAAGTTCAAAAATTAAGCATTGAGGTCTTTAAAGCATTGGGTTTGCAGGGGATGGCGCGAATTGATTTTTTTCTCAAACCAAACGGGCAATTAGTGGTTAGTGAAGCAAATACTATTCCGGGATTTACCCAAATTAGTATGTATCCTAAACTATGGCAAATAAGCGGATTGAGCTATTCAAAATTACTTGATAAACTAATGGAGTTAGCGATTGAAAGTTATAATCGCAAAAAAAGATTGAAAAGGAGCTACCGATAAAAAATTAGAATATGGAATATAGGATTTAGAATTTAGAATATTGAATTAAGAATAAAGAATAATTTTAAGATGAAAATTTCTTTTAAGAGATTAATTAAAAGTTTTTTTAATGCCTTTGAAGGAATAAAATACGGTATTTCTCAACAGAATTTTTTTTTGATGATTCTTTTGGCTATTGGAAGCTTGATTCTTGGTTTTTGGTTAAAAATATCATATTTTGAATGGCTGCTTCTAATTGTTATAATTGGTTTTATTCTCAGTTTAGAAATGCTTAATACAGTGATAGAAACAACCCTAGATTTTATAGAACCAAATAAATCTCCAAAAATTAAACAAATTAAAGATATTATTGCTGGTTCAGTTTTTATTGCTTGTTTAACAGCTTTAATCTTTGGAGCGATAATTTTTCTTCCTAAAATTTTTGCTTTAATTTAAAGATTTTAATTTTATAACATGTTATCGCCTTCAGAAGAAATTAAAAATAAACTAGATATTGTTGAGGTTATCAGCCAATATCTGAAATTACAAAAAGTAGGAGCTAATTATAAAGCTCTTTGTCCTTTTCATAAAGAGAAAACTCCTTCATTTTTTGTTTCTCCAGCCCGTCAAATTTGGCATTGTTTTGGCTGCAATCTTGGAGGAGATATTTTTACTTTTTTGATGAAGATTGAAAATATTGAATTTAAAGAAGCCTTAGAAATATTAGCTAAAAAGGCTGGAGTAAAATTATCTTATGAAAGCCCTCAAGTTCGTTCTCAAAAACAAAGATTAATTGATATTAATAAGGAAGCGGTTGGTTTTTTTGAAAAGAATTTATGGCAAAACAAAGAAGTAATTGAATATTTACATCAGAGAGGATTAAAAGATGAAACAATGAAAGAATTTCATCTTGGTTGGGCTTTGGATGATTGGCAGGCTTTAAGTGGTTTTTTAATTAAAAAAGGATTTAAGCCAGAAGAAATTGTAGCAGCTGGTTTAGCCATTTCTAAAAAAGAACCAATTGCTATTAGTAGTAAATCACAAAAGGCAGATTATTCCATTCAAGAAAAAGATATTTATGATCGTTTTCGTGCTCGAATTATATTTCCGATTGATAATCCTTCTCAGCAGATTGTAGGTTTTACTGGTAGGGTTTTTCAAGGTAAACAACCATTAAAAACAATTAAAGACATTGAAAGAATAGGTAAATATGTTAATAGTCCGCAAACTTTGATTTTTGATAAAAGTACAATTCTTTATGGGCTTTCTAAAAGTAAACCTTATTTACATTCTCAAGAAGAAACTTTATTAGTAGAAGGGCAGATGGATTTTTTAGCAGCTTGGCAAGAAGGAATTAAAAATATTGTTGCTACTTCAGGTACAGCTTTAACGCCTTATCAATTGAAAATCCTTAAAAGATACAATAGCACATTGATTTTAGGTTTTGATATGGATGAAGCAGGAGAAAGGGCAGCAGAAAGAACTATTGAATTGGCTTTGGCAAAAGAATTTAATATAAAAGTTCTTCGTTTAGAACAAGGTAAAGATTTAGCTGATTATCTTTTAAGCAAAGAGAAAAAAGAAAAGGATAAATTAATAAAACAAGCTGAGCCAATAATGGATTTCTATTTTGAAAGAGCTAAAAAGGTTGGAGATCAAAATGGTATTGAAGGGAAAAAGGCGATTGCTTCATACTTTTTACCCAAGATTAAAAAATTAACCAATGCCTTAGAAAGATCTTTTTGGCTTAATAAACTTTCTCGTTTTTTAAATATTTCAGAGCAGGTTTTAGGAGATGAATTAAATAGGCTTTCAAAAGAAAATTCTCCAGCAGAAGTTTTAGATAAAGACGAATCTTTGTATCAATTTCCAGCTGTTCAGCTTCAATCTCGCTTGGAAGGCATAGGAGAAAGAATCATTTCTTTTTTAATAAAATTTCCGTCATTAACAAAGGAAGCTTTTGATTATGAAGAATATTTTCCTCAAAATTGCCAAAAGATATTTGAAATAATTAAAAATATTTCTTCTTCAGATGAATTAAGCGGTGAAAATCTTAAAAAATTAAATTTATCAGATAATTTAAGTGAGAAAATAAATCAATTGGCTTTAAGAGCTGATTATGAAACAGAAATAGTGGAAAAATTCCAAGTTCCTCTTAAAGAAGAATTATTAATAGAATTAAAGGAATTAAAAAAAGAATCAATAAAAAATACATTAACAGAGATTGAAAAAAAGATTCAAGTAGCAGAAAAGGAAAATGATAAGAAATTATTAGAAGATTTGATGAAAAAGTTTAGTCGATTGTCAAAAGAGTTATTAAATTAAAGTTTGGTCAATCATTAAAAATTAATATATTAAAATGAAAAAACAAAAAAAGACAATAAAGAAAAAGAATATTAAAAAAATCAAGAAAGCATCTAAAACTAATTTTAAAAAAAAGATAAAAAAGATAAAAAAAGCTAAGCCTAGAAAAAAAGTTCAGAAAAAAATTCGTCCTCAAGCTAAAAAGAAAAAAGTTCGAAAAATAAAAAAATCAAGAGAAGTAAAGAGAAAACAGATTGTATCAAAAAAAGATAAAAAGACAGCTGAAGGAATAAAAACATTAATTGAAAGAGGAAAATCACGAGGCTTTATTACTCAAGATGAAATTTTAAAGTATTTTCCGAGAATAGAAGAAGATATTGAGTTTTTAGAAAAACTTTATGATTCTTTATCTGAATTTAATATTGAAGTAATGGAAAGTGGGGATTTATTAATTCCAGAAAAAGAAGTTTCTGATAAAGAGCTAAAAGATGCTTTAAAGATATCAAGTCCTTCTGTTTTATCAGGGGCTGTTCAATCATATTTAAGAGAGATAGGAAAGGTTCCTTTGTTAACTCCAGAAGAAGAGAGGATTTTAGCTAAGAAAGTAGCTGAAGGAGATGAACAAGCAAGAAAACAGATGATTGAGGCTAATTTGCGCTTAGTGGTTTCTATTGCTAAGAGATATATTGGTAGAAGCAATAATTTGAGTCTCTTAGATTTAATCCAAGAAGGAAATATTGGGCTTTCAAAAGCAGTAAGCAAATTTGATTACAAAAAAGGATTTAAATTTTCAACTTATGCCACTTGGTGGATTAGACAAGCGATAACACGCGCTTTGGCGGATCAAGGAAGAACCATCAGGATTCCCGTTCATATGGTGGAAACAATTACTAAATATTTGAAAACAAGAAGGTTATTAGCCCAAACATTGGGCAGAGATCCTTTACCAGAGGAGATAGCTCAGGAAATGGATAAAGATGTGGAAGAAATTCTTTATTTAATGCAAATTTCTCAAAGCACTTCTTCTTTAAATCAACCCATGGGGGACGAGGAAGGAGGAAGCGAGTTGGCAGATTTTATTTCGGACACGAAAACAATCACTCCCGACAATCATGCCGCGCGCGAACTTCTTAAAAGCGAATTGGGAAAAATTATGCAGGAATTGACGGAAAGAGAAAGAGAGATAATAAAAATGAGGTTTGGTTTGGGAGATGAAATGATGCACACCTTGGAAGAAGTGGGAAAGGCTTTTGGCGTCACCAGAGAAAGAATTAGGCAGATTGAAGCAAAAACTTTGGAAAAGCTTAAGGAGCATGCAGAAGCCAAAAGATTAAAAGAGTTTTTAAAATAACAGCTCCGCCAGCTGGCGGAGCTGTCATCAACTTTTTAATTTTTAAGTTAATTAAAAATCATATGAATTGCTTAGAAAAAATTAAAAGAAATTCTTTACTTAGAAAATCAATTGCTCTTTTAGCAGGTTTGAGATTTGGCTTTCCCGGGCGTCATCTTGTCATTATTGGAGTTACCGGCACTACTGGCAAGACAACGACAGTTTTTATGATAAAAAACATCCTGGAAGCCAATGGTATTAAAACAGGATTGATAAGCACGGCTGGTTTTTATATTGGGGAAGAAATAATACATCCGGAATCTTATGCGTCAGGTACCACGCCCGATCTATTTTTTCTTTATTATTTGGTCAAAAAAATTATGAAGAAAAATCTGAAGGCGCCAGGCACTACGCCCGATCCGTTTTTTCTTCATTTTTTATTGAGAAAGATGGTAAAAAAAGGCTTAAAAGCTGTAGTTATTGAAGTCGCTTCTTTTGGGTTAATGTATGAGCGGGTTTACGGTCTTAATTTTTCAGCGGCGGTTTTAACAAATCTTTCTTATAATCATCATGTCGCTCTTCACGGCGGGATGGAGCAATATGTTTTTGCAAAATTAAAATTATTCCAGCGCCTGAAGAAAAATGCGGTTGCCGTTTTGCCAAAAGACAGCGAGTATTTTGATTTATTTTCTAAAAAAACGGCGGCTAAAGTTATCAGTTTTGGCTCAGAAGAGTCCAGTGATTTGCGATTAAAAGTTCAGGAGATTACAAAAAATAAGAATAAGGCAATTATTTATTATGGTCACCATTCTTTTTCAATTGATTTACCGTTGCCGGGACTTTTTAATATTTTTAATTCTTTAGCCGCCATTGGCGCGGCGCAGTTTTTTTCCTTTAATGCCGAAGAGATAAAAAAAGGATTAGAAAATTTGCGCCAGATTCCCGGAAGATTGGAAGAGATAAAAGCGAAACAACCTTTTTTCATTATCGTGGACAAGGCAAATACCCCGGCCGCATTTTGTGGTATAATAGATTTTATTAAAATTTTGAACCCGAGAAAAAAAATTGTTGTTTATGGAAATTTTGGAGAAAGCCCGATAGAAGAAAGAAGACAATTAGCCGAAATAGCAACCAATTTTTTTGATTTAACGATTATCACCGAAGATGATCCGCAAGAATTATCGCCTCAACCAAGCATTGATGATTTTTTAAATTTTGCAAAAGAAAAGAATATTGCTCCCGAAAAATATTTGGCTATCCCTAACCGGAAAGAAGCAATTTGCAAAGCAGTCCGCTTAGCTAAAAAAGGCGATTTGATTGCGGTTTTAGGCAGAGGTAATGAAAAATTTATGGATTATGGAGTCAAAACCATTCCTTTTGACGACAGAGAAGTGGCAAAAGAAGTTTTAAAAGAAGAAGGCTATTAAAATCATTTTTCTTCAAGTTATGGATTCAAATGAATTAAGAAAAAAATATTTAAAATTTTTTGAAGAAAGGGGACACAAAGTTATTCCTTCGGCTTCTTTAATTCCGGAAAATGATTCCACGACCTTGTTTACTGGTTCTGGAATGCAGCCTTTGGTGCCATATTTAATGGGAGAACCGCATCCTTTAGGCAAAAGATTGGTTAATATTCAAAAGTCATTTCGGGCTGAGGATATTGAAGAAGTAGGGGATAATTTTCACACTACTTTCTTTGAAATGATGGGGAATTGGTCCTTAGGCGATTATTTTAAAAAAGAACAATTAAATTGGTTATTTGAATTTTTAGTGAAAGAATTAAAATTAAATCCTAGAAAGCTCTATGTTTCAGTTTTTCGAGGCAATAAAGAAATTGGTATTAGCAGAGATTTAGAATCGGTTGAAATTTGGAAAGATATTTTTAAAAAATGCGGTCTTGAAGCCAGAGATGTAGATTTTGCCGAAAGTGAGGGGATGCAAGACGGAAGAATTTTTTATTATGATGAAACTAAAAACTGGTGGTCGCGTTCAGGGGTTCCTGCCAAAATGCCGATCGGAGAAATTGGAGGGCCAGATAGCGAAATTTTTTATGATTTGGGAAAGGAACTAAAAAAGCATGAAAATTCTAAATATAAAAACCAGCCCTGCCACATTAATTGCGGCTGCGGGCGTTTTACGGAAATTGGAAACAGCGTTTTTATAGAATTTGTTAGAGTGGAAAAAGGATTTAATCCTTTGATTCAAAAAAACGTTGATTTTGGCGGTGGTTTAGAAAGGATTTCTATGGTTTTACAGAATAAAGATAATATTTTTGAAACAGATTTATTTATTAATATTATTAAAAAAATTGAAGAATTATCAGGTTTAAAATATGTTGACCATATGTCAGCCTTTGAAATTATCGCCGATCATCTTCGGGCGGCAGCTTTTATTATGGGCGATGACAAAGGCGTCATCCCTTCCAACCTTGGTCAAGGTTATATAGTCCGTCGTTTAATCAGAAGGACTATTCGTTATGGACGAAAATTAAATATTAAAGAAGAATTATGGATTCAAAAAATAGCTCAAGCGGTGATAGATAAATATCAATTAATTTATCCCGAATTAGCCAATAACGCCGGTTTTATAATGGATAATTTAGCGAAGGAAGAAATAAAATTCAGCAAAACATTAGAAAAAGGATTGAAAGAATTGGAAAAATTATTTAATAATTACAAAGGAAATCTTAAACAATTTACTTTGGATGAAAAACGTTTGTTTAATTTGTATCAGACATATGGATTTCCTTTTGAATTGAGCATTGAGGAAATTAACAGAAAAAGAACGCAATATGGCGGGGCATTAATTCCAAAAGATATTGAGGATAATTTATTAAAATTATTTAAAGAAGAAATAAAAAAACACCAAGAAATTTCCCGAACGGCCACGGCTGGTAAATTTAAAGGCGGCTTGGCAGATGCTTCAGAAAAAACTAAAAAACTTCATACCGCTTGCCACCTCCTTTTGGCTGCCTTAAGAAAGGTTTTAGGAGAACAGATAGAGCAAAAAGGGTCTAATATCACCGCTGAACGGCTGCGTTTTGATTTTTCTCATTCTGAAAAGCTGACCGATGAGCAAATTAAGAAAATTGAAGAAATGGTCAATAAAGCAATTAAAAATAATTTGCCGGTTTCTTATAAAGAAATGTCTTTAAAAGATGCAAAGAAGCAAGGAGCAATTGGGGTTTTTGAATTAAAATATGGCGAAAAAGTAAAAGTTTATACTATTGGCGAGGGAGATAATTTGTTTTCTAAAGAAATTTGCGGAGGTCCTCATGTAAAATTTACCGCTGAACTTGGTTGTTTTAAAATCATAAAAGAGGAGTCATCGGGGTCGGGCATCAGAAGGATAAAAGCCGTTTTGGAATAATGTCTTGTCATAATCTGTTTATTTATGATATACTAAATTAAATTTAAAAATATAATGGAAAATTCTTCTAAAAAGAGAAAAAAAGTAAAAGATATTTTTGCTCCAAATGAATTGAAATCCGGGGATTATTTTGAAACAGTTGCTTCGCCCGAAATTTTTGAAGAAGAAGAACCGAGAATAAGCTTGGAAATGGAAGAACAATCAATAAGAATTACTCATACCGAAACAACGCCGCAAACACAAGAAGAAATAAAGGAGGCGAGGGAGCGATTGGAAAAAAAAAGAGGAGAACAACAAGAATTGGCGGAAGCTACAATTATTAAATCTCCATTGAGAACAAAAAAGAGGAATTTTAAATCTTTTTGGTTTTTTGCGATCCCGGTTGTTTTATTAGCCTTTTATTATTTAGGATTTGTTGTTTTTGCGCGCGCGGAAATTGAAATCAGCACCCATAAAAAAGAAATTCCTTTTTCAAAAAATATCATTGTTGACAGCAATGTTTCCTCAATAGACGCCGCCAAAGCGATTATCCCCGGTAATTTATTTGTCTTTAATTCCACAGAAAAACAAGAATTTGAAAGTACTGGTCAAGGTAAAGATGAAACAAAGGCAAAGGGAGTAATTACAATTTATAATAATTATTCCACCTCGCCCCAAATTTTGGTGGCGACAACTCGTTTTGAAACACCGGACCATAAAATATTTCGTTTGGATTCTCGAGTAGTTATTCCAGGAGCAACTACCGAAAACGGCAAGTTAGTTCCTTCAACGATTGACGTTAAAGTAACCGCCGATAAAGCAGGGCCGGATTATAATATCAGTCCCTGCGAGTTGCCGGATTGTAAATTTACTATTCCCGGCTTTGCAGGAATGCCCGAATTTGAAGGTTTTTATGGAATTTCCAAAAACCCGATGGCCGGAGGAAATTTAGGATCGGTGCCAATGGTTTCATCGGAAGATATTAAAAACGCCGAAGACGCTATATTAACAAAGATAATAAATTCAATTAATCAAGATATAGAAAACAAAATAATTAATGAATACGATAATTTAGTAATTTTACCCGGAGCAAAAAGCGGCGTTAAAATCAGCAAAATAGATAGCGATGCTAAAATTGGGGATTATAAAGATAAATTTACGGTTAGCGCCGAAGTGGAAATAAAAGTTATTGCCTTTGACAAAAACCATCTTTTGAATTACATTCAAAGCGTTTTAAGCGAATTCAAGGAAGAAAATTACGATTTTTGCAAAGATTTACAAATTGAATACTCGGATTTGGAGGCAGATTTTGATGAAGGCTCTTTAAAATTGACGATGAAAACTAATCAAACTTTGTGCCAGAGAATAGATATAGAAACCATCAAAAACGACATTCTTGGAAAAAATCAGAAAGAACTGGACGAAATTTTTAAAGCAAATCCCGGCATAGAGGAAGTAAAAATAAAATTTTGGCCATTTTGGGTTAAAAAAACCCCTCGCTCTCAACAAAAGGTTGGTCTCTTTATTGATGGCAATCCTGTTGAATAGACGGATAGAGATTAAAATAAGGGGGTTGACTCAAAAATACAATTTTGATAAACTAATAACACTTTATGATTCAGAAAAAAGAGACGATTCGTAAAGAAGGAGTAGTTATTGAATCTTTGCGGAACGCAATGTTTCGCGTTCGTTTGAACGAAGAAGGTGAAAAAATATTAGCTCATTTAGCTGGAAAACTTCGTCTTCATTTTATAAAAGTCCTTCCGGGCGATAAAGTTGTTGTTGAAATTTCACCTTACGACGCTAAACGAGGTCGTATTGTTTATCGACTTTAAAGGGCTTTGTTTTAATCAAAGCCTTGATTATTATGTTATAAGGCATGGGCGAATAACAAGTATTATGAAATACTATGAAAGTCAGAGCGTCAGTAAAAAAAATTTGTAGAAATTGCAAAATAGTTCGACGGAAAGGTCGTTTATATGTTATTTGTCGCAATCCAAAACATAAACAGCGACAAGGATAAAATACGACTTAAGATATAATATTTTTTATGGCTCGTTTTTTAGGAATAGATATTCCGGATAATAAAAATATTAATATTGCCCTTACTTACATTTATGGAATTGGGCGGTCTTTGTCTGAAAAGCTTTTGAAAGAAGCGGGAATTGATTTTAATAAAAAAGTAAAAGATTTAACTCCGACGGAGCTTAATGCTTTGAAAAATCTTCTTAGTAAAAAACAAATTAAAACAGAAGGAGATTTAAAAAGAGAAGTGAGGGCTAATATAAAGAGATTAATAAATATTAATAGTTATCGAGGAATGAGGCATATTAAGCGCTTGCCGGCAAGAGGGCAAAGAACCAGAACAAATTCAAGAACGGTAAGAGGTAATGTGAGAAGAACAGTGGGTTCAGGAAAAAGAAAAGCGCCAACCCCGACATAAAGGAGTTTGTCTGAATTTCCGAGTCTGAAAGACTTAGGAAATTCAGCAACAAAACCTTTACCCCCTCCTCTGGAGGAGGGGGTGCTCAATGTTGTGATAAAATTTATTTCACTCAACATTGAGTTTCGTTCATAAACTTTAACAACATTGGCATGGGAAAGAAAAGAGTGATTACTAAAACAGGAGAAGAAAGCGGTAAGATTGAAGAAAAACTTGCCGCCGCAAAATCAAAAACCCCAATCAAAAAAACTATTGAAAAGGGAAGGGTTTATATTAATGCCTCCTATAATAACACCTCAATTTTAATCACCGATTTGAAAGGAAATGCTCTTGCTTGGTCTTCGGCTGGATCTTTAGGTTTTAAAGGGCCTAAAAAAGCCACCCCTTTTGCGGCATCAAAGGTTGTTGGTGTTTTAATGGAAAAAGCTAAAAAAATGGGGTTAAAAACAGCTGAAATTTATTTAAAAGGAATTGGCGGAGGCAGGGATATGGCTATTCGTTCTTTTGCTAATCAGGGATTGGAGATTATGATGATTAAAGACATAACTCCAATTCCGCATAACGGGCCGCGACCCAAAAAGGCGAGAAGAGTATAGTAAAGGCGGGGAGATGTTGCTTCAAACGACGCTAAAACGCTATGGTTTTTTTCAACAATTCACCTTCGCCTTTAAACTTTTAAACCTTTAAACTTTTAAACATTAAAAATTATATTGATATGCTAGACGATAAATGTAAACAATGCAGAGCTGTCGGAGAAAAGTTATTTTTAAAAGGGGAAAGATGTTTTACGCCCAAGTGTGCTTTGATTAGAAGAGGTCTTTTTGCTTCCGGTCAGCAAAAAAGAAAAAAAAGAAGACGGGCTTTAACTGCTTATGGCAAACAGTTAATAGAAAAACAAAGAGTGAAATTAGCCTATGGCATTAGGGAACAACAATTTAGGCGCTATGTAAAATTAGCGCTCAAAAAAGTAACGGCGACGCCGGATGCTTTGGCGCAATTATTGGAAAATAGATTTGATAATGTTGTTTTTCGTACGGGGTTCGCTCCTTCAAGGGCAATTGCCCGACAATTAACAACTCACGGCCATTTTCTTTTAAATGGAAGAAGGCATAATATTGCTTCAACAATATTAAAAAAAGGAGACGTAATTTCAATCAGGCCACAAAGCATTAATAAACAGCCTTTTAAGGACATTAAAGAAACAATTAAAAAATATAATCCTCCGAAACATCTTCAGATAGATCAAAATAAAATAGAAGGTAAAATTATTGCCGAACCGGATTTAAATGAATTACAGCTTCCGTTTGATTTTACATCAATTATAGAATTTTATAGCAAATAAAAAATAAAAATTATATAAACAATATGTTTCAACTACCTTCATCAATAATAGCAGTAGAAAAAAAAAGAAATTATGGAAAATTTATCATTGAGGGGTTATACCCCGGCTACGGAATAACTATAGGCAATGCTTTAAGAAGAGTTCTCCTATCTTCTATTGAAGGGGCGGCAGTGACCTCTTTTAAAATTAAAGGCGTTCATCATGAATTTTCAGTAATCCCGAATGTATTAGAAAGCGTTTTAGACATTATGCTTAATTTGAAGCAATTAAGGGTTAAGCTCCACGGAAATGAACCGCAGATATTGAAATTAAAGACGGAAGGAGAAAGAGAAGTATCTGCCAGGGATTTTGAGCCTAATTCAATGGTAGAAATTATGAATCCCGATTTGATAATCGCCAATATTACCGATAAAAAAGGAAAATTGGATTTAGAAGTAACGGCGGAGAAAGGATTGGGATATTCTCAGGTAGAAGAACGTAAAGAAGAAAAAATACCTATTGGGACAATTGCCGTTGATGCCATTTTCTCGCCGATTCAAAAAGTCAATTTTCAGGTGGAAGATATGAGGGTAGGCGAAAAAACGAATTATAATCGTTTAATTATAAATATTGAAACAGATGGTTCTATTTCGCCAGAACAAGCTTTGGGCCAAGCAGCAAGTATTTTAAAAAATCATTTTAAATTAGTGGAGGAAAAATTTATTGTTGATGAGGCAAAACAAACAACTAAGGAAGAAAAAGAAACATCAAAAAAACAAAAAAAAGAACCGAAAGATATTTTAATTGAAGAATTAGATTTAAGCTCGCGCACTAAAAAAGCGTTGATTAATAACGGAATCAGAACATTGGCCGGCCTTTTAAGATACCGAGAGGAAACTTTATCAGAACTTGAAGGCTTGGGAGAAAAGTCTTTGGAGGAAGTAAAAAAGATTATTAAAGGACTAGAGTATACTTTAAAATGAAACATTTAAAAAAAGGAAGAAAATTTCATCGTCAGAGAGATCAAAGGAAAGCGCTTCTTAAGAGCCTTGCGGCTAATTTGATATTACAAGAGAGAATTAAAACAACGTTAGAAAAAGCTAAAGAAACAAGAATCGTTGTTGAAAAATTAATAACCATTGCCAAAAAACAAAATTTAAATTCTTTAAGAAATCTTAAGAAGAAACTTCCGGAGAAAGCGGCAAATAAATTATATTATGAAATAGCTCCTTTGTATCAAGAAAGAAGAGGCGGTTATGCGAGAATTATCAGGATGGCTAAAAGAAAAATTAGAGACGCTTCTCCTGTGGTTATCTTAGAATTTGTTGAAAAACCCGCTATTGAGAAAGTTGAAGCAACAAAAGGGCAATTAGAAAAACAAGAAGAAAATAAAAAATAAACAACAATGGAAAAACGCAATAAAAATAAAATCACCATAAATGCCGAAGGCCAATCTTTGGGACGTTTAGCTTCAAGAATCGCCCTGTTTCTTCAAGATAAACACAAGCCGGAATATGCCCCCAATAAAGCGGGAGACACCACTGTGATTGTGGAAAATTTAGCCAAAATAAAACCCTTTAGAGAAACTAAATTAAAAACCAAAATTTATTACAAGCATACTGGATATCTTGGCCATTTAAAAGAAACGAGTTTGGAAAAAATGTGGGAAAAAGACCCTAAAAAAGTTCTGATAATGGCAGTGAAGGGAATGTTGCCTAAAAATAAACTGAGAGATAAAAGATTAAAGAGATTAACAATACATTGTTAAATTGTTAAATTGTTAAATTGTTAAATTGCTAAATTGTTAAATTGCTAAATTGCTACATTGTTATATTATTTTATTTAATCATTAAAAATTAAAAGTTTAAAAGTTTAAAGGTTTAAAAATTATAAGTTATGGCAGAAAAAAAAGTTCACCCGCCAAAATTTTCTGAAAGAAAACTTAGGCGGGTAAAAAAAACAATACCAGCGAAGAAAGAGATAAAGAAAAAAGAAATAGAGAAAAAGGAAATTAAGAAAAAGTATATTGAGGCTGTTGGCAGGAGAAAAGAGGCTGTCGCTCGGGTAAGGTTATTTAAAGATAAGCCGGGTTTTGTGATAAATGAAAAAACAATAGAAAAATATTTTCCTTTAGAAAAACATCGCCAAAGAATATTAGATTCTTTGCGATTAACCAATTCTGAAAATAATTTTTTTGTTTCAGCAAAAGTCAAAGGAGGCGGATTAACCGGGCAGGCAGAAGCAATCAGTTTGGGAATCAGCCGCTGTTTGATAAAAATTGACGAGAAGTTAAAATCTATTTTAAGAAAAGCGGGATTTTTGACTCGTGATGCTCGAAAAGTAGAAAGAAAGAAATATGGATTGAAGAAAGCAAGAAAAGCTGCCCAGTGGTCAAAGCGATAGAGTTATATAATCTTGGGCTTGACAAATCATTTTTATAAGGTAAACTTAAGATAATCCTAAATTTAACTTATATAATTATGGAAAACATCATTAATTTAAAGCACTTTAGAGAAAATATACAAGAATATGCTCAAAAAATAAAAAATGGGCAGACTTTTATAATTTTTAAAAAATCAAAACCATTGTTTAAAATTTCCTCAGTAGAGGAAAATGATTGGGAAGAAGTAATTGACTTTACTAAAATTAAAAAAGGAGGGATTAATCTTAAAGAGTTATTACAGCGTCTATAATTATATTTATGGACAAAATTCAGAAAGCCTTGAGTAAATTAAGTGCTAAAGAAAAACAGGAATTCAAGAATCTTCTTTTACAAATTGAAAGAGTAAACTTCAAACACTTAGATTTGAAAAAGCTTAAAAGTAGAAAAGATATTTTTCGTGTTCGGAAAGGTAGAATAAGAGTTATTTTTTATAAAAAGGATGACTTGATAAAAGTTTTAAGCATAGAGAGAAGGAATACTCAAACTTATAGAAAAGTAGATTGACTTATATGACAAATCATGGTAAACTTAAAATAGCCTTGATTAAGGGTATTTTAAGTAGAATATTGAAAATTTAAAGAGAAAAGAGAAAGGAGGAGAAAATCATGATTATTAGGGAAGAAGAGATAATTGAAAAATTTAAGGAGGCAGGAGCTATACAGAAAGGACATTTTAAATTAACTTCAGGAGTCCATAGTGATACCTATATTCAATGCGCTCAGGTTATGCAACATCCTGAGTTTATGCATAGCCTATGCAGTGAGCTCGGGAGAAAGTTTAGAGGAGATGACATTGATGTAATTGTCGGACCTGCAATCGGGGGTATTATTATGGGTCATGTAATGGCGCGAGTATTAGGTCCCTGGGTAAGAGCAATCTTTACCGAAAGAGAAAATGATAAAATGACCCTACGACGCAGTTTTGAGATAAAAGAAGGAGAGAAAGTATTAGTAGTAGAAGATGTTACCACTACAGGAAGTTCAGTCAAAGAGGTCATAGATATTGTAAAATCAAGGAAAGGAGAAGTTGTAGGAGTTGGAGCATTAATTGACCGAAGTGGTGGAAGAGTGAATTTTGGAGTAAAGACTCAAAAGCTTTTAACTGTGGATATAAAGACTTATCTTCCGGAGGAATGTCCCTTGTGTAAAAAAGGCATCCCTGCAATTAAGCCGGGAAGCAGAGATCTTTTTTAAGGAGGAAAAAATGAAAAGTCTTAAAGAAAAAACAATAAGAGAAGAAGAAAAAACAATAAAAGAAAAAGCAATAAAGAATTTCGTGAGAAGAAATTATTCAAGCATAAAGTGCATAAAGTGCAAGAAAAAAATTGTAGATTGGTATCTAGGAAGATGTATTGGGGTTAATGAGAGAGGTTTTGTGGGTGTGCTGACAGAAGGTGAAGGAGTTTTGATAATTAATCAAAGAGGAAGTATTTTTGATAGAGATGAAATTTGAAAGGAAGTGAAAGAATGATTGGATGGATTGTTTCGATGATTGTAATTGTATTTCTTTTATCTATTTTAATTTATGACAAGATAAAAGATATACAGAATAGGAGGCGAAAATGGAAGTAACAGGATTTTCAGAATATGTTATATTGTCTTTTTTACTTTTCTTATTATATCTTATAAT
>Ga0172366_10001986_pt1 | contig 15983 bp, 13 predicted proteins | sample LakKivSesite69cm_FD_114533 | JGI IMG/M metagenome (GOLD analysis project Ga0172366, IMG submission 114533) | Sediment microbial communities from Lake Kivu, Rwanda - Sediment site 69cm | ecosystem: Environmental > Aquatic > Freshwater > Lake > Sediment | place: Rwanda: Western Province, Lake... | reverse complement strand
GTCGACAAAAACTCGACTTGCCATGCTAAATTAACCATATCATTAAGCTTGACGGGCTTCCCAAGTAATCTACTATCAACCAGACCTTACCATCCATTTTTAGATATCTATTCTCTTCGCCCCTTAGAAGACCTAATCTTCATAAGAGGTTGTTTCCGGACTCTGGTCACGCCAGAAATATCAAGCTGCTCGAATATCGGGTAGACACTCACCCGGTCTCCATCCTTGAGCCTATATCTAAAGCTGACAGATCGCCCGTTTACCAGAATCAGGTCAACTTCTGAGAGGGGCACCCCCAGCGATTCAATGGCCTTCCCCACCGTTACGGGCTTTTCAAACCTGACCTCAAAATCCCTTTTTCTGCACCCCTCCGGCACATAATCATTCAACTCCTCATAGAACCTGAAAATAACTTCCATACGCGACATACTGTTTTTATTATTACCCTTTACCTGTAAATAATAAATACTTCGTGTCAGTTAATGAAATAATTCGATAAATCCTGTCTTGCTATAATTATTAAAGCAATCCTGAATTAAATACGAAGCTATTATGAGAAACTATCAATGATAAAGATTACCCTGCATATATTCTTTATGTGTGTCAAATATCGTTCTTTCTATATCCCTGGCTCTTACCCGATACCTCTTTGCAATTGGCCTTATAATCGCTATGAAGTCCTCCCAATCCTTTATTTTTAGGTTGTTACCTTCAGGATTCCTCTTAACCTCCTTTAATTTGAATAACACTTCCCAGACTCTTTTATCGATAACCCCGTATTGCGTTGGATTAATGAACATCAAGATTGCAGAGGCCATGGGAACTCCCACACCTTTTAACTTTATTAGCGATGATATTTTCTCCCTGTCATTTTTCGTCCTCAATACTGATAATGTTATTTTTTTTATTTTATTCTCCCTATTACATCGGATTATTCTAATTATCCTAGCTGCTTTCCACCTACATATTTCTTCTAAATCTGATTTCACTAAATAACCGTGTTTTGATTGTTTCTTAATCCTTAATCTGAGCTTTTTTGTCTTCTCGTTTTCTTGACTCCAATCAAACAATTCTTTTCTTTCTCCTTATCAAATCTTCCAAGCTTTTAAACGGAGGCTTTCTTAACCGAGCTCTTTTTTTCTTTTCATCTATCATGCTTGTCCCTCCAAATTGAAAAAGATATTTTATTGCAGATTATTAATTTAAAAAGAACTTGTCAACTTTTTTAACTTTGGGTTATGTACGGCTCTATTAATCGAAGCCCGGAGGCATTCCGTCGGCAATGGATTCAATCTCAAGAAGCCGGGCTGGGGGATGCCTGGACATGGACCGAGCCGAGATCGCCGTTTGTAGGTCAAATGGTAAGATACTTTTTCCGGACTGAGATCTAACTCTCAAATAGAGAAAAAGTGTCTTGACTTTCGGGGGTCAGTACACTTTCCCTCCATCCTCGCCCTTTTTCCAAAAAACGCTCACCAGCAAAATGGTCACGCCATGCCTTCTCAATAAGAATCGGATTATCTTGGTCGACAATCAAATTCAAACGAAAGTCTCGTTTCTTCAAAAAGTCAGGATTATCCAAGCCTTGAATCAAGATCATGTTGACCTCCTTTGCAAGATCGAGGCATCTCCGCTATTCAAGCAAATAAGAGGGTTGGCTAAGCAGCTCACGGAGATATCCGATCGGAAATTTTATTTCTCCGTCTCACTCATAATATATATAAACCTCCAAAATCGGAATGGCTTCTCCATTTGGCCAACTTCAATCAGACTAAAGAGAACCTACGCCTCCTCAAATTCAGTGCCCAATTTAGAGAGAAAATAAACATCTTTAGTATGGGTACGGCAGCATAGGAAAGGCCAAATGGCCCTCAAATTACTAACTCTTCTTGGCCCCAGTTTGACCGTCATATCCATAAAAACTTAATGAGCTTAGGCATTGTTTGTTAAGGCATCGATTTACCGCAGACCATAGCGTTAGAGATTCCAGTTGACCTGGTAATATGCAAAGAGATTTTTCACCCAGGATTCATCAGTTAAGCAAAAGATTCAATTATGTTGCTTCCATAAATAGTAATATTGGCTACCTCAATAATACGGCACCAAGCGGGTGTAAGGCCCATAGTTTCAAAATCGATTATAGAAAGCTCCTGCATTCCATCTGCACATCATAGCAATCGCGCTGGTCTTAGCAAAAATGCCTCAAGCTTAAAATAATCAATGCTTACACATTGGCATTTATCCAATTTTTTGTGCTTCTGAGAATAATTCCAGAACCTTAGCTGATGGATAAGTCGATAATGAAGCTACTCCATTTGCTAGCTCTATAGGAAGCAATGCACCTTCGTACCGATTGCTTAAGATTTTCGGGAGAGTGGCAATAATATTGTTGAAAGCTATAAGATTTTGAATTGATGGATTCTCAACAAATTCTCCCCTCTCTCCGGTAGGAACGTTTAAAACACATTTATGATAATCATTATATTTTACAAAGATTTTTGCTCCGTAATTGGTGTCTGCGCCATAGACGCCGCTAAGATTGGAGTGCTGTATTTCATTCCTTATGTAAAAATTATCCGGAATGAATACTGATTTGATCGGGGCATTTTTTCCAATCAATTGGAGATGATCAAAGAAAGCACCACTTTTTTCTTGTCCAAACATGGCAATTTGGTATCCGTTTTCTCTAGCAAATTTGAAGAATCGCCTGATCGGCGCAGATAATTTTGCCAATGTAGCACGAAGTGCGAGGGGACCATCCTTTGCCAGTAAACAATCCCTTAGGATTTCTTTATTATTTTCCCAATAGTACCTGATAGGTGTCAAAATCATTAGCGTTTCGCTGACTGCCATGTAATCGGATGCAACTTGATTGGGCGCATAGTCTTCTTGCATAGTTAGGTGTAAGCCGAAAAGATCCGTGATAAAGATCTCTCCTTTACAGCGTGGGCAATTTCCCTTCTCTGCGTCAAAGGGTAGTGTCGCAACGTTCTCGTGACAATGTGGACATCCAAATTCCTCCAGCCTCTCCTTAGGGCTTGAACTCCATTTTTCGTATGCTATCCATTTAAGAGTGTCCATCATCGCGCCATTAAGGGCATTATTAAGGCCTTTATCTTTGATTGACTCATATATTATCTCTCTCACGGTCTGATAAATCGTCTTTCCTTTGACCAGAACATGGCGCAATGGAAACGCAGTTGAATGAAACAAGGCAGCCCGCTCCATCATGTCCTTTAAAACAAATGGATTGGGCGCATCTTTATCAATTCTTGCGATAGCGTACTGGTCAAGCTTCAATAGTGCAGTTTTTACAAAAGCAATTGCCTTGTAAGGAGGTTGTGGAGATTCAATCGTTTGCAGGGAACCGTCTGATGAGAAAACTATTCTTAGCTCTTTTCCGTCCTCAGGAAGGGATTGCCAAGTAGCACTTGAAGCTTCGGGTACGTATTCAGGATCTTCAAAGTTTTTACAGAGCCTTTGGACGAGAGGGCATCTGATTACCTCCAAATGTCCTAACTTGCTCGCTCTTTCAGCGGGTAGCCTGCTCCCTTTTTGATAAGGCATTTTAGTTCTACCTTTGAGGAGGAGTAAATCTTAAGGCCTGCATGGATACAACAAATCTATGAGACCTTGTTAGCATTCTTATGTACCCAACCGTCTTTGCTTGCAAGATATCATCCTTTAAACTCTCATAGGCAACATTCAGCTTCGCGAGCCTATTTACATCATCTTGTGAAGCCAGGTGAGCTATAAAAAAGTTCTCCGTTTGGGCAAGAAGATCCGGGCTGATCGTGGTTGGGGATTGTGTAGAATAAACCATGCCTATATGATACTTTGCTCCTTCTTTGGCAAATCTCCTATAAATTTTTGTACTTTCATCCGTATCGTTTACCGCAAAAAGATTGTGCGCCTCCTCAAAATATAATTGAACAAAGTGTGAACCTAGCCTATTATTAGTAAATTTTTCCATTTGATGATAAAAGACTGCTTCCGATAATTGACGCGAAAAATATCTTACGACCTCCTCGTTCGCGTTACCCAAGTCTAGAATAACCGTTTGTCCTTCGTCCAGTAAGCTTATAATATCAGTGCGATAATTGCCTGCATTCTGATCATGGTATACGCGAAACGGAAGCAAGATGATTATTCCACTTCTTCCGGGCTGGGGTTCTAGAATCTCCAAAATTGCATTGTCATCTTGATCAAAGAGCGGATTTCCGCTTTGAGTAGTTAACAATTGACTGGTTCGATTCTCGCGTTTGAATCTAACTATTACCTCTAATTCCCTCACCAAAGTATCAAGAGAATGAGGACCCGGAGGAACAGAAGTCTCTGCGTTTTGATAGGCTGCAGATCTCAAGTCTCCTGAGAATCCAGGATCAAAACCTCTTGTGCTTCCAGCTCCAGGTATTAATCCTTTCAATTTTGTCTCGTCAATAGAAAACTTCGCTTTATGCAACAATGCCCAATAATACTGAAGCCTTCTGATAGCCCTAATTTTTTCATTTATAGGCAATGCGTCGATATTTTCAATTTCCGGCAGTTCAACGCTCAAGAAAGCGTTAATATAATCAGACATGCCGCGGCCTGATTGCCTAATAAGACTATTCAAAACAAGCTTTGAACTCGCTGAATCCTCATAAAAATTAAGCTTTAGTAACCTCGAAGGGGTTTCTTCTTTTTTATTTAGAGCATAAACTTCGCATCTATTAGGATAAGCGCTTCTTATTGATAAATTATCATCCTGTGGATTATCGTTTGCATATTCCCCATTAATATCAAAGATAAGTTGACCTACATTTCTGCTTTTTTCAGTTGTCTCAATAAGGCTTTGAGCGATTAACTTAACCACGTTACTTTTTCCAAGCCTTGTCTTACCAAACATCGCCGTTCGACACCCCATGAAGTCAGTTGTGGATAAATATATACTCACATCCGGAAGCTTCTTATTAGGTAAGGGAAGCCTGCACTCTGTAAGCCTTAATTTTCCGATAAGAAAGCGATTCTCTTCGGGAACCATAGAATTATTAACTAAATCCAGCAATGCGTCGTCAGGAGCATAAACTCTATATTTATGAGCACTCACATAATTATTAAGATCTCCTGAAAACTCAACTGCGTTAGCTTTGGTTGGACTTGGATAGAACATTCCTAATACACTTGTCTTGAGCGCACCCCACTGCAATTCACTTTGCGTAAAAATATCTAATTCGGGCATCGATTTTTTCTGCAATTCAAAATAGGTCTGCTGGACTTCAACAGATAAAGGAGTCGGCGCCGTATCAAGAACCCTTAATAATGTAAAATGAGGAGGTATTTCAACGTTATTGGTCAAGAAGGTCGACGGGCACATAATCAATAAAGAGTTTCTAGGAATCCCTCCAACTGCCAGCTTAAAAGGATCGCAGGTTATAATTGTAACCTCTCCGTAACCGATATTAAGGACATACCCAACAAACCTTCTTTGGTCATGCAATTTCGCTTTTTCAAGAGATTCCTCTCTTTCCAAGAACTCCTTTAAGGCTCGCAATGGGTGTTCTTGCGCCGCAGCGCGGTCCAAGAATTCTTTCATCTAATTCCTCCCTAAAAGCTATGAATTCAAAATAAGTATCTCCCCAGAATTCTTTGTTTTGATTCCCGGCTTATTACTTGTCCCAATCGGAAGCTTTATTATTTGAAAGTCATTATAAAGGTCGCGTATTTCCGGAGCACCAGAATTTGTCATTATCCAGTCGATATTATACCTTTTCTTGATCTCTCTGAGCTTAACGGCAAGTCTCTCTTGGTCTTCATAAGAAAACTTTCCGTTCATATAATGCGATCCAAGCATTTCTTTTTTCCCAGGTGTATAAGGAGGATCCAAGAAAATGAAATCACCGTCTCGGCACCTATCCAAGATGACTTCGAAATCAGAATGATAAATAGTTGCTTTTTTTAAAATGGTTGATAGTTCGAGCAAATTTTTTCTTGAAAAAACCCATCTCCTATCTTCCCCACCATAGCCAACATTGAACTTACCTTTAAGATTATGTCTCCACATTCCCTTAAAACATGTTCGGTTCAGAAATAAAGTCCTGGCTGCCCTATAACATAAAGGCTTGTCCTGATATATTTCATCTCTAATTTTGTAATACGCCTGCCTTCCTGCAGGAAAGCTTGCGTATATCTTCCAAACCGAATTTGGACAATCTCTTATTCCTCTATATATGTCTATCAGTTCCTTGTTCAAATCCGAGATTATTGCTCTCTTGGGCCTTATGAATAAAAAAACAGATCCTCCGCCTAAGAAAGGCTCGATATACCTTCCCTTGATGTTATCCCTATGTGGCAAGAAAGAAGACAGAAAATGAAGGAACGCTGCTTTGCCACCGGGATATCTTAGGAAACTCATAATCTTCTATTCATTATTTAAGACGAGCGTTGCCACAAGCTCAGCAATAACCTTAAATTCCCCTTCAGCACAGTCTCTGATGACTATTTCTTTATAATCCTTGTTTAGAGGCTCAAGTATGATCTTTTCATGAAACCAAGATCCATCCTTTTCATATCTTTTTTCACTTCTGTACCTCTTCACTGTGTAGCTTCCGCCTGTCTCACTATCAACGATATCGTGATGTTGAACCAATACGATCTTTCCCTGTCTGCTGCCGACGATATCGGCCATAAATACACAATAGCTGCCATCGGGAATTTGCGGCTCCATAGATTTCCCCACCACCCTCGCCACGAACATTTTTCGATTTAGTTTCCTGCCAATATTAACTTTTATCCAGCCTTCTTCTTCCGCCTCGTAGCCTCCGCCGAATTTTCCAGCGGCAGCCTCCAACGAATATACGGGCAAGTATTCAGTAAACTTAAGTTTCTCATCAACGAATTGGACTATTTTTTCAAATAGCGTTGGCTCTTTCTCGCCAGCCAAAGCTAACTTTAATTCCGCAACCGACCTATAAACATCCTTATAAAATAGATTTTGCGGAACAAATAAATATTCCCATTTATTCCCGCTAAGTTCCGTGACATCTTGGCACCATTCTTCAGCCCGTCTCCTTTTGAACTCCGCATCTTCATCAGGCAATCCTTTTGTTTCTATCAGGTAAAAGTTTCCATCGGTCGCGGCCGCAACAAAATCCGGATAATAGTGCCTTAGGCCGCCATATATACCAAAATATTCCAGCCTGAAGTCTGTCTTCCAATGGATCAGCTTTGCAAATGCCTTAATATCCTTGGCGGAGTCCAAGAACTTTATAAAATCTAGCTCAAAAGTGTTCTCATACGGCACCAGATTAAAAACAGTCTTTTTTGCTTTATATGTCTTATTTTTATCCCATAAGAATTCTTCGGCTCTCGACAAGTCAATAAATTCTTCCTCGCTCTTTTTTACCGCCTTTGACGTCTTCAAGGCTGCTCTTATCGCATCGGCAAAAGCCTCAAATATCAAATCCTGAACCTCTTCTTCATTCAACTTCGCTATAACTCGTGCATCATCCAGATCAACCTTCTCTTCGAACATAACCTCCTGAATATAATCCTGAACAAGAGGCGCCACATAACTAAAATGAAGGCTGTACGGAATCCTGGCATTCCGGAGGATGGCTTTGGTGAAATAGCTAATAGCGTCCAATCCTTTTTTAATCTCTATAAAACTGTATTCTTTTCTAAATTCCTCTCTGAGTTTCCGACCCTGCTTTTTTGCCTCGGCCAGCTTCGTCGCATCCCAGCCTTTGTAAATTATCTTCGTTGGCTCGCCTTTTCGTCTCAGGCTAATTTTGGGATCGGGTGCCTGAATATTTTCTAGCCTCAAGTTTTCACTGAGATTCCCAATACTCGGCACATATCGCTGGGTCAATAAAGGGATCAAGATATTAAATTCTTTTCTTTTTGTTTCCGGCTCAATTGAAATCTCGGAAACAGGCTCTTTTGAGAGGTCTTTCCTGGTAATCGCCACACCTTCATCTTCGAGCTTATTCACTATTGAGACAAAATTATTATTGCCTATGACATCCAGCGTTTCATCTCTGTTTCCGGGGCCATCCATTCGCCTGAGTCCTCGACCAATTGTCTGTTCTGGGAGGATATTCGCCTCGGCTGAGAATGCCCGAAGTCCAACGATGACGGTGACGTTTTTTACGTCCCACCCCTCTTTAAGCATCATCACGCTGACAATAGCTTCATACTCGTTTTTATCAATCTCACGCGCCGCCTTCCGCATCTTGTCTTCTTCTTTTTTTGAAATGTTATGGAAGCGATCCGTATGTATGCAAAGCACTTTTCCTGACAAATCAGGAACCTGTTCAAGATACTCCGCAACTTCGTCCGCTTTTTCCGTATCTTCTGTCATAAGAAACAGGATCGGCTTCTTCCTTTCTTTCTTAAAAACCTGCTTATATTCTCGCCACCGCGCTATGCCCGCTTCAATCCAGGCTCTGTACCTTTTTGCTATGTTCTTTGTTCTTTTTTCTTCAGTTGCCTTCGACACTTCACCGACAATGACTCTTTTGACAATACCGTTTTCGATCGCATCCACGAGTGGATAATCAATGATAATATGAGGAAAAAGCACACCATCCCTGCCTTTAGGTGTCGCGGAGAAATCAAGCTGGGCCATTAGCCCTTTCTTATTATTCTTTTTTATTCCCTCATGAATATTTTCGATCTTTTTCCACCATGCCAGTTCCTCGTCATGGACATGATGGGCTTCGTCATTTAGAACGAGTAAGTTACTAAGCTTCTTTATCGTTTTGAAATACGATTCGTCATTCAGTTCGATTTTTTGTTTTGGCGCCGGTGCGAGAAAACCTCGGCCAAATTCTGCACCTTCATCTTTTTTCTGTTTCTCCCTTATTTGGTCAATATTGAGGAGGATGAGACTGCCATCCCTAATTAAAGTTGGTTCGTCCCCTCTCATGATGTATCTTAGCTGCCAGTCTGGTTTCAGATCCTCGGGAATGAGGGGGTCGCGCAGAAAAATCCTTCCCTCTCCAAAATCTTCATATAGCCTTTCGAAGACAATCACATTGGGCGCGAGAATAAGGAAATTGTTGGCGTATCCGTTGAAATAGGCCCAAACGATGGCAAGGCTCATGACCTTCGTCTTGCCGCTTCCAGTCGCCATTTTGAAGCAATATTTAGGATATTTCTGAGCCGGTCCAAATTCTTTTGTATTATTTTTGAATAATTCTAAGGCGATTTGTTTTGCCTGTTTTTCAGTGTAAAAGGGCCGCATATCTGCCAGGGTAAAAAGCTTTTCTACCTCGAACAAATAGATCAATGTTTCGATCGCTTCTCTTTGGCAAAAGAAATACTTGAATGTTCTGCCTTCAACGAGGTGATCTTGATAAAGCCAAAAACTGAGCAACTTTTGCGTAATCTGAGTAGCGCCTTTATAGCCGTTTTTCCTCCACTCGTATACTTTCTCTCTTAATTTATCAACCAAAGGAGCGTCCGTTGGCTGTCTGGTAACCAGCGCGGGAACAATATAAGGATCTTTAAACAGCCGATACTGCTTGCTTTGCTCGGTCATTTTATCTTGACCTCTAATAATCTTGTCGTGTCGTTTCCAAATATATCTATAACTTTAACCATTATCTTGTATTCTCCAGGCTCCTTGTAGTATCTGGCTCCCTCGGCCGAATCTCTTGAATTGGCTTTAAGATTCAACTTTGGATTCTTCCGTGTTCTAAATTCCTGCCATTCATTATGGAAGGTGTCATCTCGATAGTTCCAATCGACTGCCCAATAATCGATATAGTCCTGCCAGTGCTTTATCTTAGCTCTGACTTCTTCTTCCTTAACAAGTTCAAGATGAGGAATATAGAAACTTTTTATTTCAATTAATACGTTTCCATCCTTGATGCTGGTTTCCAATTCCAGGGCGCCCAAATCATAAAATTCAATTTTGCCTGCGTATTTGGGATCCATGACCTCCTTTGGAATCCTCAAAAGGCGCACCTTTACAGGCGCTGTTTTATTGCGTTTTTCGATTTCGACATCCAGGCCCATTTCAAATTCCCAGCCCAAAATATCTACTCTATCCTGCCTCGCTTTTATGCATTCTTTTATGATATTGTCAACTTGCTCTAACGTTACGGGGACATCCAGTTCACCTACACTTACAACGCTCTTGCCTTTTATTCCGTGAATAAATTGATATCCCTTAACGGGCTCGGCCCTATAGAAGCTAAGAATCGTCTTTTGGTATTCTTTACTCTTGCCTTCGGCTGAGGTTGACCCAAAAGCATTATACCAATACTGTCTTTCGTATTTTCCCAGATTCTGCACAACAAACGGTGAGCAGTTCTCGATTTGAAGCAACCGCTTTCTTGTTATTTGAATTGCAAACCGACTCAAGTCAGCCATAATCCATCGGCGACCCAACTTTTCGGCTACGGCACCTGTTGTACCCGAGCCACAGAAGAAGTCTGCGACCAAATCATTTTTATTTGAAGCTAAGTTGATTATTCGCGTAAGGAGTGCCTCAGGTTTTTGCGTAGGAAATCCTGTCTCTTCCTCAGCTCTCTTGATAAGATGTAGGGAATATGTTTGGACTATATCTGTCCATACCGTACTCAGAGGAACGCCTTTTGCATTGTCAAGATATTGCTTATCATAAAAAACGTTTCCATCTGAGTCAATTCTTTTTCTAGGTTGATACCTTTTGCCCTCTTCATCAACTTTACAGAACCTTTCTGAAATGTACTTTTCCGAATAGGGCAAAAACTCTTTATTATAAATATGGGATCCATATTGCTTAACGGCATAAAGGATGTATTCATGCGCCTTTATTAACTTATTGCCAGCTGCGCGTCCACCGGATGGAGTGCCATAGCTCCAAATTATTTCATCAATCACGTTATTCTTACCAAATATTTCTTCTAAAACCACCCGCACATAGTGATTTACCTGAACGCCTAGGTGAACAAACAAAGATCCTTGGTTGGACAACAATTCCTTCATCAAAATTAATCTTTCGTATATCATTTGAAGATAGGAATCCATCCCCTTTCCCCATGTATCTCTATATGCAACCTCCTCAATCATCGAAGGTTCTTTGGTGACTTCTTCATTTCCGACATCCACCTTATATGAAAAGTCTGCCCCTGTAGCGAAAGGCGGGTCTATGTAAATCAAATTGATCTTGCCGGCGAATTCATTAAGAAGAGAAGACATAATATACTTGTTATCACCCCAGATCAGGCGGTTCCGCCACGGTCCGCTTTCCTTTTTTTCAAATCCGAGAGGTCTCTGTTTCCTCTCTCGATCAGCCTTCGATTCATTAACTGTCTCAATAGTCTGGAACGGCCAAGAAACCCTTTCAGGCAAGTTTAGGGTTCCATCCTCTCGATATTTTCCTTGCCAAATGAGCTCAGTGCCGCGATCCTTATTGTTTTTTCCTGGCATGTATAGCCTCCATTAATCTTTTATCTGGCAACAGAACCTAAAATCGCATTCTAAGCATGTCTTCTTATCAGGCTTTTTCTCCACTTGGAACTCTCTATTCCGTATCTTTTTAACAACCTCATCAAAATGACTGATCACCTTTTCTATTTCGTCCGGCTTTGAATGGATTTCCATAATTGCTTTAGCTTTATCAGCCTCTCCTGTCCAATAGATCATGGTCCTAGCCGGTCTGACTCCCCTTTTTTTCTCCACAATATGGGAATAAACTGCCAACTGACGCAGATAATTTTCAATGGCCGGACTATCTGGCGATGGTCTTGATTGGGCCTTGAAATCTAAGATACTAACCGATCCATCATCTCCTGAGATTAGATCCAATATTCCCTTCAAATAATAGTCAGTTTTCTCAACGACTACCTCAAATTCTGTTTCTTTCACCTTCGAAATAATTTCTTCATTATTCTTAAAATAATTGAGGACGTGCTCTTTTGCTGCTTCTTCATTAAACGGATGAACGCCCTGTTTAATAAAACCTCTTTTATTCTTCTCAAAATATTCAAGGACCATGTCCTCATTAAGTTCACCTGGTAGTTTTTCAAGAACATGCCGGTGAATATCTTCGATTGTTTGATGAACAAGCGATCCGAATATTCTCTGGGCTGCGCGAGCAGGTGTGAATTCATACTCCTTGTACATCAAGTATTGCCTGGGACAAGTATCATATACGTTGATATGAGAGGTGAAGCCATATTCTAGCTTATCCGCTCTCTTTTCTTTTGTTTTTGCTTTAATTTTGAGCCACTCACTTTTCTCAACATTATCGTAGTCGGCAATCTTTTCAAAAATCGCTCGATAATATTTGAAAGGAGTCTTAGTTGATACAAGACCCAACAAATATTGAGGTCTTGAAAATGCCACATAGCTGAGCCGCATTTGATCGAAATCATTCATCCTTGCGTAGGGCTCAAATTCTTTACGATGATAATAGGGGCCTAAAACTTGATCCACGTTATCTCTGGGCGGATTCTTTTTTTCTAGTCCCGCCACAAACACTACCGGAAATTCCAGTCCTTTGGCTTGATGGATAGTCATAACCTGGACTTTGCCAGATGGAAAAATGTCGTAAGGATCTTCGTATTCATTTAGGCCATTGAGCACCAAAAAGCGAAGATAGCTATTGAAAAAGCGGTCAGCTATTACGTCTTTGTTTTTTGCCGAAATAATTGGCAGATGATAGTACTGCTGGAAAAGCAACAATAGGCGAGAGAAAATAGCCAGATTACGCGCTGTCGCTTCGTCTTCGAGATACGACGAGAATGGCTCATAAGAGAGAATTTGATAGAAAATATCCAATAACCCGATTTCAAGGGCCTCTTTGCCCTTTAAGCGGTGAATTTTTGATGCAATCTCATCAAGAAACTGAGCAAGCCTTATATATTTTTCTTGAGTTTTGCATTTATCCTTCAGGAAATCGTACGCATTATCACAGTATTTTGTTATTTCTTGAAAGATTTCCTTATCTCGGACCTTTTCTCCCTTGTATGAGAGAATCTGAATAAAACAAGCAACAATCTCTTTTACTTCATCGTTCTCAAAATACTTTTTGGAGCGCGGCGCATAATAAGGGATGCCTTTGCGCTCGAACTCCTCTAGGAATGGCTTTGTATTTCCATAAGCGATACTCCTCATGAAAAAGGCAATTTGGTTCAGATCAGAAATGACTTTGTTTCTCTTAAGGAAAAGGATAGTTTCGGCAACTTTCTTGGGCGCAAATTCTTGATCAAGAATACCGAAGACGCTTGTATAATCAAGATTAGCTTCAGCACATTCCGGATTATGTTTAATCTTTTTGGGAAATCTGTACCTTTGCTTGCCGTCCTCTTTCCAAATCTCATCATTCATGAAATCATTGTAAACGGCGATAATGTCTTTATGAGAGCGGTAGTTTGTCTGGAGCCTTTCCTCTGCACATTCTCCATCTTTGAAATGGTCTCTGAACTCGAGGATATTTCTGACTGTAGCTCCCCTGAAGCGGTAGAGAGCCTGATCATCGTCACCCACAACGCAGATATTGTTTTTGGGTTTCGCGAGAAACAGCATAAGCTGTTCCTGCACATAATTTGTATCTTGATATTCATCAATCATGATGTATTGATATTGATTTCGGAGCTTTTCTCTAACCCACTTGTCGTTATGAAGGAGATCTAGGACATGCCTTTGCTGGAAAGAGAAATCAATTCTATTCGTTTCATCGAGCTTTGTTTTGTACCTGATATAAGCATCAGCCAAGAGCCGCACAAAGATATTCTTGTCCTTTTTTAAGCGATCAACGTCAACGCATTCTTCTGTTATTTTATTGAAATAGAGAGTCGCGTGTTCAATTGTATACCAGATGCTCCTCCAGGTGTTTAGATATTTTCCATCGATTGGCTCCCCGAAGATTTCGTCAAAATTTTCATATAGAAATAGCGTTTGAGTTAGCTCTTCAAGCACTTCATAGTTTCTGTGCAAATTAGGAAAATGGTTGATATGATTCTGGATAATGCTGTTGCAAATTGAATGTATTGTCCCAACTGACATATTTGAAAGGTCGATGTCGTCACGGCCACATTTGAAAAGGTAAAGCTTGAGGCGGGCTTTCAGCTGTTCGGCCGCCTTCTCAGTAAAGGTGCAAAGAAGGATGTTTTCGGGCTTAACATCTTTGCCAAGGATCAGGTTGAGAGCGCGATAGATGAGAACTTCAGTTTTGCCGGAACCAGGGCCAGCGATAATCAGAAGGGGGCCTTCGGTGTGCTTGATAGCTCTTTCTTGATCTCGGTTCGGGACAAAACCGCATTTCTGGAAAATCTCATCAAGCGATATTCTTTTATTGCCTTTTACGCTCATCATTTCCTGCATCATTTCGACATTCTTTCTCGACGCGGCAACTTATATCTAATTGTGAGGGAAGCACCTTTCCCCTTGGGAGGTTTTTCTAAGATTTGATCTCCCGTCTGCATGTTTTTCTTCATAACATCACAACAGAGGGGCATCCGGTGATTCCGGCTTGGATATCCTCCCACTCTCCGATGTAATTCACCGGAATTAATATCGATATATGGTCTACCGTCTTCTTCTGCCCTCCTAAAAAGGCGACTTAATGCCGATTCAAAATCAAAAGAGGTCGGCATGATAAAACTTCTCCTTTTGTTCTAAGTTTAAATTTTACCAAACCAAAGGAAAAGTCGATTAAAAAAGATCCTCGGTATTGATTGCGTCGAAGACGGACTATGAGAAAAGCAGGCAGAAAATCCTTGGAAGCCCTTGCATCAACCCCATGTTCAATTCTAATTACAGCCAACACAAGACCCTTGTCCATGTATATTTTCTTCATTAGTATTTTTATTTTAATACAAATTTATCTTATATTTAAGAGGGAAACAGGCATAAAATCAATAGCCTCACATGATGATCAAGAAGGTGATTTCTCCTCACCCCATAAAAATCAAATAAAAACATGCTCAAAACTTGGTATCTTGCAGATAAATGCGGCAAAGAGCGGCCATAAGGATCCGTCTTGCCACCTGACACGAAATATCATGGTAAAAATTCGGTTTTCTAATTATTCATCCAAATTTATTATAATCAGGCAATGATAACGGAAGGCATATGAAAACCACATGAAAAGGCGTAGTTTATTTCTCGTTCTTATGGCCCTATTCGTATCCAACCACATTCTGCTTGCCAGCTCCGGCTTCAGTTCCTGTGACAACTCCGGTCTCAACGTCAACGCTGGCTTAAGCCCCGGACTTAACCTCATCCCCAGCCTCTCCCCCGCTCCCGAATCCACCCTGAAAGCTGTCCGCACCGCAAAGGGGCCCGCCATCGACGGCAGCCTTTCCGACCCCGTCTGGCAGGAAGCCATCCCCTTCTCGGCCTTCACCCAGGTTTTCCCTGTAACCGGCGCCGCGCCCACCGAAAAAACCGAACTCCGGATCCTTTACGACGACGACAATCTCTACCTGAGAATTTACTGCTACGACAGCCAGCCCAGGAAAATCTCGGCCAACACCATGGCCCACGATGCCGACGACGAAACTATAGTGTAAAAAGGATGAATAGTTAGGCGCTAGTGCCCTTCTCCAGAAAATTAAAGAATTTCCTAATGTTTTACGCGAATATTTTCTGCCTCAATTTTTTGATTTCTTTATAGTCTCTCTTAGCCTTTTCAATTTCATATGGCGTCACCAGGACAAGTTTTCCAGCAAAGGGATAGACTTGTGCAGCTTCCTTAATCTCATCATGACAATCTTCATCTGCAACCACGACCATTTTTAAGGACCATTGATGTACAAGGTTGAGTCTGTATATTAGGTCAGGTATACTTCCGTGCACTTGTATTTCAAAAGGCACATAGGTGAGGTTGAAAATCTGCCAAGCAAGATCTAATGTCTTGCCTTTGGCTTTAAAAGGTTGATCGTGCGGCCTGATGCTATTCACCCCGGGTTTCTTTATGGTCTCAAAGCCGAAGATTTCACCGATTATGACGAGCGATTCTAACAATGAATCGTGAGTGGACTTAAATTTTTCTTCAGTTTCCTTCT
>Ga0172366_10001985_pt1 | contig 15991 bp, 23 predicted proteins | sample LakKivSesite69cm_FD_114533 | JGI IMG/M metagenome (GOLD analysis project Ga0172366, IMG submission 114533) | Sediment microbial communities from Lake Kivu, Rwanda - Sediment site 69cm | ecosystem: Environmental > Aquatic > Freshwater > Lake > Sediment | place: Rwanda: Western Province, Lake... | reverse complement strand
CAAATCTCTTAAATACTGAGGGACACCATCTGGTAGAACCGCCCCAGGCGTTCCTCTCATGGTAAATAGCTCACCTCCCTGAGAAGCGCAAAATTCCGAGGCAGGACTACCTGGATTCGGAGGTGCGATGGGAGGACGCGGAGGCATCGCAGGGCTGCGACTCAGCACCCACGCGACCATTCTCGTCACCACACCTGGCTCATTCATAAAGCCGTTCAAGTTGGCCAAAATCCCATTAATATCCTCGGCGCTTTCGATAAAGATAGCAGCAGCCTCCACAGGGTCGCTGGATTCAGAGGCATCCATGTCTGGAAGCTCGTTTAAAAGACCAAAGAGAAGATTTCCAATGGGCTTATTCTTAAAATCCCCATCAACCAACGCCTGGTTCCAAAGCGACCCTTTACCGGTGCTTGGGCTTTGCGAAGAATCAAGGAGCAGCGAGTAATTCAATTGCTGAGATGCAAGGAAATCGGCCAGCCGTTTATAATCTTGATTATCCGGCAATTTCCCCATCGCCTGAAGGTCGGGAAGCAATGCGCTGAAATCAGTGAGCACAAATGAGCGAGCTGGGTAAAGCGCCGCCATCTCTTTTGCTCGCGCAAGCGCGTCCTTGTCATTCGAAATAAGCAAGACCGGGCCAGGGTCATTGATTTTCTTGACAAGTGGCGCAACCCCAGACTGGTCCTGATTGCCCTTGACGACCATCAGGTTGGGCGCAGCCGTGGGAGTGGGGCCAGGCGTGGGGCCCGGGGCGGGGCCAGGCGTGGGGCCCGGGGCGGGGCCAGGAGTGGGGCCGGCATCTGTAGTTTTCTTCTTGCCGCTCATCGCAATGAGGGCAGCAGCACCACCAGCAAGAAGAACGATAGGGAGTAGGGAAGACTTGGCCACAATGCGTTTCCTTAATATAATTAGGCAATGTCAATGCCAAAGAACGAGAGATTTTGATTGAAAAGGCGTGACATGGAAACCGGCGCGCCGCCCTCAATCACCCTATTCATTTCGCTCACACTTTGGGCTGGGGTCTTGCCGGAAAGAATTGCCGGCTCAATATCTCTCCGATTGCCATATGTAAAGATGAGGGTGGTTTCATTCAATCGTTGGCGAATTTCGGCCTTGATCCGATCGATTTCTTCTTTGGTAATAGGACCAACCACCTGCTCCCATTCGCCGGAAAGCAAAGAGTTTGTTATTAAATTAATTGCAAATTCCGTGGACATCACCAGGAATGGCAACTTAACATTGGCAGCCCTTTCGATAATGCCTCGGACAGTTTCTTCAACCCCCGCGCCAGGACTCCACAGCAGCGTTGGCATGTTATTAAAATTAACATCAGGATCTCGAATCAGTGCTCCGATGGAGCTATTCAAGTCATTGGCATACGAAAGGTCTTGCCCCGTCTGATCGCCATTGATGACAATCGCGTTCTTGTTGTATAGTTTGAAACTGACTGGGCCAGTCGGTGTTAAACTGATGAGCGCAGTTGGGGACGGTGCTGGCGGAGTCGGGCCTGGAGTCGGGCCTGGCGTGGGGCCTGGCGTGGGGCCTGGCGTGGGGGTGGGACTCGGCGCCGTGTCCTTGGTAGAATCTTTCTTCTGCGTTGCGAAATACAACGCAGCCGCGCCGCCAGCAAGAAGAACGATAGGGAGTAGGGATGATTTTGCCATGGTTCAAATCTCAGAAATCGAGGGAAAAATAATCGGTACAAGAATGACGGTGCCTGCGACGACAGCAGCGGCCGTATTATCGTTTGGATGTGCCATAATTCAAATCTCGGGGAAATAAACAAAAGGATGACCGACGCCGCTGCCCCCTGTTGAGGATGCGTACTGCTCTTCAGCAATGCATGAGAATTCAGGGACAAGTGCAATCATCCCGTCTGGAAAATTTTCTCGATTGAATTGCGACTGTGATGGCCTGACAAACCGCTGATTGAGCGGGTGAGATACAACAGCCTGCGCCAACCGCAAACGCTCGTCTCCCGGCCCCACCCCATATGCTTCACCGGTCATACCCAAAATGGTGTCGCCCACCTCCGCCCTGGTCACAAACCCAGGGCGGGGGCGCGGAGACACTGGAGGGGAAACACCCCCACCGTCACCCCCCGAATCCGGAGGGCAACGCTTTTGGCTGCTCATCGCCACCAGGGCAATGGCTCCACCGGCCAGTAAAACAATCGGGAGTGCGGAAGACTTGGCCATGATTCACACCAATCTTAAAAGGCCGAATCGATCAACCCTCTGAATGATATCACTCATGGGGTCGAATTGATAAGAGACCGCCTGGCGCGTCGTCACTACCCCACTGGGCAACATCGAAATATGCTTATTGACCTTGGCAACAATTTGCTCTGCGCTATCTCCCAAAATGGAAAACTCGCCAGATGGTCCTTGATTCAGGGGAACGTTTTCAAGCCTGCTGAAATTCATAGGGCTACCACTTGAAGAAACCCCAAGAAGGGCAAGGTCAGGTGGGATTTGCGATCTCGCCTGATTCAACTTTTTTCTAACTTCAGATTTCTTGTCGGGCGATATCGAAAGCCCTTTCGACATCTCATTTAAAACATATTCATTTTGCGCAAGGGTGCTTTGAATGTTAGCCGCCATGAAGAAAACATTGGGCATCATGCTAGCGGCTTGCTTAATGGACCCATTCGCCATCGCCATAGCCGAAGATCCATTTAAGATAATAACGGCATTATGCTTATAAATGGATGCGTCAGGCATCCCCGCGCCCTCAAGCGCAGGGTTTGATGCGTTTTTAATGACGGTTCCATCGAGTAAAAGGTAGTTGGGAGAAACCTTAGTTAAGGCCATCTCCTTGCCACCGCCGCCACCGCCGCCACCGCCGCCACCGCTCATGGCAATTAAAGCCACAGCGCCGCCAGCAAGAAGAACGATAGGGAGTAGGGATGATTTTGCCATGATTAAAATTCCTTGTTAATGATTAGTAGTTGATAATTAGTAAGAGCCCCAGGTGGCCTGCCATGCCTGCGTCTGGGGATGAACAAGGCCCCAGTTTCCGCTTAAGCTATCAAGTGGCTCGGTAGAATTCTCCACCTTATATCCGCCTCGGTTGTCGATTTCCTTGGCGAAATTAAGCGCGGCCTGCGTTGCAGACGAGCACTTGCCATCAATGGTAAGCTTCGATTTTTTACGCGAAGGCTGAACCCGATAGTTGTACCAACTCACAAATGAATTATAATGCCCCTGGAAGGCTCGAATGGCCGCAGGCAAATCCTGAACATTATAAGGATTCTTGAAACCGGCCAAAAGGCGGCGGCAAGTCTCTGCATCATCTGTCGTGGTTGGCTTGGTATCCGTGGTTGGCTTCGTCGTGGTGTCACCCGGCTTGGTGTCGCTCCCGGAGGGAGGGGCGCCGCCGAAGGCATCATTGAACGAATATCCACGATTAAACTGGCGCTCATGCAGCGCGGCAGCCTGAAGCGCGTTCAAGGTCTTGGGGCCAATGATGCCATCTTCGGCAAGCTTTCCAAAGGTCTTTTTATCAACGGATTCAGAGAATTCGTTATAATCAGACTGGAAGGTGCGAACGACAGCCTTATCCGAATTGGATGTCAGCGGCTGATCGTTGATGGCAACATTGTAACCAAGCTCGCGGAGAACCTCGCGAACGCTTCGTGCATTCTTAAAAAACTCCTCATCATAAGCGCCCTTGGCGGGACGAGGCGGATCTTTCGAGGGCGCCGGAGATGGGCGAGGCGCCGGAGATGGGCGAGGCGACGGGCCGGGGCCGGGGCCGGGGCCGGGCTCTGGCGAAGGCTCGACGGGCGCAGACTTCTTGCCCCCCATGGCCAACAGCGCAAGCGCGCCGCCACCTAAAAGAATAATTGGAAGTGCTGAATTGCTTTTAGCCATGATTAAGTTCCTTCTGTAAATTAGGCAATCTGGTCTTGCCAATTTAGAATACTTGCTGCCTCTTCCAAGGCAGCGAAAAGGTCTCGATTAATTTCATCCGTGGTCTTGCTGAAAAAGGCTGGGTTTCCAGTTGTTCGATTGAAGAAGCTGTTAAAATCTTTCTTAAAACGAACAATCGCAGCATCAGTCGCTGCATCCTTGAGACCATCCACCTTATTGATGTACCCAAGCTCAGCCAAAACCTGCTCAACCTCTTGAACCTCCGGATCGAAAGTCTCCGAGGTCTTGCCGTACACAGCCTCCCAGGCGATGGCCTGCGCGATAACCTGCAACCAATTCCCATCAAGCCTGCTTTGAGGATATATACTCGCTACAGCATAAATACCACCGGTTTTATTAATGGTCTCAGCAACGCCGATTGCCTCCCTGGTTGCAGCGCTGCAAGTACCTGTAACCGAAAGCTTGGCTCTTTGACTAGCTGGCACCACTCGGTAATTATACCAGTTCATTACAGAATTATAATTGCGCTGGAATAAAACCACGACATCGGACATCTGATTGCCCTTCACAAGCTGATACCCAAGGGCTTCTAATCTCCCAAAACACTTCGCAATTCCGATCGCGTCGGACCAATTAATGCTTAGCGCATACTCCATGGCCGCTTGAGCAACCTTATCCCAATCCTCGTTGACTGGAATTTGATTAAGGCCTGGCTGGGTCTCGGCCAAGAGATTGTAATCGCGCTTGAACGCGACGATGGCTCCCCTTGTTGCAGTATCCTTATAGCCTGTAACCTTAACTGCATAACCCAAAGAGGCAAGGTTGTTCTGGTAGTTCGCGATTACCGACGAATAGGGCTGATCTGGCGTCGGTGTCGGAGAAGGAGAAGGCGACGGTTTTGGACCCGGAGACGGCGACGGTTTTGGACCCGGAGACGGCGACGGTTTTGGACCCGGCGTTGGTGTCGGCTTAGGAGTCGGAGTCGGGCTAGGATTGGGAGCACCGCCGGGGAACATTCTCACCCAAGCACCCTGGGCTGGGAATTTAACAATGGCCTTCTGAAGTGCATTGAGCACCTCAGGACCAACCATGCCGTCTTCGTAAATCTTGCCCCACCTCAAGTTGGGATTGGTTCTTGAATAAGAATTGTAATGGCGCTGGAATCGAAGGACTTCGGCATTCTCCACATCATCCTTTGTTCCAAGGCGGCCATCGGGGCCTGCATTAAGCGCCGTATTGCCGGGGGCAACGCTATAACCAAGCTTTGCCATCACCTCGCGAATATCGGCGGGAGATTCCCAGAAGTCGGTATCGTAATTCGCGTCTGGCTTCGGAGATGGCGGAGGATTAACCTCAGGATTCTCCGGCGGCTCATCGGGAGGCGGAGTAGGCTCATCCGGTGCGGGCTTGGGAGTCGGGCCTGGGGTTGGGCTGGGGGTCGGTCCGGGGGTTGGGCCTGGGGTTGGGCCTGGGGTTGGGCCTGGGGTCGGGCCTGGGGTTGGGCCTGGGGTTGGGGTCGGCTCGGGCTCCTTCTTCTGCGTTGCGAAAATTAATGCGGCAGCACCTCCGCCGAGTAGAAGAAGGGGGAGTAAATTTGTCTTTGCCATATAATTCCTATTATCCCTTTAAAATGGAGTTCTCAATAAGGTTACGCATCTTTTCAGATGACGAGGAAATGGTTGTCGGAGCAACAGATGCGGGTAAATGTTCCACCTGATAAAAAAGCCCTTGCGTTGGCAAGGCAAAGTTTGAAGAGCCGGGTGGGGGTGGAACCTTTGTTGCCCAAGCAATCGACCAGCGTTTTGCGAGGTCTAAATCTGGATTGAGGGCATTCCTTCTCCAAATATACCACCAAACCCTGATATCTCCCGAATCAAATGGCCTCAGCGCCTGGACCAGCGCGCCTGGACCTTTGACAAGATTTATCGGAATATCAACCCAGCCATAGCGCCGAAGAACTTTGAAATTTCTCCCGTCACCCCAAACATCAAAATCTGGCGGAGTCACAATTACGGGGGGGCGAGGGCGACCGCTAAACTGGTCTGTAGAAGCATCAGATTCGATCAGATAACCATCTGCATTTAACCCGAAATCGCGATCCTCCATAAATCTCACCATTCTCTCCACTCGACCCCGACCGGTGGCTAAGGGGGGCAGCGGCGGTAAATCGGTTGGTCCAGAAGTCGATGGTGGCGGGGTCGCAGTCGAACCACCGGAACCCTGAGCCGGCCTTCCAATCCCTGCCCCTGAAATACTTTGGCTCGGAAGTGAAATCGTCCCATTGCATGTATTGACCTGGACCGCCACCCAATTTCCGCCAGGCTCAGGTCGAATACCCATTGGACTTCCAACTCTGGAAACCTCAGCAGCAAGCAAGGGTCGCATGGTCGCCTTCGCCTCGCTGCCATCTGGCCGAAGATTCAAATCGTTTATAAACTTAGCCGATCCCCCAAGGAATGTGCTTGTATCAATCGGCTGATTAACGCCAAAAGAAGAGATGGACTTCAGCACAATGCTGTTACCAGGGCCGGCCACAAAAGTAAACTCAATGGGCGCAACTGCAGACGGAATGTAGGCAGTCCCATTCGCAATGAACTTCAGCTTGTTCGAGGCATCGCGATAGACCTGGTAGTTATTTAAAAAAACGCAACTATTTGGGTCCAGGTACTCACCACCACCTGTACCACCTCCGCCCACGCCGCCAGGGGTAGGCTGCGGCTCAGGCGAAGGAGTGGGCGCATCCTCTTTCTTGCCGCCAGCAAATGCCAAAGCCGCCAGTGCGGCCGCTCCAATAAGAATGGGGGCTAAGCTTGATTTTGCCATAAAGATTGCTGACTTTCTTTAGCTACGTGAGCCCCGTGGCAAATCGCAATGCTTACAGCGTCTGCCGCGTCTGGGGCCGGTAAGGCTTCCAATCTGCCTATAGTTTGAATCGTCTTTTGAACGAGAGCTTTTGTGGCTTGGCCACTACCTGTTACAGCCTGTTTAATTTTACTAGGGCTGTATTCAAAAACCGGGACGCCGCCCTTGCGAGCGGCGACCAAAACGATGCCACGAGCCATAGACAGCTGCAGCGCCGATTTTGGATTTTCCATCATGTATTGCGTCTCAACAGCCATCGCGACCGGCTGATATTGCACAATGAGAGTGTCAATCGATTCGTGCAGAAAAAGCAGGCGATCTGGCATATCTTGGCTTTTGCCAAGATTGATAGTCCCGCAATTGACAAAGCACGGCCTGCCGTCGCGGATTTCCACGACGCCAAAGCCGGCTTTGATTGTGCCGGGATCAATGCCAAGAATCATCACTGGTTTTTTTCCTGCAATCTAAACTTCACAGTATCGAAAATTTTCATCCAATACTTGGCATAAGTGCGATCCGCGGCGCGCTTGCTATCAAGCTTCTTTGGAGCGTCCGGCCAAAGCTGACCAAAAACAAAGTCGGTAATTGAATTAGCCGGAGAGCCAAAATTTTTATTGACAGCATCGTCAATGAGTGCGTCCCACATTTCAACCGGGAATCTCGGCGGAGGAATGGGGGCCCCGGCCTTCTTCCAATCACTCTCATTAATCGGCTCGGTGGGGGGGCTGAGTGGCTTATCCCCCTTACGAACGGCAATCTGCTGCTCGACCTCGGCCTTCACATCTTTCCAAACCTTGCCCCACGGATCGGCATCTTTAGCTGTTATCGGAATTGGACCCTTCGGATAAGCCGTCCGATACGCAAGGTCAGTAAATTCGTTGACGTTGGAGGGAATGCCCTTTTCATCCAAGAGCACTCGCACAACAACCTGAATGTTCGCAACAGGGTCAGGGCGATTGCGCTGCTCTTCGACTTCGTCAATATCTGTGGGAGGCGTAGGGTCTGGCTTAGGCGCGGGAGGCTCACCGCCCTTGTGCGACTTCTTTTCATCCTCCTTCGGAATGTCTGGGGGAGGAACCGGAACTGGCTCATCCGCCGCGGGAGTCGCGGTCTTCTTTTGCGAAGCAAACAGCGCCAGCGCTGCGATGCCTGCAATGCCTAAGAAAATTGCCGGGTTTGTTTTAGCCATGATTCCCTAATTGCTTTGATATAGCATTGAAAATAGAATTAGTTAAAGACTGCTCGCCTTTTAAAATTACCTTGCGAGTCAAAATTCGAACTTCCTCAGTAAACCCCTCGGTGGCAATTGTTTTTGCAATTGCAACACCTTCCTGAACGCCGTTAATCATCTTAACTCCGCCGTCCACTCGATCATACACAGCTTCCACTGAGGCAATAGCCTGCCGTGCAGACATGGCGGCCTGGGCCAAGTCCAAAAAATCGTGTAAAATCGAGTCGGCAGCCAAACGCACGGCTGCCAATATTTTATCAACTATTCAAGAAAACTACGAGCCCATTCGTAATTTTTCGATACCATCAGCCAGTAAATTCGCCGCGGCAATCATGTCATCCTCCGACGTTCCCCGACCAGGGGAAACCCGAATCGAACAAGCCGCAATCTCTGGCGTACACACCGCCGCCAAAACGTGGCTGAGGGCGTCACTTTTGGAGCAGGCGCTGCTGCGCGAGATGCACAGCTGAGGGACCGAGTCCAAAAGCATCCTTGAGTCAACCCCCTCCAGAGCAAAATTCAAGATGTGCGGAGAGCGCGCATTGCCCGCATGGACAAAAACTCCACTAGAAAAATTCTTCTCAATCTCGCGCAAAAACAGTTGACAAAGAAAGTCTGCCCTCGACGCGTCGGCGTCAAGCCTTTCAGCCGCCAAATCGCACGCCAGAGCGCAACCCAGAATGCCAGGAACATTGCATGTCCCAGCACGCCTGCCCTCCTCCTGACTGCCGCCAGAAATCTGGCACTCCAAACATATCCATCGATTGATTAAAACACCAATTCCCTTAGGCCCATAAATTTTATGCGCGCTAAATGACAGCAAGTCTGCACAGGATGGGTCAAAGGGAACTTTGCCCACCATCTGCGTCGCATCGCAATGATAAATAGCCCCAAGCTCGCGGCAAAGCTTGCCGATATCTTCCACGGGATTGATGCTGCCAATTTCATTGTTCACGCCCATGATAGAGACGAGAACATTATGGTGGCTGACACTACAATCCTTAATCAAAGTTTCAAGCTGGCCTAAATTAATCGTCCCATCACAACCAACCCCCAAAACCTCGACCCGATGACCAGCAGTCTCTAACTGACGCATCGGCTCAAGCACCGCCTTGTGCTCAGTGCAACTTGTAATAAAGGCCACATCTGAACCCAAAGACCCCGCAACCCCCTTAAGCGCTAAATTGTTGGACTCAGTCGCACCTGAGGTAAAAACAACCTGGCCAGGAAGCGCCTGAAATAAATCAGCAACCTTTTCCCGAGACCAACGAACAATTTCGGCAGCCGATCGACCGCAAGCGTGCTTGCTCGAAGGGTTGCCGAAATTGTGAACCATAACATCCAACATGTCCTGAGCAATGTCAGGATCAGTCGGCGTGGTTGCCGCGTAGTCGAGGTAGATATTCCCCGAAGGGTTCACCCCCACATTATAACACAATCACTTGATAAAACCGCGCCATTTCACGTGCAGCTCGTTCAGGGCAGACTCAAGCTCGTGAGTCATTCCCTTCAAAGCATCCATGTCGGCGTCAAATTGCTTTTGAGGCGTGGGCTTCGAAGGCTGATTGACATGAGCCTCTGAATCAGGATTCCAAGCGCTCGAAGGCGTCCAAATCTTCGGGGTTGCCAAAGCTCTTAAGCTGTTCTCATCGCCCCAATAGCGATTCACATCGCAATCGCCATTTACCCCACTCACCTTACCATAATAATTAAATGAACCACCAGCAGACCACTGCCAAATCGTCCACTTGTCCCAACCAATCAATTTCTGAGGGGCAGGCGCCGTCGTGTACGCCACCTGCCAAAGCGGAAGGTAACCAAGGTAGCTGCGGTTGCCACCCTCATACTTCCAAACATTAGCACCGGTATAAATCATAGGAGAGCGACCAAGCTCACCCTCAATAACCCTTACAAATTCCTTTAAGTAAACTTCGGTTTCCGCGGCACCATTATCACTGTACTTTTCAAAATCAATGACCGGGGGGAGACAATTTAAACCATAGCCGCCAACCTCTTTAAGCTTTTTGCAAAAGCTCATCGCCTCTCGCATAGCATCAGCCTGATCTCCACCCTGCGTATCTGGCCTCGCAAAGTGATAGGCTCCGCGATAAATTCTTTCATCGCGGAACATAAGCTTATCCCAATTTCGCTTAAAATACTCGTCATAGCTACCGGTTCCTTCGCTGCACTTTACAATTGCAAAGCGAAAGCCGGCGGAAATGACAAGGTCATAGTTGACATCGCCCTGCCACTTGGAAACATCGATACCTTGAATGTAATTTACCTGAGTCATGATGATTACCTCTTGAACATGCCTTTGACGAAGTGAATCATGTTGGCCATATCGCCATGATTCATGGTGGAAGTGATGCTCTTGATCGCATCGGCAGTTTCCTTGTCGAGCCAGCCAATCTTGGCTTCAAGCTCAGCAATTCTGGCCTCCAATGAATCAATTGTGTGCTTTGGCTTCTCTATTCCTGTCATGCTTTATGCCTTTAATGCGTAATCTCGAATGAGCTTGTTTTGAGCCTTCAAAATTCTTGGGTGATGCTTATTTTTACGAACACAAGCGGCGGCCATTTCCAACCCCAGATTATCCAGAGCCCTGGCCAAAAGCCGCTGCTCTTGTTCCATGGTCTTGGGAACTCCATGCATCATCAGGAGAACCGAAAGCTCCTCTTCAATCAAGCGAATCTCATTGCGCTCAGACTCAGAGACATGAATCCATTCGCAAATAATAAACATCGCCACCCAACGCGGGGGGAAATTCGTATCAATTTCTCCTGAGGCGTGGCGACTGCGAGACATTTACATGTTCCGCAAAAGATGCATAAGTTGCTGCTCGATCATTGTTAGCCGACTCTCAATCGCAGCAAGTCTCATGCTGGTGGGATCGAAAGGGCTTAATACCGCAGCTGAAGCGGGAAACCCCGGCATCATGGGCATCATAGGAGCCTGCTGGAAATGAGGGGCAGCGCTAGAATTATCTAAAGGCTGCTGCGGCTGTGAGAAGGTCACATCCGGTCGAATTAGCCTAATTGCCGCAATGTTTATTCCAAATATAAATCTGTGGGTGTTGAATGCCACCATCACAGTTTCTTCATCAAACTCAATAATCCTGGCCTGAGCCCACTTTCCTTTACCAACGCCTTGGTGATCTTCGCTTTCGTTGAAGGCCTCGACAACCATGCCAGCGTAGGCAAGCTGCCCATCAATGTAAAGCTTTCCATTTTTATATTCGCACTTATCTGACTCTTCAATTGCCGATTGGGGAATCATTGTTTTTTCCGTACTGAAAAACTTCGGATGGTTTGATGTTGAACAGGGATTGGACCCGGGACTGATCTTCCTGTGGAAAAAAAGAAGACCAAACTCCAATGTTTCTTAATATAAGCTTTCTAATAAACTCATCTTCGACATCAAATTTCTTGCGCAAGACTCGTTCGATTTCATGCAAAAGCTCCCTGGCCTCGGCTTCGTTTTTACAGCAAATGGCTCGACCATAAAGCTCTCCTGAGGTAAACTCAGCCTTTGCCAAACATTTGTAACTGAATTGGGCTTCGCATAAGCTTTTCATAAACCATTTTACACCTTCTGGCATCTTGCAATGCCCGATGATTACCCTCGTTGCTAATTCCAAGAAAATCACAAATAGCATCAAGGCTTAGTCTTGAAAGCCCCTGGGGGACAAGGTGCTCATAAGCCAACATCATCGTGTCCATGCGATATCTGCTCACGTTTGTCGTAGACTTGCCACGCCTTCTCAGTGCGTACTCAATAAACGCCATATCAAAGGCAATATTGTGCGCGACAATGATGACCTCATTGAGCATGTGGCAAATATCATCGGCTATCGCCTCAAGCGTCGGGGCAGATGACCATTCAGACTCTCGATAGCCATTGACCTCTAGCGCTCTTTGCTGCACAACCGCGCCGGAGTCCAGCCGGACTTTTGAGCTCCACTCGCCGCGCTCGGGATGGATAATGGCAATTTCTACAATGTCGTGAATTGTCGGCTCAAGACCGCTCGTCTCGACATCGACAAACGCAGGCTGCATAACGGAGATGTGTTTGCGGTTCATTTATTCTACCCAGGCTCTGTTGGATACAATCGATCGAATTTGCTGCTCTGAAACTTTATATCTTCTTGAAAGCGCGGCCGTGCTTTCTCCGGCCAGCTTTTCTTTTCTAATTTTCCTGACAATGGACCAAGTTAATTTGCTTGCAGGATTGTTTTGACCGGCAGGGCTGGTCCCGTGCTCTTTCTTATCTGCTTCATTAGCTTCCTTGGTTGACCAGCGAAGGTTACTTAGCCTGTTGTCTTGGTTGTTGCCATTAATATGTGCAACAAATTTGTGAGATGCCGGCTTCGGGGAGCCCCTGAAAGCCTGAATGACTAATCTATGCACATAATAGGCTTGCTTTCCATATTTGCCCACGACAAATACCCTCAAGTACCCCCGGTGATCTGGCCACTGTTTTAAAAATTTAAAGCTCGATGTCCCATCCACCAGCCGCGTTATGCTCCTGACCTCACCCGTGCTAGAAACTTGATATTTTCCAGCCAGCCCCCGGATAGATTTCCACTCCATGCTCATCCTCACTTTTTTTGCATAGATGAGCGGCCGCTTGGTTGCGGCGCACAAGGCCATGCGTTTATATGGGGCACGACCGGAGGCTACTGACCATTCGGCTGGATGTCAAGAGCTTTATTTGGGCCAAGACACGTAGACTGGAGATTTTCTGCTGGGGGTTTTCTTTTTGGCCTTTGTCACCTTCGTCCGCTTTTTTTTGCACATCGACTTGATCTGCTTTTTGCTTAGCTTTTTCGCCTTCTTTAGTGGGCGGCAGGCAGGATACTTGCCCATAGCCAACCCATCGACGGTGGGCCGACCGCAGGACTTGAATCCAGATACAGGACCGCGCTCGCAGACGTTGACCCACTTCTCCCCATACCATTTGGTAAGGCCACCCTCTTCAGGGTCGCCGGAGTAGGTGCCTCCGCGCTTTTTATATTCCTTAACAACCCAAGAGTTGGCATAGATGCTGGGGTAGACCTCAAATCTATCCATAGCTTCTTTTTTTACTTGATTATAGAGTTTGGTGTTTTTTGGTTTTGGCTTTGGATTTTTTACATTGTACTTTTTGTAGAAAAAATCAAATGTGATATCAAAGAATATTTTCTCAATTTCCTCGTCATCAAATTTTGTCATTTTTTTCAAGGTTTCGATTAACTCATCCCCCCTCGCAAGAAGGTTGCTATAGTATGGGGTTGGTGTATCAATAGAATAAATACTGTCTAAACTATCCTCGCCATAAAGCGGGCAGTTCGATCCACGAATGGGGATGGTTTCGACATCAGAGCGCCTGTCGTAGTAAAAATTCCAAATCGAAGTAGCATCGTCAGAAACAGAATCTCGATCAGGAATCAAACCAAGAATGTCTGGTGTATAATAAGCTGCAGATAGAGCGAGGTCGTAAATCAATGGCCCATAGCCCCTTTGAGCGGCAGAGCCATTGATATCAAACACAGGTCCACAGCTATATTTATTAACTCTTGCTAAGCCAATGAAGCCAACAAGCCAATCTTCAAAATTTGATTTTTGAAGCTCTTCATAAAAGCCCTTGGGGCTGCCAACCGATTTAATATTTAAAGCCGCTCTAATTAGTTTAGAGGGCCTGACCAATAATACTGTTATCTCCTCATTGGAGGGCTTGGGTGGATAAATTAAAATAAGCGCGAGGTCGCTTGAGACTTTTGCGGGCATTGGTATTACCTATTCTTATTAAATTTAATAATGGTAATATCCGGGTTAGGATTAAGCATTGCTGCGGCGCTCGGCTTTGATTTTATTTTCCGTATCGCGCTTTGGCTTAAAATCTTATCATCGACATCTTCACGGCGGCGCTGTCGTGATTGACGCTGCCTTCGCCTTTGGCCAAGAGAAACCTCCTCAGGGCTGCGAGCAATCGCCCACTCGTTCAAAAGCTCTTCGCGAGAGACGGGCCACAAACCCTTTTGATACCTTTGAACTCGAAGTGCCCGATCTGATGGAATCTTCCGAATTGTACGAATGAAATCCGGCTTTAAGATTCTTATTTGGCTTGTGCTTGTTCTGCCATCTTTGAATACGGGCTCGTAGTCCACGCCAACTCTAAGCTCTCCCAAATCAAGCTCGGCCACAAAAAGCCTGCGAGAATTTGGCCCACTAAGAGCCTGCATGGGAGAGCACCAAGCGTAAAGCTGGCCCTTAATGGCCAAAGACTTTTCTCTTGGGCCTATCGAAAACTCAGGATTGTCCGTAGGAATCCACCAGATGCCACGGCTGCACTCAAGCCAATATGCCTGCTCGAAATCATCAAAGCGATCGTAGCGACGCGCTTGAGTCCGAAGGCTTTCCCTAACCCGACTTCTTCTCGGGTTTTCTTCTGCAATGAGCCGCTTCATCATGGGACCTTGAATGAGGGTTTTTTCTTATAGCTATTCAGCCGCTCATCAAGCTCTGAAATCCATATGCCCATATCTTCGATTGCAAGCTCCCATTTTCTTCTGGCCACCTGCAAAAAAGCAAAGTCCGCCCCATCAATTTCGTAACCGGATTGAATATAATTTCTTTCAGCCATCACGAATGTTGCATAACCATTCGCAAGGTTAATAATATTGGCAAGGGGGTCGCTGGCAAATAAATTATAGTAATTTATAGAATCTTCATATAATTTATCTGCTCTAGCCCGATGTGTTGCAGGATCAGGATTCTTTTTTTTCATGTTAAACTCTGTACTGCTCTAATGTTTAAAAATGCAGCGTTTAGAAGATAAAAAATTTTCTCATAATCTTTCTTTAAATCATCAACCCAATCTGGGGGGTTCTTGCCCGAGTAAGAATACTGCTCAATAGCAACCCAGAGAGAGGCATATCCCTCCACAATCTTGTCAATGCTTTTTTCATTATATAATTTGGCAGAGCTAATTGCCCAAGCCTCGCTTTCTCTCGCGTGCTCGGAGCGTGGGGGGTTTTTCCTTGGCTGTAATTTTTTCTTGGGCATGGTTTCAGTCTCTACCTTCGTACATCATTTTTACAATAATTCCAGAGGCAATGCCAAGCCCAAGCGCAACCATAATACCGGGTATTTCCTTGGCGGCGCGGCCGGTCGCGGCTTTCAGATTGTCCCACCATGTCCTGATCTTCTTGGCGACATTGCTAATGGTACCCTTGAAGCTATCTAGCAAGGACGATCCGACCCTGGGCGTGCCTCCGTTTGCCGTAATAACTGGAGCGCCGACGATGCTCTTTAGCTGCTCTATAAAAAAGTTTACGGCTTCCTCGGGAGACATTTTAATTCTGTTGTGAAATCTATTGATCAGCACAGCATCGGGATAGCCCCTGACTTCACCATCTGGAATTTCACCGATGCCGTAAAGCAATGGTCCCACAACATAGTCAAAAACAACTTGAGCCCTCATGCTGGAAGGCGGAGGAGAGAAATCTCCCATTGATGTCTCGACCTGATCTGGCGCGGGATTTTCTTTTAACCAGGTCCAAGTTCCCGGCGTTTGATATGTTAAGTATCCAATGATATCTTGATAATAAATGAGCCGAAGTCGGTACTGCTCATTTTGATCAAGATAAAGCTGGCTACTAGCCAGGCGATCATAGCTGCTGCTGAGTGCTATAGTTGAATTGATTAAATCTTGAATAAATATAATTGGCACAGTTGGGTCGGCGCTTTTCAGCGCCTCTTCCCAAAAAAAACGCAAAAGCTCTGCATACCCATCTGTGGGTAGCATTCCTGCAGAAAGAGGCTCGGCAATAGAATCCGGCAGCGATTTATCTGGATTATACGCGCTCGGCTGCGGGATGAAAGCATCAATCGCCATAATCGCCTCCGGAAGAAACAAGCTCCCTCATGTATCCTTCTAAATCAAATAAAAGCTGGTCCGCCCGCTTTTGCAGTTCGTAATCCAAATACTCTGCATGTGCAGCAGCTTTAGATGCCATTCGATGAGCTTCAATAAATTGATT
>Ga0172366_10001981_pt1 | contig 16002 bp, 16 predicted proteins | sample LakKivSesite69cm_FD_114533 | JGI IMG/M metagenome (GOLD analysis project Ga0172366, IMG submission 114533) | Sediment microbial communities from Lake Kivu, Rwanda - Sediment site 69cm | ecosystem: Environmental > Aquatic > Freshwater > Lake > Sediment | place: Rwanda: Western Province, Lake... | reverse complement strand
TTGAAGTCCGCCGGAAGTATCTAAATCAAAACCAATCAGTTCCTTGCATTCGACGGAGCCGTGAAGTGCCTTGAATCTGTCAATAAAATCCTTCACCAGCTTGCGGGTCTTTTGGGCCGATTCCACATCGGCCACATCCGCCTGACCGTGCTTCAACCCGATCACCATTACTGCTCCGGTCACGGCCCCGCACGTTTTGCCCGTGCCCGCTATCCCGCCAGCAAAACCACAGGCAATCTTTGCAGCCGTTTCCCTGTCCAGGCCAAGTTGTTCGCTGTACGTTGACAACACCGATGGAGCGCAAGAAAGTCCTTTCTCAAATTGCTCCCTGGCTTCGTCTGCTCTAGTCAATTCCCTTTCCTCCAATCATATGCACGCGATGACTCTTTGCGTCTATCATACCTTTGAAAGCTTGACGGCGCAAAGACGACCTTCACATTTGCTACTGGTATACCGTCCGGGACGTGTGCAACAAGGGCCAGGACAATCACACATATATCGAGTGGAGCGGCACTGCCGAAGAGGGATATGTCAAGGACTCCAATCACTTCGGGGACGACCGGCACTGTTGGGACAGCGACCACACAGACGTCGAGTGCACCTGATAGTCCGCTGCGCTGCGCCGACCAGACCCCTGGATGGCCGGGTAGTACCGCGCGAATTAGCTTCTTAATAGCCGGCCCGGGACCTGGCCCTCAACCCCTCCATATCTCAGCGGCGAAGCGCATTCCTTATGCCTATGGGTCTGGAACCCAGAGCACGACAACTTGTTAGGGTACGTATCAGATTGAGCCGCCGCGCAAGGGCTGTTTTCGAGCCCGGCGGAGCCCGTCACAGACTGCTTCGATCCGCGTCAGAGCTTCGTCGATATCTGACGACGAGACCATGCAGTGAGTGACGGCACGGAATGGGCGGCCATCTCGCAAGCCTATCTTGACTCCGGCTCTTTCAAGGTCTTTCCTAAACTCGTCAATGGGTAACCCTGGCGAGAGATGGAACATCACTATGTTTGTCGGTATATCATCCTGGGCCAGCGTTAATCCCTCGATGGCTGCCAGACCCTGCGCCAGACGCCTGGCGTTGGCGTGGTCTTCGGCCAGCCGGTCCACCATCGTTTCCAACGCCACGATGCCTGCAGCTGCGATTACCCCCGCCTGCCGCATGCCACCGCCCAGCATCTTGCGAAACTTGCGCGCACGTTGAACAAATTCTTTGCTCCCGCAGAGCAGCGATCCCACCGGCGCACTTAGCCCCTTTGAAAGGCACAGGGCTACCGAATCAACATTCCGCGCGAGTCCGGCTGCCGGTACGCCGAGTGCAACCGCAGCATTGAAGATACGGGCGCCGTCGAGGTGTACCTTTAGGCCGCGTTTATGGGCGAGATTGCACACTTCGTCTGTGTAGTCTGGAGGCAGGACTGCCCCCCCGCAGCGGTTGTGCGTGTTCTCAAGACAGAGGAGCGTAGTCTCCGGGTAGTGGACATCTTTGCCTCGTATGGTCCGGTCGATATCGTCCAGACTGAGACGACCACGACTATCATTCGCCACGGTGCGCAGGATTACACCACCCAGCGCGGCAGCGCCACCTACTTCATACCAGAGGATATGTGCCTCGTTACCCAGAATGACTTCATCGCCACGACGCGTATGACTCAGCACAGCAACAACATTGCTCTGCGTGCCTGACGTAGTGAAGACCGCCGCCTCCTTGCCCATCATCTTCGCGGCCATCGCCTCAAGGCGGTTCACCGTGGGGTCTTCGCCATACACATCATCGCCCACCTCCGCCTCGAACATCGCCCTCCGCATCTCGGGCGTAGGATGGGTGACAGTATCGCTGCGCAGATCGATTACCTTCATCGCCGCCGCTTTCACTACCCCACCAGGTCGATTGACGGGTAGCCACCCGCCTGCTGGGCCTTCTCAAACAGGAGCTTCGCCACAGCTAGGTCCTCAACTGCAATTCCGGTCGAATCAAATACAGTGATAGCCTTGCTGTCCGTTCTCCCTTTCTTCTTGCCGGCAATCACCTCAGCGAGTGTTCCGTGGACTTCGCTGGTACTATACAGGCCTTTCTCAATGGGAACATTAATCTCCCCGCTGTGGCTTGCCTGTGTCAGGTCATCAATAACGACAATCGCATCTTTCAATATCGAGGGATCCAGTTCTTCCTTACCCGGTGCGTCGGCGCCTACCGCATTTATGTGAGTCCCGGGCCTTACCCACTCCCTCTTGACAACGGGGCTGCGAGATGGCGTCAACGTGCATACGATATCCGACGCCACTGCCTCCTGGATGGAACAGCTTCTAATGGAAAAATGCGGCAAAGACTGCCCCAGTCTATCAACGGCAGCCCTGGAAATGTCAAAGGCACTTATCGAGATGGGGTTGAATAGTTCGGCGTGGGCCAGTATCTGCGTGTATGCTTGATACCCGGCGCCAATAACACCCAGGGTATGCGGACTCCGTCGCGCCAGATACTTTGAAGCGATAGCCGCTGCAGCACCGGTCCGGTAGGCTGTGATTTCGGTGGCGTCCATGATTGCCAGCGGATACCCTGTTTCGGGGTCATTGTAGATCAGGACAGCCATAACCGAAGGCAGGCCACGAGACGGATTCTGGGGGTGTACGTTTACCCATTTCAGGCCGGCACATCCCGGCAGGGCGGCAGGCATTGCCCTGAAATCGCCACGCTCAAGGGACAAGTATACTTTGGCCGGCATCTTCCCCTTCCCCTCGCCACACATCCTGAAAGCCTCCTCCACGGCCTTGATGACGTCTGACATCTTCAGCAGGGCCTTGACTGCCTTTCTATCTAATAACAGCGTAGGCATAGACTGATAAACCTCCTTGCTACTCCAGAGAATTCCGCATTGAATTTACTCCACTTTGATGCCAAGGTCAAGGCATAAGGCGCTTTTGGTCCGTTCGCAACGCCTGGCGATTACGACAAATATGTATCCAGCCACACGTCCTATCCACCTGCAAACGAACAACCCCCTTCAGGACAACGCTTCCTGTCTTCACTCCGAAAGGGCTAGCTGCTGCTTGTGTCAGCAGAGGCCAAAGACCTGCCGAAAAGCCAGGCAGATGCTGTACATATCGAACAGCCCTAAGCAAATGCCCACGCCAACAAGAACCCACGATAACCGCGCCTTGGTTCCCGAGATTTCACTGAGGCGGAGCCTTTGGCTGCCCACAGGTCTCGCCAACCAATAGTACTATTGACAGTATCGGGGGGAATCTCTAGAATGCCTACATGAGAAAATCTTCCGAAACGTAGAGTCGGACCTGCAAAAGGAGGCCAAGACAATGTCGAAGCAAAGATGGTTGATGACTACGGGAACTGTTGTTCTACTTCTATCCTTGTTCTTTTCGGTTGGAGCAATGCCCTTGCAAGCTGCGAATGGTTGGTCAGCCAATTCAATGCTGCGTATTCACAGGGCGGCAACCTCAGGCCCAACGGGTCTTTCTCCGAAGCAGATTCAAGCAGCATATAATCTTCCGTCAGGGGGGGGCACGGGGACAATTGCCATCATCGATGCCTATGACGACCCGACGGTTGAAAATGACCTAAACGTCTTCAGCAGCCAATTCGGTTTGCCGACTCCGCATTTTGAGAAACACATGATGGCCTCAACAATTCGCACGGACGGCGGCTGGGCGTTGGAGATATCGCTTGATGTTCAGTGGGCTCATGCCATAGCTCCAGATGCCAAGATACTACTGGTTGAGGCGAAATCAAACAGCTTGGCTGATCTTCTTGCTGCCGTAGACTATGCGCGTGGTCGCTCAGATGTTGTGGCGATATCAATGAGCTGGGGAGGCGGTGAGTTCTCGTCGGAATCAGCATATGACTCTCATTTCACCAGCAGCTACGGGGCGACCTTTTTTGCCTCCTCCGGAGATAGTGGAGCCGGTGTGATTTGGCCTTCGGTTTCGCCAAATGTGGTTGCGGTTGGCGGAACAAGACTCACCTTTTCGGGTGGTTCGCTTGTTTCAGAGACTGCATGGAGCGGGAGTGGCGGTGGTTTGAGCAAGTATGTACCTGCACCATCGTATCAAATAACGTATGGCATATCAGGGAAACGCGCAGTGCCGGACGTTTCCTATGATGCCGATCCCAACTCGGGAGTATCTGTGTATGACAGTACGCGCTACAGCGGTGCAACAGGATGGTGGCAGGTTGGTGGAACAAGCGCGGGCGCACCCCAATGGGCAGCGATCCAGTCCCTGGGGCGTTCGACATCAAACAGCAACTTCTACCAGGATGCGAACCCAGCAAGCTACTCTTCCTACTTCCGGGACATAACTTCAGGATCGAACGGGTACGCTGCAGTGACAGGTTACGATCTAGTTACTGGTTTAGGCAGTCCTCTTACCACTGATTACGCACCAATTACCACACCTGATTTCTCGATCAGTGCATCGCCCGTCACTCAGACGGTAGCACAGGGCGCCTCTGCCAACTACGACGTCACCGTCACCTCATTGAACGGATTCACCGATGAAGTCAATCTGGACATAAGCGGACTGCCCGCAGGAGCTAACGGGGCATTTACTACTAATCCGGCAACAACTTCATCATCTCTATCCGTCACGACCTCCGCGAGCACGCCGGCTGGGACTTACGGACTGACCATCACCGGCGTCGGTGGAGGCTTCACCCGAACAACGAGTGTCACCCTGGTTGTAATAAATACAAGCCCAGCTGGTTTTTCACTGAGCGCATCGCCGGTAAGCCAAACTATCAGAAGGGGTAGGTCCACCACTTATACCATCACTATTACGCCTGCGGGAGGCTTCACCGGCGCTGTAACCCTGAGTGTAAGTGGACTGCCATCTCGAACCACTGGCAGGTTCAGGCCTAATCCCACGACCAGCTCATCGACCCTGACAATTAGCACATCATCAAGAACGACGACCGGTACCTACACGCTGACCATAGCCGGCGTGAGCGGTGGCCTGACGAGCGCAACCACGGTTAAGCTTGTGGTGACCAGCTAGTGATCTCGGCCGGTTGGCGGAACCAGTGGGGAGTGCCTCGCCAGCTTCCCTAACCAGTTTCCAAGCAACGCTACCACCTATCGTCCCGCGGCGAAGATGGCATCGTCGCGGACGTTTGACAGGGTTCAGGAACATGCTGCTTCCTCACCAGACACTACGAAACTCACCAATTTCTCACACTTGACAGATACACCTCCGGCTCGGTACACGGACTGAAGGATTCGGCGGTTCCTCCAGCCGCTTCTAAGCGCTGAGCAGCAAACACGGCCTCGCCCCAGGCAATCTGACCCAGTAGACCCCGGAGCGCGCAGAGCTAGAATCCAAAGCATTCGTGAAATGATCCCGCAATTGCCTGACCGTCCTGTCAATTCCAGGGACAGGTTGGCGCCTGCGTCTATCGGAAATCAGGTACCACGCCGCGAGGCTACCTATTGTCCGACGGCAACTGGGCCAGTATAATAGTCAAGCAAAACTGGACGATGTCCGAGGCATTTTTTCTGCTCGGACTGCTGGCAATTAGCATGCGGAAACGTTTCTCATTTTTCGTGTATCTAGCTATTGGGCTTGTGGCGCTGTCGGGACTTCTCTACTACGTCCACTACCTCATTTTCCGTGACCCTCACCACATATTCATCTATTTGCTCGGCGACCTTGCCTTTTTGCCTCTCGAGGCACTGGTGGTGGTAATCATCATCGAGCGACTTCTGGCCCGCCGAGACAGGCAAACCAAACTGGAGAAACTTAATATGGTGGTGGGAGCTTTTTTCAGCGAAATAGGCAACCAGCTCCTCCAGGACCTGCTCCCACATTTCGATAACCGCTCGGAGATTTCCAGCCACCTGAACGTTGCCCAGAATTGGACAAGGAAAGATTTCCGAAAAGCCGACAAATTTGCTCATCAGCTTAGAGTCGAGGTTGACTGCAGGAATATAGACCTCGGCGCCCTCAAGGCACTCCTGGAAGAGAAACGGGAGTTTTTGCTGACGCTGCTCGAGAATCCCAGTTTGCTGGAGCATGACCGCTTCACCGATTTGCTCTGGGCGGTCACCCACCTCGATGAAGAGCTTGCGGTGAGATCAACGCTTGTTGATCTTCCGGAGAAGGACCTGGAGCACCTTGCCGGCGATATCAAGCGGCTGTATGACCACCTGGCCAGCGAGTGGCTGGACTACGTCCAGCACTTGAAGCTTAGGTATCCTTTCCTCTTCTCGCTGGTCTTGAGAACGCACCCTTTCCAAGAAGGGCAGTCCCCCGTGATTTCCTGACACAGCGGGGTCATTTCGCAGGCGTCACGGCAATCATGTCTTCTCCAAAACACGTACGATGTCCAATAATAACCAGTGCCCTGCGCGTTTGGTTCCCGAGACAACGGGCCGGCGACTGTGCAGCCACGTGGACAACTCCCTGAAAACGCCTTGCGCCGCCACTACTCGGCAAACACCCTCACCACTTCCTTGTCACTCACCACGTTCACTTCAAGGTCGCCCAGAGCCGCGATAAGCTCTTCGACGTCCTCCGGCTTCATGTTGCGCATGTCCAGGTTTACGCCCTTCTCGCTCAGAGCGCTAGTGACCTTATCTCTTGCCTCGGCCGGCAACAGAGAGCTGAACTTCATGCCTGAACGTATCAGCGACACGGGAACTCGTATGTTGACCACCTCGGCACGCTCGTCATCCTCGTCATCGTCCTCATCATCATCCTCATCATCATCCTCATCATCCTCCTCATCATCCTCGGCGTCCTCGTCATGTTGGTCATGCTCGTCATCCTTGCGTCCCCGTCCATGCACATGGACATGCAGGTATTTTGCCTTGGGTTTGGCCGTTGTCTGCGGCCCTGCAGTGCTATCGGGGGGCGCCGGCGCCTCGCTTTTCAGTGCGCTCAGCAGCCGATAAGCTTCATCAACGCTTATCTTCTTGTTGGCCAGCATCTCCAGTATTTTTTTCTGATTTTCAGACATCTTCGTTTCCTCCTTTCGTTTTTTAGATAACCGAAACATACACGCGTTCCTCATTATTGCGTACTTCGATGTGAAGACCGGGAGTTGAGCAGAGTACGCCGAAAGTAGCTCTGATGCCGCGCGGTGAGCAGAGTATGTCTATAGAAGCCCGGGCGGTCGGCGATAGCCGGTCCAGCCGTCGCCTCCGCCGGAGAATGACGATAGCGATCACTATCAGCGGCGACAGGACAATCAAAAGCAAGAGCAGTAGTGGCAACAGCAGGAATAGTGGAAGCCACAGGCCGAACCCCCTTTCCTTTTCTCGAATTCGCAGTCGCATCAGCACAGGTGGTCGTTTCATCCCCTCAGTCTCCTTATCGCTTCCTCGGTGGCGATTTCACCTCTTTCCAGCGCCTCAATAACTCCCTCTTTGGGATTCACCTTGACGATTTCCACGAACTGAAATTGTCCAGCGAGACGGTTGAGCCTGTTCCTAACTGTAGGGTAGCTTATGCCGAACATCTCCTCCATCTCTTTGATGGAACCGTGGCAGCGGATAAACGCCATCACGAATACCTGGTCCTCCGCCGTGAGGCTGGCCAGAGGCGGCAGCGCAAAGCTCCCTTCGATGGCAATGCCGCTATCCACCAATCGGACACGCTCCACTGCCACGGGCTTGCCCCGGGTCATCTTGGTTAGCTCACTCCACTCTGCAGTCATTTAACCTCCTTGTTGGGATCACTGACCGGGTCAGATATCGCAACTCGTCAGATCAGTCTTGCCCAATCGTCTGTGTTCGCACTCTGCCTACGGTAGAACTGCATACCCGTTGTTGGTCAGTACGTACTTCAGTTCGGGCAGCTCCCGCTGAGCAAGGTACCAGCAGAGCGGTCCCGGCGAGGAGCGGGGCCTGCTTTCCTGATTTGCCCGGTCACTAATGTTCATTTTCTTGCTCCCCAAATGAGGCTGTGTTGGCGCTTGTTTTGCAAACATTTTATTCTCCTCCTTCTCTTTTCTCCTGAGTCACTTTCACTTCATTATTAAAATCAATCATTGATTTAAGTATTTTAATAATTCTAAAAGGTCATATTAATTTTGTCAAGTCCCCCAGGCCATATTAATGACAAAATTCAGAAAGACAGGGGGACTATTATCCGCCGCGTTCTCGCCCAAGCCAGGACCAACACCGCCAGGGTGCAGCCCGGGAAACAAGGGCCTACGCTGTTGTCATGGACGTGACAATAGCAAAGACTACTGGTCTCTCTATTTTCGCCTGAGGCAGCAAATGATGAATCGCACCCGGCTTTGGCTGAAGTTCCTTTGCGCTATTGTGCGATTGCGCCAGCGGCAGGCTGAGTAGCCGGTTTCCGCCTGCTGAGCACGCCCCCAAAGATGGCGAGGACCCCAGGAAACAGCATGATACCGGTCAGTGCCATAAGCACCCCTCCCGCCATGCCCCACCTGAACCCGGACTCATCCGCTTTTGTCTTCCTCCAACCGACGAAGCTGAGAACCCAGCCTGGCAGTCCGAGAAAGACAGCCAATACAGAGAGCATATCTCCCCACCACGGATCAGGCCCTATCGGAAGAATCTCTCCGGTAATGACCACATTTACAACGAATCCTGTGGCTAGTAGTGCCCAGTACACCACCCCCAGAACAAAGCTGACCCGTAACACCGACGTCCCCTTTCTTTCTTCGGTCAATTCCCTCCCCCGAAACCTGTTCCAGAAGAAGCCAGTCAGTGCACCGAAGGCCAGGCCAGATACAATGCTGACCAGCGCCAGGCTAATCGATGGTAGGGAAACCATTAACCCCACCACAAGAAGCGTCGCACTCCCGTCGACGGGCGGCCACCCAGGAGTCACGAAGATAAGCCAGACAGCACCGACCATCCAGAGGAACATCGAGAGCACGATTCCTTTCTTGACGCCAGACACGCCGGGGAGGAAATCGTACAGGGTTGCAAAAACGACCCCGAATATGAGTCCGCGAACCAGATATCCAAGCAACCAGGGGAGCACGAATGAGGGATCCGCTAGTTCCCTTAATGAGAACAATGGGGTGAGTCCGGTGCCGAGCACCAGGTACGGGAGAAACAGAGGATTGTTTTGGTAAATCGCCGACAGCACCACGGAGATAGCCAGGTAGATCATTGCGGCGACTAAGCCGGCTTTGGCGCCACGGTCGAAATCAGCCACTTATCTCACTTCGCTGCCGTGCCACGATTTTGCGATGATAGCTGCTGAATTCCAGGGACAGTAGTTTCGGCAGCGTGTTCGCGCCTGCTCAATATGTCACCAATTATAGCTAGCACTCCGGGCAGTAGCATCATACCGGTAAGCGCCATGCATATCCCTCCAGCCACGCCCAACCCGAACCCGGATTCGCCCCCTCTCCCTTTTCTCCAGGCCAAAAGAGCAAGAACCCAGCCGGGAAGCCCAAGAAAGACAACCGAAAGAGCGAGCACGCCATACCACCACAACGCCCCATTCAGCTGGACCAGGTCCGCTAGCGAGACCCCTCCCACGACCACAACTACAGTCAGCCCCACAGCCGCCGTTGCCCAGTTCAACACCCCCAAAGTCCACCCTACCAGTAATGTCGGCGCGCCACTTCTCGCTTCACTCGCCTCCTTCGCTGCCAACCTCCTCCATATAACGCCCACTAGCGCGCCGAAGGCTAGAGCGGATAGAATGCTGACGAGCGTCAGGCCCATCGAAGACAGGGAAACCGGCAACAGACCTGCCACCGTAGAAGTGCCACCACCAGGCCACCCCAGTGTCATGTAGATAGCCCCGACCGCACCGACTATCCACAGGAACCCCGAAAGCACTACTCCTTTTCTAACACTGGTAGCCGCCGGGAGGAAACTATACAGAGCAGCAAAAATCGCCCCAAATACGATCCCCCTGAACACATAGCTCCAAATCGAGCTAGCCAAAACAAAGGAATCCACAAACTCGAAGTGGAACCCGAGTCCCGCTGCGTACACAAGGTCCGAACGGAAGTAAAACGTTTGGCCGATTGCCGCAAGTAACACAGACAAAACCAAATACACTCCGGCAGCCGCCACACCAGCTTTGATGCCACGCCTAAAATCAGCCATTTATCCCGCTTGACTATTCATCACATTCTTTTTACACTGGAGATGTTATTATATTGTACCACAGACTTACCAGGGCAAGAGATACAATGAAGGTCAAAAATCCGATCGTCGTGGCCAGCTTGGTTGGCCTGACCATTATTATTGGAGTTGCCGCCTATACCTTTCTCAAACCGGAGCCTGAGCCCGCTGTCCACTCCGCAACCTACGGCTATTATCACCAGGAATCCAGGGTTGGGGAGCTACAGCTTACACTGACCGGCACCCGGACTTATCAATTCGAGGGAGACTTCGGCGTAAACACAACCGTCGGAGAAATTGGCGGCAGTTTCAATGGGGACGCTGAATATACACGGGATTGGACACCTGCGTGGTCGTCCTTTTCACAGAGTTACAAAGATTCATCTCTGCCGCTTCCCACGGCAGTAGATGCAGGCATCCTTGTGGACTTGACCATCGATACGACATTTCTGCTGCTGCCAGAACGCTGGGCGGGTATCCATGCAGGATATTCGACACAGTTCGCTCCTTCAATCCCATCCAGCGGTGCAACCGAACTGGACCTGGAGATGACTGCAGTTGGAACACAGGGCGTCGTGGTTCCCTCCGGGAGCTTCGGGAACTGCTTTGTGGTCAATGGAACACGGCCTGACATGGAGCTGGAGATGACCATTTGGGTAGCCAGCCGGGATATCGTGCCGCAGGCCGAAATCACAATGCCTGTTCGCGGCGTCGGTCCTCTTATCCTGACGCTGAAGCTCGAGCATTACCAGTAAGGGAATCATTGGTGAATCCATAGATCCGGTTCCGGGGATAGGTGCCACTCACCTGACTGTCGACCGAAGTTAGGACCCCGGATACCTGCGAGGCGACTGAATCCCACCCAGGCTTAAGCTCTTTTCCCTTCCTTGAGGGTCGAGAAGTCAGAGTTGTATTCTTCAATGAGCCCGGCATCGGCAAAGCTGAAGTAGCGGTTATCACCTATTATGATGTGGTCCAGCACCTTAATCTGCATAATGTTGCCGGCGAAGACCAGGTCCTGGGTTATTTGCTTATCGTTATCACTGGGCTGAGGATTCCCGGCCGGGTGGTTGTGGGCAAAGATCAAGGCCGCAGCATTATGCTTCACGGCGCTCTGGACAATCTCTCGAGGATAGATGGCGCTGGCATTCAGTGTTCCTTCAAATAGGTCTTCGATCTTGACAATTCGATTCTGTGAATCAAGAAACATGACTTTGAAGACTTCTTTTTTCAGGTCCCGCATAGAATGGTACAGGTAATCAAACACTTCTTTGGAGGAGCAACAGTACGCCTTCTCGAGCAGTTGCTCCTTGAGGAACTCGCGGCCTATCTCCTGCATGAATTTGATGACGAAGATGTTATGAGCGGTTATCCCTTTGATTTTCTGCAACTCCTCGGGAGGAGCTTCCAGGACGCCTCTAAGGGTCTTGAACCTCTTTATGGCTTCTTTGGCTTGCGGTTTGCAGTCCCTGCGGGCCGTCCCCAGCGTCAGCAGCAATTCCACAATCTCATAGTCGAGGAAAGCCGCCAACCCCGACTGATTGAACCTTTCCCGCAGTCTCTTCCTGTGCCCTTCCGGACTTCTATCTTCCATGGCTAAAGATTATACGTCCCGGCCCGCTAGAGATTCTTCGTCCTTCCGGTGAAGGACTCAGAACGATAAAGGAATGGTCATGCGGTTTCCCTGCCTTCGGTCTCCTTTATTATATACTAGGGTCATGCGAATCACGTCATACGACGGCAGCATAACTGTTGATATAATACTGGTGCGATGAACCTAGCACGCCAATTGGAACAGTACCTCCCTCAGCCACTCCTGGAACTGGTCAAAGATATCACCAAACAGGCGGCTAAGCTGGAGCAAAGGGTATATCTCGTTGGCGGTGTAGTACGAGACCTGCTTCTAGACTATCCCAATTTCGACCTGGATCTGGTGACCGAGGGCGATGCCATAGACCTGGCTCAGCAGGTGAGGGAAATCGGCCCGGCAAAGCTATTGGTTCATAAGCGCTTCGGCACTGCCAAGCTCAGATATCACGATTTCACCCTGGACCTGACCACGGCACGAAAGGAGACCTATACCAGACCGGGGGCACTACCCACGGTTACACCAGGCACCCTCAATGATGACCTCATCCGTAGAGATTTCTCTATCAACGCTATGGCTATCTCGCTGGCGGCAAATGATTATGGGGACTTGATTGACCCCTATCAGGGCAGAACCGACCTGGAGCACAGGCTCATTCGTATCTTGCACTCCAGAAGCTTCACCGACGATGCCACCAGAATCTTGCGAGGCGTCTGTTATGAACAACGGTTCGGTTTTCAACTTGAGCCAGAAACTGCCCGGTTGCTTGAGCGCGATATCCCTATGCTGGATACTATAAGCGGCGACCGTCTCAGGCACGAGCTAGAACATATCCTTGAGGAAGACCGACCAGAACTCGTCATCAAGCGCCTCGGCGACCTGGGAGCGTTACACAGAATAGACCCGTCCCTCGAAGGTGACGGCTGGGTAGCTGGGAATCTCGACCAGGCCCGGCGGCTAAAGAAGCCCGCCCAGTTGCCCTCGCTCTATTTCTGCCTTCTTATTTACTCGTTTAGTGCAGAGGATATTGAGCGGTTTCTGGTCCGCCTTAATATACCGGCAAAACTGTCCCGAGCCATGCGCGACACTCTCCGTCTCAAAGCGAGCCTACCCCTGCTCGGCAAGCCTTCGCTGAAACGCAGCGAGATTTATCACCTTATTGCAGAATATCAGCCCCTGGCTGTACAGGTGAACGCCATAGCCACGGGGTCCCCAAGCGCACGCGAGGCTCTGCAACTATTTCTTACAAGACTACGCTATGCCAAACCTGCACTCGACGGGGAGGACCTGAAGAAACTGGGCATTTCCCCTGGACCGCAAATGGGCAAGATCCTCCAGGCATTGCACAGGGCAAAACTGGACGGAGAGGTGCGCACCAGAGCTGACGAGAAGAAGCTGGCGCTCTCTCTGTCAGACAAGCTAGAACGGTAAGGGAGGGAGAAGACTCAGAAATGTGGCGCCGAAGTAGCAGCCCACAAGATACTTGGGAAATTTGCCGGCCCAGCAGGGCAATACGAATTTCCATAGCGGTATTCTCGAAGCCCCTGAGACAAGTCCGGCGATGTCGAACGGCAGAATAGGCTGGAGGGAGAGAAGAAAGATGGCCAGGGGGCCATGTCGCTTCATCCAACCGACAAGCTTCTCATATCCTGGTGTAGCTTCAGTGATTATTATCTTTTTCCCCAGGTATCCGGCATAGTAACCGGTGATTTCCCCCAGGGCACCAGCAGTAGCAGCCGTGAGAGCTACAAGAACGGGACCCCACGGTGACACGTCAGCCATCATCTTTGCCACGGTTATCATTACGGCCACAAAAACGGGCACTGGAATAATAATACTGGCGTTACTCACCAGGGTGGTTAGAAAGACAACCAGGTAAGCTGTGGAGGCCAGTTTTTCTACCTCGGAAGGACTGGGTATGAAGCGCTGAAGCAACAGGTAAAGGCCGAAACTAAGGCCCAGAATGATGACGGCATAAATAGTCGCCAGGAGCCACTTATTCCGCTTGATTTGCTGCGCCACACTCATATTTTCACTTCATCTTGACGTGTCACTTCAGGGAAACGAATAAACCAGATGGCACTCCAGTCTTTGTTTTTTCAGTCGTGAGAATAGCTCGGCCGCTTCTTCCTTCCCTGAGAAAACGGCAAAAAGACATGGCCCCGAGCCGGCCAGATAAGCTCGTGACGCCCCCGCTTCCTCCAAAATCCTCCGGTATTTTTCGAGGCCCGGAAAGAAAATAAAGGCTACCCTTTCAAATGCATTGAACATGACGCCAGGGTCAGGTCTTTCGCCTCGTCTCAAGGATAGCAGGGCTGCCTCAACAAACTCCCCCGCCGTGTAATCGGCAACCCATAAACTACTGTACATTTGTTTCGTCTTGTCCGGGACCCTGGGAAACGACGGCACCAGCAGCACAAAGCTGGTTGAAGGCAGAGGCGGCTGCCGGCGCACCCTTTCTCCCTTCCCCTCTACCAGCGCCGTCCCTTTATGGATAAAAAACGGAACGTCCGAGCCCAGTTCGAAGGCCAACCGGGTCAGTTTGGAGAGCGGCAAGTCCAATCCCCACAGCTCATTCAGGGCCAGCAGGGTAGCAGCGGCATCGCTGCTACCACCTCCCAGTCCCGAACTCCAGGGTATGTGCTTGCGAAGTTCAATTCGTGCTCCCACATGACATCCTGTCCTGTGCTTGAGCAGTACAGCCGCGCGGGTCACCAGATTATCGCGCCTTAGCCCAGGTTCGTCACAGTCAAAGCTTATTTCCTTGTCCAGTTCAAAGTTGAGGACATCGCACAAGTCTATGGACTGGACGATACTGGAGATTCGGTGATAATCATTGTCCCTGCCCAGTACCTCGAGGACAAGGTTCACTTTGGCCGGCGCGTAAGCGGTCAGCATTTCAGGCTTCTTGCGAAGGGAGCAAAGACTTTCCAGAGCTCCCTCCACTCTTCCAGGCTCAAAGTCTCAGCGCGCCGTTTGCCTTCTATGCCGGCCGTCTCCAGTAGTGAAGTAACCTGGGCGGCAGACATCTCGAGCGAGTGCGCCAGTGAATTGCGAAGCTGCTTGCGGGGAGCGCTGAACCCATGCATAACTATAGCAAAGAAACTGGCGACATCGGATACCCCGATAGGCGGCTTCGAGTAGACATCCAGGCGAAGAATAAGCGAATCCACCTTCGGCGGGGGATGGAAGCTTGCCGCCGGCACATACGACACAATAGCAGGTTTGCTGTAGAACTGGGCCTTAACGCTGAGCAATCTCATCCTACCGGGGGCGGCAGCGATGGCTTCGCCAACCTCCTTCTGCACCATTATGACCATTCTTGAAGGCCGGGGCTCCGCCTCGAGAAAATGACTCAACACCGGTGAAGTGATGTAGTAAGGAAGATTAGCGACGACTTTGTAGCCTCGGCCAAGGTCAGAGGCGGGCAGATTGTCCTGCAGAAGCTGGCGGGGGGTCACGTTCAGTATGTCGGCATGCACAATCCTGACATCAGGAAACCCAGCCAGCCGTTCTTTCAACAGGGCAACCAGTTTGGCATCAAGCTCTACGGCCATGACCCTGGCTCCCTGCCTGGCCAGCGCTTCGGTCAGTACGCCCAGCCCCGGGCCTATCTCGACTACGATGTCGCCGGGGCTAAGTTCGGCGGCAGAGAGAATACGCTCCAATACAGCTTCGTCTGTAAGGAAGTGCTGTCCCAGGCGTTTCTTCGGTTTGAAGCCAGATTGGCGGAGTGACTGTGGATACAAGAGTATCAGCCTTGTCCAAACAACTGATAGAAGCCCTTGCCCGCCTTCCGTCCCGTGTAACCAAGCTCGACCATCCTCTTCAATATCGGAGCCGGTTTATATCTTTCCCACCCCGTCTGCTGGTAGACCCCTTCCAGGAGGTCGACCAGAACGTCTATGCCGACCATGTCGGCCAGCTCGAACGGGCCCATCGGCCAGTTGTGTGACAGTTTCTCTATTTTATCTATGTCCTCTATGCTGGCCAGGTTCTCCTCCAGTAGCTTGGCAGCTTCGTTCATAACCAGGGTTATTATTCTGTTGGTCACAAATCCGGGGGAGTCCTTGACGACGACTGTTTCCTTGCCCAGAGATTTGACGAAATCAAGGCTCACTCTCAGAGTCTCCTCTGACGTAAGCAGAGTCTTCACTATCTCCACTCCCTTCATCAACGGCACAGGGTTCATGAAGTGCGTGCCGATAACCTTGCCCGGGCGCCTGGTGGCAGACGCCAGCAGACTGACCGGTATTCCTGATGTGTTGGAAGCCAGGATTGTCTCCTTGGGGCAGACTTCTTCAAGCTGTGCAAATATCGGCAGCTTGACCTCCGCTCTCTC
>Ga0172366_10001980_pt1 | contig 16005 bp, 18 predicted proteins | sample LakKivSesite69cm_FD_114533 | JGI IMG/M metagenome (GOLD analysis project Ga0172366, IMG submission 114533) | Sediment microbial communities from Lake Kivu, Rwanda - Sediment site 69cm | ecosystem: Environmental > Aquatic > Freshwater > Lake > Sediment | place: Rwanda: Western Province, Lake... | reverse complement strand
GAATGCGTGGGGTGAAAATAACAGTGGTTTTCATGGTTCTTGGAACTTTGGCGTTCAACGTTTCCTCAGCCAGTTTTATCCATATGGGGATCTGCTGGTCTAATCGTACGTCCTGTGCCCGTCTTGTGAAAGCCATGGGCCAATATTCTGCAAGTTTGCCTCCTCGTTCAGCCTTCAGTGCCAGTTCAATGTAGAAAAAAGTTTCCTTCTTTTCTGCTTGGACTCCTTCGCTGTTGTTGATTATTGTGGAAACGTTGTATGTTCGGATTTTTCCAAATGTAGGCAGAACAGTTTTTGATCGTTTAAGAAGGGAAAGTAACTCTTCAGCCTTGTCTTTTACAACTGCTTCGGCGTTTGAAACTATCTTGGAGTCAGCAGTTTTTACTTGGGGATACCTTGCGGGTATTGGCATGATGTAGCCCGGGAATTCTGTGATGCTGGCTCCGACAGAAGCTGTCTTCAAACCTCTTCTAATGTTCTCAGACCGCAGGGAGTTGCTATTTCCAATGCCGATACCGACCTTCTTGTTTTTGGGCTTTATCACTCTAACAGCGTATCCGGAATTTCTTACGGGGCCTCTCACGATCTCAACGTCAAAGTTCCGCAGTTGAATTTCATGTTCCTCGACTTTTTCAAAGTATATGTCCCATTGGCCGATTTTCTCTTCTTTCAGAATCTTCTGAATTGAACTTATTTCGCTCATCCTTGACCCACCACCGCTTTAGCTCGGATGTAAACGCCGCCATCTCCGACCGGAACATGATCTTCGTATCCTTTACCACAAGTCCCTCTCTCCATGTCAAACTGGTCTTTCTTGCCCACAGCATCGATGGAGGCGATAAAATCAGGAACATTTTCAGTCAACGTAAGTGCAGAAAGAACTCTTCCAACCCTTCCTTTCTCTATCACATAACCTTTCTTGGACTTTAACTCCATTCCACCGGCCAAGGGATCTTCCATACCCGAGACTGCATGCACCAGCATGACGCCGCTGTCAATCTCTTCGATCATCTCGTCAAGACCGTAATCACATGGTTCAACATAGGTGTTTGTCATTCGGACAAACAGTTTTCGAAGGAAGCTCTCTCTTCTTCCATTTCCAGTAGGTTCAGCATTCATCAGCGACGCTGAATATCTTTCATGCAGAAAACCTTCGAGAACCCCATTCTTCAGAATGTAATTCTTCTTGCTTTTCACTCCTTCATCGTCAAAAAGAAATGATCCGTTGCCGCTTGGAAGCGTGGCATCATCGCAGATGTTTAGTTTCTCGAACCCTATGCGCTTTCCAAAATATGGCATTAAATAAGATCTTTTCCTCACTATCTGATCGGCTTCACATCCATGCCCAAAGGATTCATGGGCAAAAGTCCCCGTCATTCCCGGGTCCAAAATCACCGTAAAGTGTCCCGATGGCGGAGCGGAAGCATTCAACAGAGCAATCGAACTGCTCACGATTTCTCTAACAGCTTTCTCTTCTAAATCCTTCACAAGCTCGAATCCCGCGGTACCGCCACAAGATAGATAATCATAGTCCATTCTGCCAGCTTCCAACGCAATGGGCAGTATCCAGAAAGATACTCGCGGCACTGTTTGCCGCAGGACACTGCCTTCGGTATTGACGAAAATTCTCTCAAGAATCGTGTCTTCGTACTTGACGGTTGTGTTTACGATTCTTTTGTCGTAACTCATAGCGTCGTTGTAAAGCCTTTGAATATGCTCTAGTTTTTCCTCTGTTTCTACGTCAGAGGGCCTAATCTTAACTTTGAGTTCTGCGTCCAATTTCCAAGGTTTCAGCTGATGCAGCTTGACTGAAGTCTTAGACAGAGGTTGAAACATCGCAAGTCTCTCAGCCACGTCGCGCATGTGTCTATCGGAAAAATCATCAGTACTTGCTTCTCTCCACTGTCCTGACTTACATGCTCTAATCACGATGCCATGAAATGTTGCCGTGGTAGAAACTCGTTCTTCAACCTTATCCTTTGTTATCGTAACGCCTTCGACTTTTTCATAAATAGCATCTGCATACTCGACGTTGTCTTCTAGTCTCCTGATCGCTCTGTTCACAATGTCCTTTGCTTCTTCCGAGGAAACATCGTTAACCATGACATATCCGCCTGAATATAGTATCGTCTTACATATTACTGCCTTACATTTAAGGCTGAGGATGCGAAGACTGGTTAAGGGTCCATGCTTTACAGTTGGAAGAGGATTTCTCGGTGGCTTGCCGTATTCTATGTATCAGACACTGGTGGAAGAGATTGAGAAGGTGCACCGCGTTGATGCTTTTGTACAGAAAATCATGCGGTTTGCCTTGATGTAATGGAAACGGTTGAAGTTCGTCTTCCCAGAAAGATGACGCGCACTGCGTTCGGCTTGGTCATCTAGCCGTTTCTATTTTTCCTCAGGTGGTTTTTCCCAAAGTTCTAGCATTTTCTTTTTGAGTTCTCTGCGTTTTCTATGCAAGAACCTGTAGACCGTGCCGTGCATGCTTCCTTTAACGAGCATTTCTATTGCTTCTCTCGCCGCTTCAACCTGTTCGATGGTTCCGATGATGGCCACGGTGTGTCCGAATACTGCCACATTTGTGTCCGTAAGCTCCTCTATTATCCTCCGCGTTTTACCGTTCATTCCGATTATCCGTCCTTTGACGCGCTTGATGTCTGCTTCAGACTTTCCGAAAACACTCCGCAAGTCTATGACATCAAGTACGGCTTCTTCATCTCGGATCAATCGGAAAGCATGTTCAGGTGAGAAGCCTCTTCCAAGGGCTGTGATAACGTCCTTTGCCTTGAAAAGTGTCGAGGGATCTGTAGCCTTTTCAGCCATCATGATTGTGACGTCGCCTGCATCGCTGTCAATTTGAAGCTCCACTGAGAGCTTTTCCTCAATGCTTTTCTTAGTTCTTCCTTCAGGTCCGATTAACACGCCCACACGTTCCTTCGGAATCTTCAAGAACGTATTAGCTCTCGCCACGACCTGTAACCCTCCTGTAGGATTCATCGATGGAAGGAACCTTGACACCTAATCGGCTGAAATACTTGTTCAAAATCGTTAAGTCCCTGCGCAAAAGAAAATCGGCCATGGGATGCACAAGAGGAACTGCTTGAGACACGTCAAAGATCACTGGCCTTCCCTTCCAAATCATAATATTATACTCGCTCAGATCGCCGTGAACCAGCTCAGCTTTGCAGTAAAGCTTCTGCAGGTAAGTTAAAAGTGCTTCGTAGATTTTCTTCGGATTCTTCGGATTCTTCTCCTTCAGCGAAGGCGCACTCTCACCGTTTTCACCAATGAACTCCATAATGAGCACATTATTCTTGACGGCAATCGGCCTAGGCACCCTTACTTTGGCGCGAGTCGCAAGCTCCAGATTCTTAAACTCCTTCTGAGCCCACGCAAAAATCAACGAACGCGTGTCATGCTTCACACCTTTAAACCGCGGATCACCTTCAATATATTTCACGAGGCCTTTGCGAAACTCTGATGAAACAACCAAATAGATCTTGATGGCCAGCTCTTTTCCTTCCCTGTCCTTGCCCCAGTAGACCCGCGACTCCTTCCCAGCTCTGACAACTCCATGAATTTCGTTTATCGTACCTTTATTCAAAAACTCATAGATCAGCATGAGAGTCGAACGGTCAAAAACCTCTTCCAACACTTCATACTCTTCGCTTCGCTTCTCCTTCATCAACTGATCTGTCTCGTAGCTTTTCTCCTTTTTCAAAAGCCTCTTATCAACCCGCTTGCGAAAAGCCACACGAATCCCCCCATCAATAACCAATTTAAAACTAAATTGTTATGTAGCCTTTGTCGCGAAGCATCTCAGCTTGCGCCTTCGTGTAACGCCAAATCAGGTCGCCCCGCTTATCAGACTGAAAGTCCCACGGAGAAACCAGAACAACATCTCCCTCACGTATCCAAACCCGCCTCTTCATCTTACCACGTATACGGCACAAACGTTCATGCCCATCCTGGCATCTAACAAGCACACGATCGAAGCCAAGCAGCTTAACAGCTACTCCTAAAACATCATTTGCAGATGGAAGAACCAACTTGCTCAATTCTCCCTCGCTCAGGACTTTCTTCTTACCCAATCAAGCACCTCAACACATCACTCTAAAAATGCACGACTTGCTTAAAATAATGATCGATCGATGCCCATTCAAATTCGAATCCTAGCTTCAAATCTTCACTATTTGCGCGTGCGGGACGCCCTCTATATTTAGAACAGCCTCTGGATGCACATAGCCCTGTTCTATGGCCTTTTTAACAACGTTCTTGCCTACCATGTTCACAATGGTGGAGTTTTGAATCATGGAGACTGCCTCTTCAATGTTGACTCTTGCACCCTTGTAAAAATCTTCCTTAACACAGAAAACTATCTTCCCTTCCCGCAAAGTTTTTCCAAGTATCTCAGCGTCACACATAGCCAGAAGCACATTTTTGCCGATCTTTTTAAGATTCATGTAAACTTCCAATGGCTAAACACTCTTACAGTTGCTTTATAGACGATTTTGCTCCGCATGCTTGGCAAATTAGAAATGACAAGCGTTTCTCTTTTATGATCTTCGTATCAGGAAGCTTGCACACTGGACAGACAACAAAGCTCTCTATATACCGTTGTATGAGTCTGTTAAAGGTGTCTTCTGAAAACTTTCCTTGAAAGATAACCCTTGACCCTTGTATAGTTGCCGCTGTCGCCATTTCGCCAGTCAAAAACTTTAGCAGGTGTTGTGGATCACGGTCTAAAGCATCGGCGATTTCTTTGAAATTGTAGATTACGGTTCGCATGCCAATCTTTGCATAGTGAAGCTTAGGCAGTTCTAAACGTTCGCTTTTCACACCTATCTCTGGAAATTGGCTCCGCGCCCTCTTCAGCAACTCTTCGTAGTCATATTCCATCCGTCAGTTCTCCAAGACAAGCATGATGCACCATACTATTTAAGACTTATAAATAATCCATACAAAAGATAGCGACAAAGGGAGAAAGCTGAATGGGGTATATCTACCTTTACACTGGAACAGGAGCAGGTAAAACTACTAATGCTCTTGGCTTAGCACTTCGTTCAATTGGGCATAAACACAAGGTCATCATAATCCAGTTTCTAAAATGGTGGAAAAACACCGGCGAATACAAGATTCAAAAGATGCTTGCACCATACTACGAAATTTACCAATTCGGACGCAAAGACTGGATTGGTTTAAGCAATCTAGGAGACGAAGACAGAAGACTAGCTCATGAAGCCTTAAAATTTTCTGAAAAAATCGTTAAAGAGAAAAAGCCAAGTCTGCTTGTTTTGGATGAGGTCAACTTGGCTTTGCATTGCCAGCTTCTAGATACAAGAGAAGTTTTAGAATTTTTGGACGAAATCCCGAAAAAGACTGACGTTATTTTGACGGGAAGGTTTGCACCGAAGGAACTTTTAGATCGGGCAGAGTTTGTTAATGAGGTTAAAGATATCAAGTACCCGAAGGAAATGGTGACAACAAAAGGGATACAATATTGAGCGAAGACGAAGCAATTTTCACGACAGATGATGTCATCCGATGCGCAGCTGAGAACAGGAAAATTCCTTTTGACGCCATGAAACTTCCACAACGTCTATTGCTGACCTACCAAAGAAGCACATATACATGCGCGAAGATCCTGGTCGATGGAAAGTGTGTCGAATGGCTTTATGGTGAAACCCAGCCCTTCTGCATTGGACAATATAATGACGTGGAAATCGAGGTGGGCCGGTTTTGGATAGGCGCCCCAGCAACTGCAATGACACTTGAGGAGGCAATTGCTTGTGGAACAAAAACAATATTTGAAGTCGGCGTAGCTGGAGGACTGCAGACCTTTCTCCAACCAGCCTCCTTGGTTGTTGTGACCGAGGCAATTCGGGATGAAGGAACCTCCCATCACTATTTTCCACCAGAAGTAAAGGTCGAATCTTCCCCGCATTTAAGAGACAAGCTGATCCAACGTTTGACAGAAAGGAAAGTTGGGCATTTCATTGGTTCTGTTTGGTCCACGGATGGAATCTATAGAGAAACACGCAGCAAATTCCGAAAGTTCAGGGACAATGGAGTTTTAGCTGTCGACATGGAGACATCCGCCGTGTTTGCAGTTACCAAGTACAGGAATGTAGAAGCAGCTTCAGCTCAAGTTATTTCCGACGTTCTAACTGAAACTGGCTGGCTACAAGCATTTCACCATCAATCGGTCAGAGAAAACACAGAGATCCTCCTGAAAGCTGTTTTAGCGACCCTTTCAGAAAGCTGAAAACCAGCCAACATGTGAAAAAGCTTAAAGAAGTCATCGTCGACTTAGAGTTAATTCCTGACGGTGAACACCTTGCGCAGACATAGTCACCCATATATCCCGAACTCTCTGCCAGAAATCAAAGAGGAAATGATGTGGGAAATAGGCATAAGGGATATTGAAGAGCTGTACCGGGACATTCCTGAAAAGTATCGATTGAAAAAACCTTTGAACATACCCGAAAAAGGACTGTCTGAATTTGAAGTTAAAAGAGATGTTGAGGCCCTGCTTTCAAAGAGCAAGACGTATACTGACATGCCCATGTTCTTGGGTGCCGGCTGCTGGCCCCATTATGTGCCAGCAGTTGTCAAAGAAATTGTTCAGCGGAGCGAGTTGCTCACTTCCTATACCCCTTACCAGCCTGAAATCTCGCAAGGCATGCTGCAAGCTCTCTTTGAATATCAAAGCATGATGTGCGAGTTAACTGGCATGGAAGTCTCCAACTGCTCAATGTATGATTGGGCTTCAGCACTGGGCGAAGCCGCCCGTATGGCAGCCCGCATAAAGGGGCGAAACGAAATCCTGATCCCAAAAATCATTCACCCAGAAAGAGCCGCAACTCTGAAAGTCTACGCTGAACCCGCCGGAATCAAAATCAAGCAAGTTGCATATGACACTGAAACCGGGCAGATCAGCCTTGAAGATTTAAGAAGCAAAATTTCAGACAAGACAGCAGCAGTTTACATTGAAAACCCGTCCTACCTAGGCTTCATCGAAACGCAAGTCGACGAAATAAGCAGACAAACCCATTCTCACAACGCCCTTCTCATCACGGGCGTCGACCCGACATCACTCGGAATTCTAAAGCCACCAAGCGAATATGACACGGACATAGTCGTTGGCGAAGCCCAGCCTCTTGGGAACGAAATGAATTTTGGCGGCCCACTCTTAGGGATAATGGCTTGCCGCGACGACATGAACCTAATAAGGCAGATGCCTGGCAGAATAATTGGGCTGACCACAACTCAAGATAACAGCAAACAAGGCTTCTGCATGACTCTGCAAACCCGCGAACAGCACATCAGACGCGAAAAGGCAACCTCAAACATCTGCACGAACGAAGCATTATGCGCAGTAGCTTCTGCAGTTTACATGGCCTTGCTCGGGCCCGAAGGTCTCCGCGAACTTGGAGAAACAATAATGTACAAGGCCAACTATGCCATACATTTACTTTCAAAAGTAGACCAAGTTAAAACTCCCATCTTCAAGTCTGCCCACTTCAAGGAATTCACAGTCAACTTTAATCAAACCAGCCTAAGCGTTAAAGAGGTCAATAGGAGGCTTCTGAAGCGTCAAATTCACGGCGGCAAGGACCTTTCAAAAGAATTTCCGGAACTTGGTCAAACAGCCCTCTACTGCGTAACTGAAATCCATTCAAAAGAAGGAATCGAGCGCCTAGCAAAAGCCTTGGAAGAAATTCTAAGGGGAGAGTGAACATCCAATGTATAGACAAGCAAGTTGGAACGAACCGGCAATTTTTGATCTTGGAAGGAATGGACGAAGAGGACACGTTCTGCCAGAAGCTGAAGAGGAAATAAAGCGAGCCGTCGGTGACGTAAGCTCGCTCATACCTAAAGCTATGCACCGCACAAGCAAGCTTAACCTTCCGGAACTTTCAGAGGTTGAGGTTGCACGTCATTTTACACGTCTTTCGGAAATGAACTATGGAGTTGATTCAGGATTATATCCGCTCGGAAGCTGCACGATGAAGTATAACCCCAAAATAAACGAGTTGCTCGCAATTCTGCCGACACTCAGCATGGTTCACCCGTACCAAGACGAAAGTACAGTTCAGAGTTTACTTGAAATTCTCTATAGGCTTGAGCGGTGGCTCAGCGAGATAACCGGCACGTATGAGGTTTGTTTACATCCAGCTGCGGGCGCTCAGGGCGAATTGCTAGGCACCTTGTTGATGCACGCATTTCTCAGATCGAACGGAGAATACGAAAAAAGAACTGAAGTGATTGTGCCAGACTCTGCGCACGGAACAAATCCTGCAAGCGCGGCCATGGCCGGATTCAACGTGGTGGTTCTGCCATCAGGCGCGGACGGTTGCATAAACGTGGAGGCTTTGAAGTCGGCTGTGTCTGAAAAAACAGCGGGTCTAATGCTTACCAATCCTAACACTCTTGGACTTTTTGAGAGAAGCATCGGAGAAATAGCCAAGATTGTCCATGAAGCTGGCGGATTGCTCTACTATGATGGTGCAAACTTGAATCCGCTCTTGGGCAAGGTTAGGCCAGGCGACATGGGTTTTGACATAGTACATATAAACATCCATAAAACCTTCAGCACACCTCACGGTGGAGGTGGCCCTGGAGCTGGCCCAGTTGGCGTTTCGGAAAACTTGGCCCAATTCTTGCCAATTCCACGCATAGTCTATGACGGCCAACGCTACCGCCTAGATTATGACAAACCAAATAGTATTGGAAAAATAAGAAGCTTCTACGGAAACGTTGCTGTTCTGCTGAGAGCTTATGCCTACATATTAAGCTTGGGTTTTGAAGGTTTGAAAGAAGCGGCGGAAGTCTCAGTTTTGAACGCCAACTACCTTATGAAGAAGCTTAGGGAGATCAAGGGCCTGAATCTTCCCTACGACGGCAAAAAGCCGCGAAAACATGAGTGCGTCTTCAGTGCCAAACCGCTAAAATCCGAGACTGGCGTTTCAGCCTTGAACATTGCAAAGCGTTTGCTCGACTACGGCTTGCACGCGCCAACAATCTATTTTCCGCTCATTGTTGAGGAAGCACTGATGATTGAGCCCACGGAAACCTTTGAAAAGGAAGAACTTGATCGATTCGTTGATGCCATGCGGAAAATCTGCCAAGAAGCTTACGCGAATCCTGAATATGTTTTAAAAGCGCCATATAATACCGCTGTTTCGCGGTTGGATGAAGTCAGAGCTTCGCATCCTAAGACTATGGCTTTAAGTTGGCGTATGCATATGAAAAAGAAATAAAAAGTTCGAAGTCCCACGCAACGATTATATATTGTGAATCTGCTCTTATCCATAGAAGTACGAATGGAAGTGTAAACAACTTGACGGAACTAGAAGACAAGGTCCGCGAAGCCGTCGGCCAAGTGGTTGACCCAGAGACAGGGCTAACATTTGCTGAGATGCAGATGATCACCAACGTTAAAGAGGAAGAACCCGGGGTTTTCAAAGTTGAATTCATTCCCTCCAGTCCCTTCTGCCCAATAGCCTTCAAATTGGCCACGGACATCAAGAATGCCGCTTTGAAGGTCGCCGGTGTAAAGAAAGCGCTGATTTACTGCCGCGGCCACATGATGGAACAACAGATAAACGAAATGACAAACAAGGAGCAACAGAAATAGCCGGTAATCGCTATTCATCTGCTTTTTTGGCAGACAAGGGCAGAAATGTGTCCATGCTCACAGGGAATTTTTATCTTGATAAGGCTCGGTCGCCCGCATCCAATGAAAAAAGCGAAGGTGCTCGTATCTGCGTAGCGCGCGTTGAAATAGACATCCGCGGATGGACATTCAATCCTGGAATAACAACAGAAGTGGAAGTCCATGTCTGGATGGCGAACTTTCTTCTGAGTGTACCAATGACTGACGCTACTTAGGAGACATAGGCTCGATAACTGCCACGCGCAGAACTTCCGCTTACCTTCCTGTGGTTCCCGAAATGGGTTTCTAACCTTCTTCCTTGCTTATCAGTAGTCTTTCTCTTTTTGACTGCATGATAGGCGAGCTAAACATGCTAGTCAAGGTCGGAGTCACCGAACCATCATGTCAACCCTACAGGTTTCGGATAGGGAATGTCATTCTGCAAAACATCCTCATCGCGAATGCAGGGAACCTCATGTCTCTCCTGCATTACGCCACGCCAGTCCTTCCATTCAATAATGAAAACGGTTCCATTTGGAACGTTAGTCAAACAAATCTTATTGTCAGAAGGGAGTGAACCGTTAAACCATAATTTGCAATTAGTGTCTGTAATGGTTATGTTGCCAACTACAGAATCGACATTCCCAACAAATTCTTTGCAGAATTTTTTTCCGCCTGTAGGAGTTGACGCTTTGACGAAAATCGCGTAACCAAGCAACAACGCCAAGGTAAGCATTAGACTAATGCAGATGGTTAATGTAATCCATGACTCTTTTTTCAAGCCAAGTCACCTCCTCCAACTTTCATTTGTGACAACTGCTTGTAGCGTAGTCATCTATACATCTCCCTTCTCTCCTAGCGCTTGAACGTATGCAATTTAGACAGTTAACATTTTTGGAACGCTCTTCTATTGCCATCGAAGTTGAACAACGATGGTAAAGTGGTTGCGAGAAGTCGGCTCCTGATTGAATGGATTGGCTCATAACAAAGAATGCTAGATTGTTCTGCCGTAGTCTTTGGCTACCATGCTGATGTCAAGGATGTCTATGATTCCGTCGTTATTCAAGTCTGCCATGATATTCCGTTTCTTCGATCGATCTGCCTTGAACCATTGGCCGCGGCTACATTGGTTATGTCTAGCTCTCAAAACTGCTTAAATATTTAAACTCCGACTTTTTCATGTCTCAAGCCTTGGTGAAGTGAATGGTGAAAGAGCCTAAGAAAGTTTGTTATAGTGCAGTTGGTGAGCATGAAATATACTGTTGCGGTGCGCGCGTGCGGATTTCAGGAAGAGGTGTAGAAGTTTTAACTGAACCTACTGTCGAGTATTGTCCCTTGCATGAGGCGATGTACGGAACTAAACATATCGATGTTGAAGCTGTACGGAAGACTGTTGAAACGAAAATTGCACGTTTTGGTTTTTGCTGTGGAGACCGCAGTTTCGACGCTGAGCCAATTGTGGCCTATGGGGCTTCTGAAATGATGAGCGTTTGGCTTGACAAGAGGCTTATTGATTGTGCAGTGGTTGTTTGCGAGGGAGCAGGTACAGTGATGACAAGCGATGGCAAGCTTGTGCAAGCCATCGGTGCCCGTCTGACAGGTATCATTAAAACTTCGCCCATTCATGAAGTTATTGAACGGGTTGAAGCAGAAGGCGGGGTTGTCTTAGATAGGACTAGTGCCCGCATTGATCAAGTTGAAGGCGTCAAACGGGCTTTCGACTTAGGCTTTGATCACGTTGCGGTTAGTGTTGCAGGTTTCCAAGCGAAGAGCATAAGTGAAATTCGCTGCTTGGAAAGCGAAACAAAGCATGATGTTCTTGTTTTTTCTGTCTGCAACACATGTGTCAGCAGCGCAGATGTGCAACATGTAGCAAAAGCAGATTTGGTTTGTGCAAGCGCTTCGAAAGTGGTTCGAAGAGAAATCGGCAGCAAGGCATTACTCCAAATCGGCGTGACCATTCCGGTCTATGCCCTAACCGGCAAGGGAAAGCGATCTGTTCTAGCCTACCTGGCACAGTTTGGAGAGAAACTCGTGATTTTTAGAACAAAAGAGCTGCCGTATCAAGCAGGGAATAAGGGTCCGAGGCTTAAAGACTGCTAACCAAAAACCTTAAGTGTGCTCGTAATGTTATGGTTGAATTGTTAAATACGTAAGGTGTTGAAACAGATTGGCAGTTGAAGGTTTCGCAGGAAGTAGACAGCCCGTAGACGCGAAAGTGGGCGAATTGAATCCCTCTTCTAGAGCAGTAAATGTCTTGGCAAAGGTAGTCTCTAAGAGCGAGGTTAGAAACATCGCCGCTGGCCGCGACGGAGCACCGCATAGAGTGAGCGACGCATTGGTGGGCGACGAAACAGGCTGTGTTTACCTGACGCTTTGGGATGACAACATTGAAAAAGTAAACGAAGGAGACACGGTAAGCGTCAAAAATGGATACATAAATCTCTTCAGAGGCAACATGCGCTTGAACGTTGGCAGATACGGCACACTAGAGATAGCGGAGCAACCCTTGGCAGGTGAAGTCAACACGGCGAACAACGTCTCAAACCAAGTGTACGAGCAACCTAGAAGACCGTTCAGAGGTAGAAGAGATTTCGGCGGCAGAAGAGATTTCGGCGGACGAGACAGGGACAGAAGAGGCGGTTACAGACAAAGACGATATTAGTATGGGCATTGACACAGCCGTGTTAACCCTTCTAATTTCATTTTTTTCAACTCATTGATAGTTTATTGTAGAGGCTGAAAAAAGCAAGTTTCGCATTGCTTTTTTGTTGAAGTCTACCGTAACCTTTAAACCTTTAATACCTAAAACATGAACTTCACTTTAAAGGAGAAAATTGAGATGCCTCAACCGAAAAAAGAAGAGAGAAAGCTCACGGTTGACGAGTTATTGGCAAAAGCTAAGAAACCTGCAATGTTGGCCCCGCCGTTACACAGATTTTATGAAGGGAAAGTTCAAATAATGGCTAAGTGTGCAGTGTCGAGTCCTGCCGATTTTGCCATATGGTACACGCCAGGTGTAGCCGCCGCGTGCAAAGAGATACAGGCAAACACGGACAAGTCCTTTGAGCTTACAAACCGCTGGAACTACGTGGCCGTAGTATCAGATGGCACCCGTGTGCTAGGTCTAGGCGACATAGGTCCAGAAGCAGCCATGCCAGTGATGGAAGGAAAAGCCTTACTATTCAAGTATCTAGGCGGCGTAGACGCGTTTCCAATCTGCCTGAAAACCAAGAATCAAGAGGAAATAATCAGGGCATGCGAGCTTATTCAACCAACTTTCGGAGGAATAAACCTAGAAGACATTCAAAAACCAAAATGCTTCTACGTTCTCGAAAAGGCCAGAGAACGCCTGCAAATCCCAGTCTGGCATGACGACCAGCAGGGAACAGCCACAGTGATTCTTGCTGGATTGATGAACGCCTTCAAAATAGTGGGCAAAAATCCGAAGAAAGCCCTAATAACCCTAGTAGGCGCAGGTTCAGCCAACCTGCGAACAGCATACGTCCTAATAAGATGGGGAATAAAACCAGGCAACATAATGATGGTCGACACCAAAGGGGTGATTTACCCGGGCAGAAAAGACATCGTCAAAGACGAGGACCCGTGGAAATATGAGCTGTCCCAGAAGACAAATGCAGAAGGCAGAACAGGCAGCATAACTGAAGCTTTCAAGGGCGCCGATGCCGTGGTGGCAGCATCAAAACCGGGACCGGACACGATAAAGAAAGAATGGATAAAGACAATGGCTGACAACTCAATAGTCTTTGCATGTGCAAATCCAATACCGGAAATATGGCCATGGGAGGCCAAAGAAGCCGGAACCCGCATCGTGGCCACCGGAAGAAGCGACTTTCCAAACCAGGTTAACAACAGCCTAGGATTTCCAGCCATATTCCGAGGCGTCTTAGATGTCAGGGCAAAAACTGTAACTGACGACATGTGCATAGCAGCAGCTCAAGAATTGGCGAAATTCGCTGAAGAACGCGGAATGCACGAAGAAGACATTCTGCCAAGAATGGAAGAATGGGAAGTTTTTCCAAGGGAAGCAGTAGCATGTGCATTGAAATCCATAGACGAAGGCGTAGCAAGAATCAAACCAAGCAAGAAAGAGCTTTACGACAGAGCCACAGCGATAATTCAGAACGCTAGGGAATCCGTTAAGGTTTTGATGAGGCAAGGCCTGATTAAACCCATGCCGCCTGAAGACAAATTACTAGAGTAAATGAGCTTTGGAGAAAAGATAGATTACCATAGACAGGGCTAAATCTTCCTTTTTTTGCCTTTGAGATTCAGAAAATTATTTAAACACTTCCATAGAACATAAGAAGGGGAGAAAACGTATGCGTTCAGACTATATGTTATACGCAGTGGCAATAATCTTTTTCATCCTGACCAGTATAGTGGCCGCCTACTATGGATTGGCAGAACAGCAGCACCAACTCTGGATCGTCACGACAGCAGTGCTGGGGCTAGTGTTCATCGGGCTAGGTTATTCTCAAAGGCCCAGACCAACAACGCTCACAACAACACCTCCTACGATGACCGCACCCACTACGATTTCACCTCCGCCAGCGCCGCCCACACAGCCAGCCACGACGGAAGTCGTGAAAAAAGAGAAAATCGAATCAATTGTTGAAGCTCCATCGCCGCGACCGGGGCTTATGGAAGTCAAGGGAATAAAAGAAAAACGGGCGGCACAATTAAAGGCCTTGGGCATAAATACCATTGAGGACTTGGCAAGAGCCTCAGCGAACGATTTGGGAGCGAAGCTGAAGATTTCACCGAAGATCACCGGGAAATGGATTGAAAGCGCGAAGGAAATCGTTGCAAAATCCTAAAAAATCTTCGAAATCTCCGGATTTACATTACCAAGATTCTTACTATATTCCTTCTTTCCAACCTTTTAATAGCATCTAGAAACTCATTTCTTTTCTTGCCAGTCAACTTGAAACTCTGAATCATCTCTCCTATCAGCATCCCAGGTTTACCGAAACCAGCATTTCTTCTGTACAGATTCTTCACTATCAATCGTTCCAGTTTCCCGCATCTCCAAGTAGTGTTCCGAATCAAAACCACCAATGCCCTGACAAGCCTCTGCGTGTCTCCACTCTTTTTCCCAGTCAACATCTTCACGACCATCATATATGTAAGCGAAAGTTTTTAGAGTTTGCGTTCAGAATGTACAAACATCAAAAATTCAATAAAAAGAGAAGAGGAAATACAATGTCAAAAGGGGAAGTTGGAAGTATCTTTTTTTCACGATTACTTGAAGATGAAGACCTAGCTGAAGCCGTCAAGAAAAGAGCAAAAGAAAGCGGCGTAAAAGCGGGAGCCTTTATTCTGATTGGAACTTTGAAGCACGCAGCTCTTGGATACTACAAAGAAGGAGAGTACAAGACCATGCGATTTGACGGCCCGTTAGAAATAGCTTCATGCACAGGTAACATCGCAGTTGACGAAAAAGGCGAAGTAATAGTTCATGCCCACGTAGTTATATCAAATGAGAAAAGCGAAGCTTTCGGCGGTCACTTGATGAAAGGATCCACTGTTGGGGCAACAGCAGAGTTGGTGATTATCGAGGCCAGACGGATAAACCTGCAAAGAGCCTTTGACGAAGAAACGAAGCTAAACCTTTTGAAATTACGTTAAAGCCTTTTTCAAATATATGCCATCGGCTTTTCCATAATAGTTTTTTAGCTTTCCAATTTTTTGATAACTAAACTTCCGGTAAAGGCTTATCGCGGCAACATTGTCCTCCCGTACTTCAAGATGGCAGGTCTTAACGCCCTTAGCTTTGAGGATCTTTTCGACTTCCTGCAAAAGCATTTGCCCAATTCCCTTTCGACGGTGCGCAAGTGAAACATCAATTGTAAGTATGTGTCCACTCAACTTGTTTCTGTCAACGTATATCATGGCTATAACGAAACCCACGACTTTGTGATTTTCTTTGGCAACTAGGCCAACGGAATTGTAATCTGTCAGTAACTGGGCAATTTGCCTTTTTGTGAATGCTGCTTTTTCGAAACACTCCATTTCAATTTCGTACAGCCTGTCCACGTGTCTGATTGACGCATCTTCTATTATTGCTGTCATACAGTGTATCGTTCCAAAATTAAACAAGGGAAGAATTTAGGTTTTTCACTCTTGGCCGACGATTGTCTTGCCGTTCATGCTCGTTGTTATGGCTTTCATCCCGATCCACTGTTGAGCCGCAAAACCTATGAAAAATCGCAACCACAAAGTTAAAAGCCGCATCAAGATTGTAGCTGTTGCGCTTATTTCCGGTGGTACACCGAACAGGATAAGCAGAGTTGTCAGGGTTATTTCCGGCAAGCCGACTT
>Ga0172366_10001978_pt1 | contig 16015 bp, 15 predicted proteins | sample LakKivSesite69cm_FD_114533 | JGI IMG/M metagenome (GOLD analysis project Ga0172366, IMG submission 114533) | Sediment microbial communities from Lake Kivu, Rwanda - Sediment site 69cm | ecosystem: Environmental > Aquatic > Freshwater > Lake > Sediment | place: Rwanda: Western Province, Lake... | reverse complement strand
TCCGCGGCCACTTGCGGAGGGATGAATGGTCGGGGGATCCGGGCCATTTTCTCCTTGTCTGGCAGGGCGTTCTGTATGTACTCGGGAAATTGATCGACGATATCGATGTCCGTCTTGAGCATCACGTAGACCATTCCCTGATATTCGAACTCATCGATGATATCATCGTTCTTGAGATCCTCGAGCACGTTGATCTTCGTGGCGACGACCAGCCCCTGGCGCAAGATGGCACCGATCTTGGACTTCGCGATCGGCTTCTTCCGCAGCTCGGAGATGAGGTTGTAATGCTTCGGCATCGCCATGGCCGAGAACAGCTTGAGCTTGTCCGCGTCGTCCTTGTCGGACTTATAGTTGTTGAAATATGCGCTCACGAGGCCGATGTAGTGCTCGATGACCGGCCGCGGCAAGTCGGCCTGGTCGGGCATCTCGAGGAGTTCCATCGCGCACGCCGGCGGCACCCGGTACACGTCGATGTCCTTCACGAGGATGGCGTAGGTCTCGGGCCCGATCTTGTTGATGACGATGAATTTTTGCTCCTCGAGCATGGAGATGATCTTGTCGAAGTCCCGGTTGAAGTGCTGCTCATCGAACCACGCACGTAAGTTGTTATAACGAACGGGATGCTTGGAGAGCTTCCGGATCGTGTTGTAGATGGCCGGGTTGACCATCAAGTTCGCGATGATCTCCTCGTCGCTTTTCTGCCGTATCTCTTCCTTCGTGGAATAATAGAGCTCCTTGAGCCATTTTATGACGATGGCATAGCTCTGGTTCAGCTCCGCATCGCTCTCGCTCGGGAGGATGGCTTCCGATCCGGGCGCGATTTTCGGGGAGGGGTAGAACGCTTTGAAAAGGTCTGCCCGTCCATGCATCTTGGTCACGAAATCGGTGACCCAAGACAAAACTTCAAATTCCTTATCCGCATTGAGCTTATCTTTGAAAAGAATAGAAACCATCAACATTTCCTTTAATCCACGCGCCCAATCACTCTTAATTTCAAAGTAATAATTCAATGACGTACTAAAATTTACATTATTTATAGAATGCCAGAACCAGCCCTCATTCGTTGTCTGATCAAATATCTGGTTAAGTACCATCTTGCTTTCCTCGTCTATCTTCTCAGGATATTCCATATAGACTGTAGGTCCAATTTTTCGATCAAAATAACTCAAACTAACGACGAGGTCTACCATCTTCTGAATCTCTTCTTAAGTTTCGACCGTGATTCTTTTTAGATGAACAAATTAATCAAAGTCCTTAACGATCGTCTATTATTACGCTTTAGCCTCATTGGGATTATAAACCTACTGAGAGGTTATGGAAGGGTACCTTCGGCCGTAATCGCCGGGGCACATGTTCGACGTCTTGCCTCTGTTCTTATTTCTGTTTCTCGAGAGGGTGTTCGAACGCGGTGTCGCCCGCCTTTAGAGAGCCTGGGGTATGCATACTGCGCTCGCTTGGAGCGAGCGCCCGATGGCGGTTGTTCTCGGGCTCTCGCTTGCTGTTCGGACGGCTTCCCGGACGCGCTGATGAGGTCGCTGGCCTTGGTGATGGTCGCCATCTTCACAATCCCCCCTCGTCCCCAGGCTTGAAGGCCGACGCGAGCACGTCCCACAACGTGAAATGTTCAACCGTCGTCACGAGCCGCTTCGTACCCGTGACCTCGTCCATCATCCATCTGGAGGTCGCGTGCTTGCCGCGAAATGCCAGCACGTCGCAGCCGTGCGCCTTGTCGAACTGGAAACCCGCCACCATGCGATGGAACACGCGCGAGGGGATCATCCACGAGGTCTGGAGCATGATCTTGGGGATCCATTCGACCGAATCGAGCCACTTGCCCGTCTTGGGCGACTGCCGCGGGACGGGGACGTGGGTCTGCATCATGCGGCTGGACGACTCGGCGCGGGCATTGTCGCGGGTGTGCTCGCGGATGGCCCTTGCTATCTCCTTGGCCTTGCGCCCGGCCTCGACCTCGCGGAGGATGTCGGCGGGGTCGCGGGCCGTCTTGCCGAGGCAGCACGGGCAAGTGTGGAGCGTGACGGGGGCCGCCCCGAACTCGAGCAACGATCGCTGCCGGCGCTCGGGCCCGGTCGCCATGTCAACCCTCGACCTCCTGCGATCGGTCGCGGGGCGCCCACGCGTCGAGGGTAGGATGATCGGGTCTCCCTGCAAGGACCGCGCGGATCCCGGCAAGGGTGCGGCGCTCGATGACGTGGAATCCGGCCTCGCCAAGCATCCGCACCCACTTGGCATGGGTCAAGGGGCGATGATTCCAATACACCCACGTGATCTCCTTGAGAGAGAATGACAATGACTAAGAAAATAGCGACAAAGAGCGACAATGACTAAGAAAATAGCACGATATATAGTTAAGCGCGCGTCCCCGCCTCGAATCTCGATCCGACCGTCCATCGACCTTCTGTTTTATGGTGTCAGTGAATCGTCAGGTTTGCGTGTAGTCGCCGCGTGGGCATCCAACAGTCGCCTGGGTAAAGCTTGAAATTATCCGATAGACTTGGTTGAAAGGGGGGGTAAAAAGAAGGGATGATAGAAGAATCTCCTAAGGGCGAGCAACTTTATTCTTCAATTTGGCTTTCTTTAGCATTACATCGAAGAATCGCGCGGCAAGTTATATTGGCTTTCCGTGATAAGATGATAGTGAAGTATCATAATCATACATGATATTGTACGTGGGCGCAAGTCCGTGGCTGGCGTGAAAATCCTATTTGCCGGGCTCGATACAGCCGGAAAAACCTCCTTCTTGAATGCGTTGGAGGAAAAATACAGCACGCTGCCCAACATAAGGCCTACATTCGGCCCGGACCGGCGCGAGTTCTCGATCTTCGGCTTCACGATTTCAAACTGGGACCTCGGTGGCCAGGAAACGTATCGGAAGGCATACATACAAGAGAAAAACCGTTACTTCACTAGCTTGAACGCTATTTTCTACGTTGTGGATATCCAAGAAATGCACCGTGATGACGAGGCATTCAACTACCTCAAGTCTATCATCGACGTGCTCGACGAGTTCAAGGAAAACCCGGCCATGGTCGTGTGCTGGCACAAGTGTGACAAGGACATCGAGGCCAAGCCCGAGACCACCGAACGCATCGCGAAGCTGGAGGCCCGGCTGGCCCAGGTCATCGGCACGCGCAAGGCCAGGACGTTCAAGACCAGCATTTTCGACAAGTGGACGCTGCTCAAGGCGTTCTCGCAAGGCCTCCTCGCGGTCTCGCCAAAAACAATGATCATCGAGTCCCAGCTCAAGGAATTCGCTCGAAAGACCTTCTCCAGCGCCGTGATGGTGCTCGATTCCAACCACCTGCTCCTGGGCTCCCACACGACGTCGCCCGCCCTGCAAGAGGTCTGCGAGGCCATCGTCCCGCATTTTGCGGTCGCATCGGAGCGCGTCGGGCAGTACGACATCAACTTGCTGAACCTCGTGCTGAGCCTCAAGCCGGGCAAGTATTACGCCGATCTCATTCAAGGCAAGGACATGGTCATCCTGTTCATCCCGCTCAAGGTGGGCACGTTGACCTTCTCGGTGCTCTCGCTCACGAAGAACCCGAAGACCCTCAAGCTGCTGCTCAAGCATAGCGAGTCTCTCGCCAGCAATATGGAAGATATCATCAAGTCATTCTATTTCTAGGATTCTTGCGAGCAGTTTCAAGGTATTCGAGGGCGATCGGGATTCCGCTCGCGGGTCAGGATGGCGCGGGCCGCCGCGCGCTTCAACCCCTTGAGGTCTGGCGTGAGGATCCCGTTCAGTGCGGCGAACACCGAGTTGGCCAGGGTCTCGAGCCGCGCCGCTCTCGGCATGTCCCCGAGCCGCGGCAGCACGCGGGCGATCTCCTCCTCGACGCGGGCGTGCACGGGGTGCCGAGGTGCGCCACCACCCTTCCCGGCATCGCTGAAGAACCATCCTTGCTTTGCCGTCCATGCATAACCCGGATCCGCGTGCAAGAAGCGGTCGAGGGGGCAGCTCATGTCCGGCGGCATATACCCCATCTCGACGAGCTGGAGATCGAGCAAGGAGAGCAATGAATTGAACGGGACGGGTTCCCCGCGCCGGGAGAAGATCGAGTCTATCGCTTGTTTCAAGACCGCCCCCTCGTCGACTATCCTTCGCAAGCCCTGGCCGGTCGCCTGCTCCTGCTTCACGAAGGTGATGACGTAGTCCCCGGTCGGGCTGCCCGTCTCGTGCAGCAAGGACTTCTCCGACGGCCGCGGCGGGGGCTGGTACACGGACTGCTGGAACGAGAAGCCGGCGCCGAGCATGGCCTCGTAGAGCAGGCCGCGCACGCTCGCGTCGGTGTCGTGGAACGTTACGGTCATGTATCGCCCTGGCTTCAAGACCCGGAAGCATTCACGAAAGGCGGCCCCGAGCATGAACTTGTACGTGCCAAAGTCCTTGCCTTGCCCCGTGTTCATCGTGATCTCGTGTTCGAACGCGTCGCGCAGTACACGCGCCATGTCCCGCGGGTTCTGCCACGCGAGGAAAAACGCGGCGAGCTCCGCGTACTGGATAGAATCGCCATACGGGGGATCCGTGAAGATGTAATCTATCGACGAGTCCGGGATCCCCGGCAGGTGCTGTGCGCGCCGTGTCTCCACGAGCGCCGTTTTCCCCTTGTTGCGGAAGAAATCGGCCTCGATCGAAGCTGTTTCCAGGACGGCGGGCTCGATCTCGTCGAGGACCCTCCAGCCCGGGGCGACCGCAGTCTTGCGCGACAGCCACCACGATGCCGGGTCGTCGATGCACACCTTGCACCATCGCTGGGTGCCATCATACCAGCCCGCCTTCGAGCGCAGCCCGTTCATGACCTTGGCGACCCGCTCCCGGTACCCGCGGGCCACGTTCACCTCGAAGTATTCCGTGGGGTTCCAGAAAAAGTGGTGCGTCCAAGACCCGACCTCGTACTTGGCGAGAGCCCGCCGCTCGCGCTGCTTGATGACCCAGACCATCTTGCTCGCCTGGGGAAGCATGCTCGAGAACGCGAACCGGAGCATGTCCTTGACCGCCTTCTGCCGTTCATCATCGGCCGGAATCGCCTCGATTGCCTTCCAGAACGCGTGTAATGCTATCAAGTTGCGTGGCGTGAACAAGTTGCGGAGCCGCGGGTCCTGTCGCATGTCGTGCCGCAGTTGCACGAACGAAAGGCCGTTGGGATAGACAAGGGGCATGTCGAGGGATGGCAAGTCGTCGATCACCCGTTTGTATACCGCGCCTTTCGCCAGCCCCGTTTGGGACGATCTTTCATCTTGCGGCGGGATCCCGGTCGTAGGCCCACATGAATCGCATTGGCAGTACAACTTGTACGGGTGGCTGACCCGTTGGGCGATCGATGGCCCGGTCTCCCCGCAAGCGTCGCACTTGAATGCCGCGTTCTTGTCTCGAGGGTTGGCAGGCAAGTCGAGGATCCTTCCGCAGTGGCATTCCATCACGTCTCGCCAGAGCACGTGCGTGATCGTTGCCGGTTTTCCACACACTGGGCAAGGTATGGAATAAAGGCCTTCGATGAACGGGGAGACTTGGTCGTAGATAGCTTTCGCCTGCATCTCAAACTCGGCTGGCCCGACGTGGGCGATGGTGTTTCGAGAAATGAACGTCGCGAGCGGGTTCGCATCGAAAGACACGGCATGTCTTCCCAGCCGCAACGCCTCGTTTAACGTGACCCCCGAGCCGCCGAACGGGTCCAGCACGACCTCGCCTGGCTTGGAATAATTCGCGATGTACGCAGCGACGATGTTGTGTGGCTTTCGCGACCAGAACTTGTGCATTAAATACTCGGGCGTGTGGTTGTGCGGGAATATTGGCCGTGTGATGTGGTCCTGGCGCATCTGGGTCATCGTTTCTTCTCGTTCTGGTACGTGCCGCTGTATCCCACGGCGAGCTTCTTGGCCGTCTTGAGCAGGATGATCTGGCCGACGCGTGCCTTGTTGTAAAGCCGGATCCCGTGGGGATTGGCTACCAGGAAGAGGCCGCGACCATAACCGGAATAGCCCGAGTCCCACAGCGCCGACGCGAGGTACACGCCGCCCGCCATCAGCGTGGATCGCGGGAGGATGACACCGACGCAGTCAAGGGGAACGGTCACCTTCTGGCCATAGGCGACCATGTACGAGCCCTGGTCGAGATCCCAGTAGGAGTCGAACGGCTCCTTCTCGTCTACATGGGTGAAGGGCACCTCGGTTAAATCGGGGTTTTTCCGCTGCGAGTTGTCGAAGTCGATGACCAGCTTGGACGCGAAGCGGAAGACTTTATTGACCGTGATGTCGACGCCGTTCACGGCTTTTTGCTTCGCCGCGTCGACCAGGTCCTCGACGCAATGGAGCACATCATCTGAATTCTGGACTGTCATACGAGCATACCTTAGACGCACACCTTTTTGAACGGGGCTATTAACGTGCTATTTACTCCATTCAGGTTTGAAATACACACACAAGGGTTATCTATATGTGAAACACCTATAATGATAACCCATATGCCCACACGCCTCTGCGATCGACGCGACCCCCGCGAGCCCGAAGCTTGAATTCGAACCCGGCAAGGACGTTTTCACCAGAAGCCAGCAAAAAGGGCCAACCCGATGGATCTTGTACCATTTGTTCCATGGCCAAGAAAGGAACCTATGCGGCGCTGTATGACACGTATTTCAAGCATCAATCTTACGAGTTCTTGGAATCATTAGGAAAAGGATGAACGAACATCCCGAAAATCGTGCCCGCGATTAGATTTCAGCAAGCGTCCCAGGGCAAGAAAGCCAGAGTAAGAGTCCCAGGGCAAGAAAGCGGTCGCTTTCATACCCGGTCCCGGCAAGGTTATAATCCCCCGTGTACCTTTTGATTTTATGCCCGCTGGCCACGAAGAACGTGTCGACCGCGTGATAGAGCTGAACGACGACCTCCTCGCCAACAACGAGTCATTGGCCAGGAAAAACAGCGACATGTTAAAGAAACTCGGCATCAAGTCTGTCGACATCGTCGGTGCAATTGGCGCCGGAAAGACGCTAATCCTGGAGAAACTCGTGGAGAAGCTCAGCAAGAAGCACAAGATTCTCGTGATCAACGGCGACGTCACCCTGCGGATCGATGCTGACCGGATCCAGAAGCACGGGGCCAAGTGCATCCAGATCAACACGGGGCATGAATGCGCGCTGAATGCCTATCACGTCTACACTGTGCTCACGAAGCTGCCCGATTTGTCGAAGTACGACTTGCTTTTCATCGAGAACGTGGGCAATTTGATATGTCCCAGCGATTTCATCCTCGGTTCAGACATGCGCATCGTGATCGTCTCCGTTACTGAAGGGGAACACGTCATTCGAAAGCACCCGTTGCTTGTCAAGGTGAGCCAAGTATGCGTGATCAACAAGATTGACTTGCTGCCGCATCTAGAAGACGTCAGCGTGGATCGCATGAAGGCAGATGCCCTCCTGATAAATCACGGCTTGAAAGTCATCGCAGCGTCGGCGAAAACTGGCCAAGGCCTCGACGATCTCGTCGCTGCCATGCACTTGTGATGTCGCTCGCGTGCCCCCTTTTTGAACAAAGTTGATATTTAAGGAAACGGGAGTATGGTATAGGTACACATCGCCGGCAGCCGTCAACCGAGAGGTTGCTGGCGCGGACGACGAGCTTTTTTTTTTCGTCCGATCTCGTTCAAAGGTGAATGCCACAAATGGAATCGAGAGACGCAGTTGGTTATAACAAGGAAATGAACACGATGCTGGAGGCCAAGGTGAAGGTCCAGCTCAAGCACAAGGAAAACTTTTTCGTGACCGGGACGCTGAAGGGTTTTTCCCGCTCGGATAGCATATTCCTCATCAACGCTGAGGACACGCTCGGAAACAAGTACTCGAAGTTCGTCATCCACGGGTCGAATTGGCTCAGTATTTCCTTGGAAGGGACGCCTTTTCCGATGGAAGGGCTGTCCCTCCGCCTCAAGAACGTCTTTCCACCCGGTCAAGTTAAATACTTGCCTGAAATCCAGTCGATCTCCGTCATGGGAAAGATAAACATAAACGAAAAAGGCGTGACCGGCGAAGGCCCGCTTTACGAGCGCGTGAAGGCCATTTACGACCAGTACATCGCTGAAATCAACAAGTAGGCCTTTTACACCTGTTTTTATTTCATCTTTCTGTCGAAAAATTCCCTCGTCGTCCCGCGAGCATCGCCCCGTCGAGTATGTCTTTTACTGGTTGGAGCTGGCGAGCATCGCGCCCGGCAACGAGGTCGACGTTCCCGTGCTCCCTCGTCCGCATCGAGAGTACATAAAACTCGACGGTGGACGGGATACCCCTGGTCACGTTTCTTTCCGCCCGGACATCGATGGTGAACGCCTCGATGTCGGACAGGTCAAATCGTCGCGCTTTCGATATCGGATGGCTTCTCAATGCGGTGATCATGAGCAGCTTTCCCTCCTTACGCTGGTAGACCAGGTGCCGGCGGATGTTAAACGCGATGATAATGAACGCTGCAGCGAACGAGCCAAGCAAGATAGCGGTCCAGATCAAGTTCGCGAGCGAATTGCTGCCGACAAGGACAGCGAACAAGACGCAGAGCGCAGCGCAAAGTGCCGACACCGGCAATACCATCAGCGGATTGGATCCGATGGAAAGATAGAATTCCTTCTCGTCGTCCCGCTCCACCTTGCATCTGAAGGTTATCCACGCTCTCAAGTTGCATCCGCCTCTGTCCCGGGCACGTGCGAGATGGCCTGGCTCACGTGACCGGCGACTTGACGTGCCGGGAAAAGTCCGTGCTCCTCGAAACCATCGCATTTATTACTTTTAAACTTTTATTGGTGGGCTTCAAACATTCTTTCTTGCGCCGGGTCGCCAGCTTGCTCACCAGGGATAAAACGGCACCAGGACGAGGGAAAGTACCGTGCAAAGCACGATCCCGCCCCCTATAGCGATGACGAGGGGGATAATTTTCACCCCCCGCGCCGCTAGCGGCAGGGGGCACCGCTTCTCCAGCCTCCACCAGGATAGCAGCAGCACGACCATCAAGGCAATCTCTATCCAGATCGCCCATGGCTCGTGTCTAAAGTCCGGCAGCGGGGCGAACAGCACGTCCAGCGGCCAGGTTGCCGTGTGGAGGATCGCCGCGGGGAAGATGCCTGGAAATGCGCGTAAAATGCCCCAGTCCCACAAGTCAACCAAGATCCCGCCGAATAACGCCCACAAGTACCGCCGGTCCCTCCGGATCATCCAGAACAACAGCAATGGCGTGAGGATGGCGATGTTGAGGATCGCCCATTGCAAGCTGCCGTCGTCCCAGCTGGAGGTCGGCGGGTGGTAGGTGAACCTCGCCATGATATCAAGGAAGTGGTGACCGAGGTAAGCGAGGACGAAGCAAAGCGCGGACCGGATAACCTGGAGCACCGGCACACGCGATTTCCCCGCGCCGATCTCCTTCGCCAGCCAGGCGCGCCCGTCGATCAACCGGTCTGGAAGTGCCCGGTACACACAGAGCGCGATCAGTGCCGAGAATGCCAGGTGCGTCACGCCGTTCAAGATGATCGCCCGTCCAAGGTTTATCGAAAGTAATATTCACGGGAAGATGCCGCGCAAGATGATCGCCTTCGCGAGGCGTTCGACTGCGAGGATGTATGCCGCGATCCGCAACGGCACGTTCTTTTCTTGCGCGATGCGGAGCACGTCGTTGAACGCGGCCACCATCACCCGGCGCAGTTCCTTGTTGATCCGTTCGAGGTCCCAGAAATATGCATCCCTGTCTTGTATCCACTCGAAATAACTGACCGTGACACCGCCAGCGTTCGCGAGGATGTCTGGAATGACGGTCACGCCCTTTTTCGCAAGGACCTCGTCGGCATCGGGCGTCGTCGGCCCGTTGGCGCCTTCCGCGACTATCTTCGCCTTTACCAGCTTGGCGATGTCAGCCGTGATTTGCTTCTCCACGGCGGCGGGAACGAGGATGTCGCAGTCGCACGCGAGCAGCTCCTTGTTGGTGAGTTGTTTTTTCGATCCCGGGAAGCCAAGAACCGATCCAGTCTTGTCGACAAAGGCATCCAGGGCATTGATGTCTAAACCATCTTCATTACAAATGCCACCCTTGATGTCGCTCACCGCGACGATTTTGCACTTATGATGCCCGGCAAGCTGGAGCGCGCAGTTCGACCCGACGTTACCGAAACCCTGGATGGCGATACGCTGTTTATCAAGGTCAATTCCCTTCTGCTGGCAAAAAGCCTCGATGATGTACATGAGCCCGGTTCCCGTCGCTGCTTCCCTGCCGAGGGAACCGCCAACCTCCACGGGCTTCCCCGTCACGACGCCGTGAGCAGGCTCGCCCGTGTTCCGGGCAATCATGGCGAATGTATCCATCATCCATGCCATTATCTGTGCGTTCGTGCCTACATCAGGGGCTGGCACGTCCTTCAAGGCGCCGATTATGTCGCTGATGGCGTACGTGTATCGCCTCGTGAGCCGCTGGAGCTCGTTTTTCGACAGTTTCGAGGGATCCACGGCGATGCCGCCCTTCGCGCCTCCATACGGGAGATTCACGACCGCGCACTTGATAGTCATCCACATAGCGAGCGCTTTCACCTCGTCAAGGTCGACTTGAGGCGCATATCTGACACCACCCTTCATAGGGCCGCGGATGTCGCAATGCTGAACCCTGTAACCGTCGAACACCCGCATCGTCCCGTCGTCCATGAGGATCGGCAGCGACACGCTCAGCATGCGCTGGCAATGCTTCAAGTATTCGATCGCGTTGAGCCATTCCTTGTCCTTGGGCAAATATTTTGCCGCGTTGTCGAGCTGGATCATCGCCATATCCCACGCGCTGTGCTTCTCGTCGTTCATGTGTTTTCACCGTCATCCTGGAAGGCATCGGGTGCCTCGCGATCCAGGGCATCCTTTCCTTATGAGTAGTTTTCTGTGGTTTTTATTATCAGATATGCCTTCTTCCCATCGATGACATGACGGATTCCAAGGATCGCGTGGATATCCCCCGCTTGAGGACTTGCATCATCGGCGCTGGCTCCATCGGGAAGTTATTCTTCGGGTATCTCGCTGCAGCCGGAAATGATGTTCACCTGGTTGCACGGGGTGAAAAAAGGCATGATATCGCATCACGGGGCATTGAAATTCACTTGTCATCCTCGATCGAGATTATAAAGGTGCATGATGTCTCCGTCATCGATGTCGTGGACAAGATCGTGACTCTTGGCGCGCTTGATGCCATCATCATCGCGGTCAAGGCTCCCGACGTGCGCGGGGTGATCGAGGCCCTCCGGGCAGCTCCTGGCATTGACCTTTCCAGGGCGACCCTCGTGTTGCTCCAGAACGGCATCGGGGTGGAGGAATCTGCCCGTGCCTTGTTCCCCACCATCCCGATCGTGCGCATCACGACCGACAACGGCGCGTACTCGGGTACTGGCGGGTTGGTTTTCCACACGGGGAAGGGCGAGATACATCTAGGTTTCTGGGATGGCGTCCGGCGGGCTGGTTCGGAAGCAATCGACGTTCGATTGCGTGACATGTTCACGAGCTCGGGCCTGCCTGCCACGTGCTCGAAGAATATCCGGGAAAAGGTCTGGCAAAAGGTGATCGTGAACGCCGGGATAAACCCGGTCGGTGCGTTGTTCCAGGTGCGCAATGGCGCCATCCTCGAGACTCCCGAACTTCGAAAGATCTCGGAACGTCTCACGAGCGAGGCGCTGGCCGTCGCGCGCGCGGGAAAATTCGTCACGGATTTCGACGGCCAGGCAGCCGTTCGATCCGTGCTTGAAAGAACGGCTGGCAACAGGAATTCCATGTTGCAAGACAGGGAACGCGGCCGCCGCACAGAGATCGAGTTCATCAACGGAGCCATCGTCCGGCACGGGCGCGAGCTGGGGATCGAAACCCCGTGGAACGAGATGATCGTCGAGATCATGCGCGGATTCGAGTCGCTTCCGCGTGATACGAATAATCCCTTAAGGTTCCCCGACTAGCTTTCCTTAGCAACGGGAGGACCCCCTCGACCATGAAGCTGCCCGAGCGCGGTATGGCGCAAGCGAAGATCCTGGCCGATATCAAGAAGGCCACCGCTCAAGACGAGCAATACCAGACGGGGCATATCCTGGGGTCGATGTGCACCATTCCCCATCCGTTTGCAATAAAGATCGCGTCGATGTACCCCGAGAAGAATCTCGGCGACCCCGGATTGTTCCCCGGCACGTCGAAGATCGAGGCAGAGACCATCCAGATGCTTGGTGACTTGCTCGGCGACGAACACGTGGTCGGAAACGTCGTCGGCGGCGGGAGCGAGGCCAACATCATCGCGATGCGCGTGGCCAAGAAATACAAGGAAAGCCTCGAGATGCCCGAGGTCGTCGCGCCCGAGACCTTGCATGCGTCGTTTTACAAGGCAGCAGATTTCATGGGTTTCAAGATCCGGACCATCAAGCTTGATGCTAATTTCGACCTAGACCTGGGAGAGTTCGAAAACGCCATTAACGACAACACCATCGCTGTCGTCGGGATTGCCGGAACGACTTCCCTGGGCCTCGTCGACCCGATCGACAAGATGGGCGAGATCATCGCGCGGAAAAACCCGAGTGTTTATTTTCACGTCGATGCAGCGTTCGGAGGCTTCGTTTTGCCTTTCTTGAAAGATCTGGGTCATAAATTTCCTGGTTACGACTTTTCGGTGCCCCAGGTCGCAAGCGCTACCTGTGACCCGCACAAGATGGGCATGAACCTCATACCGAGCGGAAGCTTCATCCTGCGGGAGCATTTCTACAAGGACGTGCTCGGATTCGATATCCCATATCTCGCTGGCGGCGCGTTCAAGCATTTCAACGTCATGGGGACGCGGCCGGGTAACGTCGTGCTGGCGTGCTGGGGTCTCATGCGACATCTTGGCAGGGAGGGGTTCCGGAAATCGGTTTCGGAATGCTGGGAAAACACGCTGTACCTCCGTAAGAGGCTGCGGGAACTCGAAAGCTTCATCGAGGTCGCGCGCGAGCCCGTGATCAACGTCCTGGGCATCAAGTCCGTCTCTAACGTGCCCATGAGCGAGATCGACAAGGAGCTCCGGAAGGCGGGCTGGTACCTTGGCTTTTTCAAGAACATGAGTCCCCCAATAGAACGCGTCGTCATCATGCCGCACGTGAAGCCCCCCACCATCGACTCTTTCATCGAGACCCTCGGGACGATCGTAAAAAAATTGAAATGACACGCTTCTTTCTTGATACCGATGCCAATTCCAATTCCGGTTTCTAAGCGCGTTGCCGTGGGCGTCCCCCACCGGATCAGCGGTTTTTTTGAGATTGTTGATCACAAGCTCCCCGCATCGTTTAATCTCGACGATCTTCTATCCATCGGCTCGCGCGGTGGCGGCCCCTGCTTGTCCGAGAAAGGCCTCACGACCGTGGAGATCGATGACAAGAAAAAGCCCGGCATCACGATCCTCGTCAACGGGGAAGATTACTCTTCCAAGGCAAAAACGACGCTGTCCGTGCTGAAGTGGATGGGCGTCGAAGTCGCGAAGGAGCACGCGATCACCATCCGTCACGACATGCCCCTCCTCATGGGCGCGGGCTATGGCAGTTCGGGGTCCGGTGCCCTGGGCACCGCCATCGCCGTGAACGTCATGTTCGGCCTCGGCCTGTCGCTCGACGAGTGCGGGAAATACGCCCATGGTGCCGAGGTCGAGAACAAGACCGGCCTCGGAACCGTCGGGGGTCAGGTGCGGGGTGGATGCACGATCAGCATGGCGCCCGGTTACCCGTTCACCATGGCATCGATAATTATCCCTCCCGGGATCAAGATCGCTTGCGCCACTCGCGGTGGCTTGTCAACCGCCAAGATGCTCGGCGATCCCCCGATCCGCAAGAACATCATCGAGAGCGGCAGGGTTGCCATGGCCTCGATATCGCAACGATTCACGATCGAGCATTTCTTGCGGACAGCCATCACGTTCGTGAACGGGACGTGGATGCGATTCATCGAGCAGCTCGATCTGGGCGCGGTCAAGAACCTCATGGTATCGATCAACGATGACAAGGCCAGGAGGCCGGCCGCGGTGCTCGGCGCGTCGATGAACCAGATGGGGAAGTCGGTGTACGTGATCTACAAGAGTTCGGTCGAGGCCGAGGATTACATAGAAAAAGCCTACATCGATTGCGGGTTCGATGACGTGCGGTTCATGGACATCGAATGCAGCAGCCCGAGCGTCCACCGCGTCGAACCGATTCAAAAATAATGTATATCTCACTTGACGGGGTTCCGCAGCGTTCCGATGGGCTCGATCGTGGCCTCGACGACATCGCCGGCCTGGATCGGCCCGACTCCATCCGGCGTCCCCGTGGCGATGATGTCTCCCTCTTCCAGCGTCATGTATCTCGATATGAAGGAAATCAGTTTCGGCACGGGGAAGATCATCTCCCGGGTGCTCGACTTCTGCTTGACGATGCCGTTGACCCTGAGTTCGAGCGGGACGTCCGACGGGTCAAGCTCCGCCGCGAGCACGACGCACGGGCCGACGGGGCCGAACGTGTCTAGGTTCTTGGAGCGAAACCACGGCCAGAGTTTGGCGATGTCACGTTTTTGCAAATCGCGAGCCGTGACGTCTATAAAGCACGTGTAGCCGAATACATGTTTCATAGCATGCTCTTCATCGACATCCTTGCAGTCCTCCCCGATGATGACCGCAAGCTCGACCTCGTGATCGACTCGCTCGATCCCCAACTCTTTCTTCGGCATGATGATGGGCTGGCCGTCGGGAATCAAGCATGTAGGGGTTTTACAAAAAAACATCGGTTCCGTGGGTATTTGGCTGTCGAATTCCTTCGCATGGGCGGCGTAATTCTTGCCGAGGCAGACAACTTTCACGGGATGCAAGCCATAACTCTCGTCGTGGTTCTTAATTGGAAGCTTGATCATGACATTCACTCGCTCTGCAGCAATTGTGGTATCGGGTTACCATGTAACCCGTGGCCTCTTCATGTCCAATCTCGTTCTCACATGACTGATTGGCGGACAGTGCAAGGTGACCGATAACATGGCAGTTTATATTCTTCAATCTGTTTTAAAATGGTGCTCGACGCGATAGGATGAGGCAAGCGTCGTGTTTTAAGATCGATAGCATCTTAAACACCCGGGAGAACCTGGAGTGGCCCCGCAGCGATCCTAACATGCTCGGGCAGAGGATGCTACCCATGACCCCCATCATCAGCCACGATCCCATCGAGGACGACCCGAAAGTGAAGGCGATCCTTCCCAAGGTGGACAAGGAGGCGGAAAAACTGGTAAAGAATCGCTCCAAGGTCAAGAAAGGGCGGATGGGCTATTGTCATTTGTTTTGGAGCGCCAAGCAAGAGATCTTGCGCGACAAGTACGGGATCGATTGGAAGTCCCCTCAAGAGATGAATCCCGGGACGAAATACGACTGATCGCTCTTTAAATCATTCGTCGGCTTTATCCCAACAAGGACTGATGCCCCATGCCTGGTACCCCGATCTCGCAAGGCCACATCGCTTGACTGATCAGGGCAGGCCACGAAAGGGGAAAGCGCTCGTTTTCGTGACTGGTGACGAATACAATGAGCAGCGGCAAGATTGAAAAGCATGATAAAAGCAGCATCGATTATTACAAGGTCAAGCGGGATCTCGAGATCCTCAAGAGCAAGCGCGGTTTCCACACCGAATTGATATCGCTGTACATCCCGCCGAGCCGCCCGCTCGCCGCGGTCATAGGCTACCTCCGCAACGAGATATCCGAGTCGTCGAACATCAAGTCGAAGAGCACGCGCCAGATGGTGACCGATGCGATCACGTCGCTCAACGCCCGGCTCAAGATCATCTCCGACAGCAAGGTAGAATCCGAGACCGGCTTCATCCTCTTCGACGGCTTCATCCCTGTCCACGGGCCTGGCACGGAAAAGGAGGAGCAGTACGTGATCATCCCGCCCGAGAACGTGCGGTCTTTCATCTACCATTGCGCGTCGGAGTTCTTGACTGGGCCTCTAGAGGAGATGATCAAGGACAAGTCGACGATCG
>Ga0172366_10001975_pt1 | contig 16037 bp, 11 predicted proteins | sample LakKivSesite69cm_FD_114533 | JGI IMG/M metagenome (GOLD analysis project Ga0172366, IMG submission 114533) | Sediment microbial communities from Lake Kivu, Rwanda - Sediment site 69cm | ecosystem: Environmental > Aquatic > Freshwater > Lake > Sediment | place: Rwanda: Western Province, Lake... | reverse complement strand
GCCGCGGCGGGCGAGCGTCACGCCGAGCTCGCCGCGCGCCCCGATGGCCTCGACGGCGTTGGCCACCACGTTGCGCAGGGCCGTCTTCAGCTTGGCCTCGTCGCCCAAAGCCCGGAAGTCCTGCCCTTCGGTGACGAGCCGGAAGCGGATGCGCTCGTCGAGGAGGCGGCGGTAGGGCTCGAGCGTCTCCTCGAGGACGGCCCGCAGGTCCAGCGGCTCCTTGCGGATGGTCGTGTCGCGGGCGATCTCCATGAACTCCGTGGCGATGCGGCGAAGGTTCTCGACCTCGCTGATGATGTAGGACATGGATTCCTTGAGGGCCCGGTCGAGGTCGCCGCGCTTGTCCTCGTAGACCTTGAGGACGTGCTCGGCCGAGAGCTGGATGGGCGTCAGGGGGTTCTTGATCTCGTGGGCGACCTTGCGGGCCATCTCGGTCCAGGCCACCTTCTTGCTCATCTCCGCGAGCTCCCGCTCGTGGGCCTTGAGGTTCCGGATCATCGTGTTGAAGCCGTCGATCAGGGTCATCATCTCGTCGCGGGAATGGTGCTCGATCACGACCTCGAGGTTGCCCAGGCCGACCTCCCGGGTGCCGGCCAGGAGCTTGCGGACGGGGACGATGATCATGCTCCGGATGCCGCGGGAGAAGAGAACGACCAGGACGAGGAAGAACGCCGCGAGGAGGGCCAGGAACTCGACGATCTCCTGCGTCGCCTGGCGGAGCTGCTCGCGCTCGAAGGGGAAGGGCAGGGAGATGAATAGGGTCGTGTTCTTGAAATCGTAGGGGACGGTCAGGGTCTGGAAGGAGTAATCGCCGAGCCGCGTCCGCTCGATGAAGAAGGGCTTGCGGTCGTAGACGAGGGCCTGGTAGGCCTCGCCGTCGAGGATCTCGGGCAGAAGGCCGCTCGAGAAGAACTCACCGCGGCTCGAGGCGAGCAGCACGGCGTCGCCGTAGAGGATGACATCGTTCGACAGGGTCGAGGAGATCCAGAGGGCCAGGTCCTCGGACGGGGCGAGATAGGGCGAGTACTCGACGCCCTGGATGATGAGGAAGGCCTCCATCAGGCCCTGGGCGTAGCTGGCGTGGACGGCCGAGTCCTCGACGAACCGCTCGGTGAAGAGGCTGTCGAAGAGGTTCCGGGTGAAGACCGTGTAGAGGAGCAGCGGGACGAGGACCAGGGCTAAAAACGCGGCGTAAACGCGGTTGGAGAACGACCAGAACGGCTGGCGGACCGAGGCCTTGCCGGAGGCGAGGCCCGCCGCCGCGATGACGATCAGGGCCGCGGCCAGGCCGAGGAAAAAGACCCTCAGGAAGTCGACCGCCTTGGTCTTGAGGCTCTTGCGGGGCACGAAAAGGTTGTAGCAGCGTTCGCCCGCCGGGAAGAGGTAGGCGTCGTAGGCGGTGCCGCGCTCGCGGAAGCCCGACCAGAAGGGCCGGGAGGAAGCGCGCAGCCGTTCGAGGTCGGCCTCCGCGAGGCCCGAGGTCAGCTTGCGCGGATTGAACAGGACGCGGCCGTCGAGGTCGTAGATGGCGCACCCGAGGTCGATCTGGGCGAGCGACGGGAGCGAGTCGGTCCGCAGGACCTCGAAGTAGGGATTGGCGGAATAGAGGAACGGCAGCATCTCGGGATCGAGCGACACGTAGAGGACGACGCGGCCGAGACGAACCCCGTCCTCGACGTAGTCCTTGTAGCCCACGAGATAGTCCTTCTCCTTGCCGATGAAGGCCAAGGCGTAGGGGACGATGGTCCACTCGTCGGCGGGCTCGAGCTCGGGCGGGCCGCCCAGGACCTTGGGGACGTTGAGGGAGAAGCGGCTGAGCGTGTTGCCCTCGGCGTCGCGGAGCTCGAGCGACGAGTACCAGTTCGATTTCGCGACCGGGGTCCGCTCCCAGAGGGTGTGGGCGAAATCGGCGTCGCGGGGATCCTTGAAGAAGGCGGCGATCTGCTGTTCGCTCCGGTCGAGCCCGGGCAGGGACTCCTCGATGAGGAAGTTGCCCCAGGTCTCCTGGGTCAGGACGGTGTGGGCGACCGTCGTTTCGAGGAGCCGGTGGTCCCGGAGGGCGGTCAGGTCGTCGGCCGAGCGGGCCAGCCACAGGGCGGCCAGGAGGAGGCCGGCGAGCCAGACTTCGCGGCGCCGGGCCAGACCCGGCCGGACGGCGACCCCGAACGCCCAGGCGATCAGGGCCGCGCTGAGGCCGGCGAAGAGGACCGACGGGTCCTTCCCCGCGAGCACGGCGGCGGCCGCGCCCACGGCCGCGGCCAAGCCGGAGAGACGGTCCTCGCGTCCGCCCCGGAAGGCCAGCCGGAAGAAGACCGAAAGGGTCAGGAGAACGGCGACGAGAACGCAGAGCAGCGCGAGCTGAAGGGCCAGGCGGGAGATATCGAAATCCCAGCGCAGGAGCGAAAGATTGGAGTTGAAGACGACCTTGCGGACGGCCTCGGTGACGCCCAGGACCGCCGACGCCGCCAGGCCGGCCGCGGCGAGGCTGGCCGCGACCCTGGCCAGGACCGGGAGCCGGACCTCCTCTCGGCGCCGCGGCCCGCGGACCGAGACGGCCAGCCAGACGGCCAGTCCGAGGAGGGTGAGAGCGGTGAGGAAGATCTCGGCCGGGGACTGGGTCAGTCCCTTCCAGGAGACGAACCCGGCCACTGCGGGCTTGAACAACGGGAGGGTCCGGACCCGTTCGAGCGAGCCGAGCGAGAGGGCGGCCAGCCTCAGGACGATGAGGAGCGCCGCCCCGGCGGCGCCGGACAGAGTGTCCCGGCCCCGGCGGAAGTCGGGCGACGACCAGAGGAAAGCGAGGGCCGAGAGGCCGGCCGCGAGAAGGAAGAGCAGGAGGACGAGGCGGAGGTCCTCCCGCGCGACCGTCAGCCGCGAGGTCAGGGACGGCGAGGCCAGGGTCGCCGTGGCCACGATCCGGCCGGCCTGGTTGCGGAGCGGGAAGAACAGCGTTTGGATCTCGTTCTTTTGACGCGGCTGGCCGGTGAACTCGTCGTGATGGCGGGCGAAGAACTTCTCGAAGCCCTCGACGTCCTCCCGGAAATCCCAATAATCGATGTCGAAGTCGGTGCGGAGAAGGGGCTTGAGGGCGTGGAACTCGCGGATGTAGGTGGACTGGACCTGGGGAATGAAGGCCAGGCGGGCGAAATGGGTCAGGATCCGGCTGCCGTCCCCCAAAGGCTGGAACGCGACGACATAGACCGTCGCCTTGCTGATGACCAGGACCGATCCGGCCGACCGCCTCAGGCGCGGGAAGTCCTCGCGGCCGACCTGGTCGGCGAGGCTGAGGACGTTGCCGTACCAGGCCTCGATGAGGCCGTCGCCGTTGCTGAGCGCGATCCCCTCGTTCTCGGTGTCCAGCCCGGAGGCCCGGAAGATCGGGAAGAAGGCCGAGGCGTCCGCGGGCAGGTCCATCGCGGCGTAGCGCGCCTTCCGCGCTTCGAGCGATCCCAGGGACGCCGCGAAGCCTTCCTTGACCCGGGCGGACTGCTTCCGGAGCGAGGCCAGGCTCTTGGCGTCATAATCCCGGGCGAGGAAACGGGGCAGGGTGAAGGAGAGGGCGCCGAGGACGAGGGCCGCGGCGACCGCGACGGCGCTCACGGCGAGCCAGGTCGACCGGGTCCAGAAGCGGCGCCGGCCCATCAGAGCCTCTCGGCCCGGATCTCGACGACGCGGAAAGAGGGACCGGTCGCCCGGCCGCCGGGGGCCGGCGGGCCGGCTTCCGGGGCGAGGAAGAAATAGACGCGGAAGGGATATTGATCGCCCGTGCGCTCGTTCCGGAAGGACCAGCGGCCTTTGAGGATCCCGCCGGGCTGGCCGGGCAGCGACGAGAGCCGGGAGTCGGTCGTGAACTCGGTCGTCTTGAAGACGGCGAAGATCCGGCTGAAGACGAGGAAGGCCTGGTCCGGAGAGAGCTGGTCGGCCAGGGCCACCGGTTCGGGGAGAGAGACGGGGATCGTCCCGTCGGTCGCCAGGACCTCGCGGAGGACGGCCGGGGAGTTCTGAAGGAAGGCCGTCTCGATCCGGGAGGCGACGGGCAGGGGGAGCGCCAGGAGCAGGGTCAGCGAGAACAGATGGAGGTTGACCACGTTGGCGTCACCATCTTAGCACTGCCCCGCCGGCGAGACAAGGGATGACGCCCCGCCGCGCCCTTCAGGCGGAGGCCCCGCGGCCGCGCCCCCGGGCGAGGCCTACTCGGCCTTCTTGGGCTCGGCTTCCTGCTCGAGCTTCTTGGTCCTCTTGGCGTCCTTGATGCTGCTGATGCCGGCGATGAGGCCGATGAAGCCGCCGAAGAACAGGATGGGCGGGATGAACCCCAGAACGACGTTGAAGAAGGCGGCACGGAACGTGTGTGAAATGATGACCAGGGCCAGGCCGCCGGCCATGGCGACGATGCCGCCGACGACGGCGATGAATTTACCCATTGTCGGACCTCCCGGAGGATTTTGTTCCGCCGCGCATTATAACAAAGCCCGTTCGTCCGGGTCAATCCGCAATTATCTCGTCAGCGCCGTCGGCCGGAGGGCCCTCGGGGATCGACTCCGCTCGCTGCGGTGAAACTTCACGCCGTCCCGGTCCGGAGCCAGATCTTAGGTCTCCGTCCCGAGGCCGGCTATTTCACCGCTTCATGCTCACTCCGCGATACCCCTCGGACCCTTCTTCCGGCCTCCTCTTGGCGTCTACGTCGAATCATGTCGGATGGAAATCCGGGATGGGTTTTAATAGAATAGCGGGCGGAAATATCCGAGGCGGGAGGTCGACAATGTTCCTGAGCGGCAGAAGAGCAGCGGTGGTGGCGGCGGCGGGTGTCGCGATGCTCGCGTCGGCGGCCGGGGCGGCGGATTTCAAGATCGGCGGCATCGCGGTCAAGAGCGGCGGCGTCGGCTCGGGCTATCTCGCCGTTCCGGCCAAGGACGGCGCCGGGACGGAGATCCCGTTCACGGTGATCAACGGCGCGAAGCCGGGCCCGGTCCTGGCCGTGGTCGCCGGCGTCCACGCCTTCGAGTACCCGCCCATCCTGGCGCTCTATCGCCTCAAGGACACGATCGACCCCAAGACCCTGAAGGGGACCGTCCTGATGGTCCATATCGCCAACCTGCCGAGCTTCAAGAGGCGGACGATCTACTACGGCCCCGACGACTGGAAGAACCTCAACCGCGTCTTCCCCGGCGACCTCGGCGGGACGATGAGCCAGCGGATCGCGGCCGTGATCGACCGGGAGGTCGTCAAGCGGGCCGACGCGCTCCTCGACATGCACTGCGGCGACGGCAACGAGGCCCTTATCCCTTACACCTACTGGATGATCAGCGGCGACAAGGCGTTCGACGCCAGGACGCGGGAGCTGGCCCTGGCCTTCGGCCTCCCGCACATCATCATCGACGACACCCGCGGCCATGACCTCAAGGACTCCAAGTACCTCGGCAACACGGCCGTCCTCCAGGCCAAGCCGGCCATCACGACCGAGGCGGGCTTTCTCGGCCGCACGGACGAGGAGTCGATCGCCCGCAACGTCCGCGGCGTCCTCGGCGTCATGCGCCATCTCGGCATGACCGCCGCCGGGCCGGGGCCCGCGACGGACCCCGTCTGGATCGACAAGTACGAGGTCGTTTATTCCAAGCACGACGGCCTGTTCACGCCGCGCGTGGAGATGGGCTATTACGTCAAGGAGGGACAGATCGTCGGCACGATCACCGATTACCTCGGCCAGACGAAGGAGGATGTCAAGGCGCCGTTCACCGGCATCCTCCTCTATGTCATCGGCACGCCCCCCTGCAACGCCGGCGAGCCGCTGTTCGAGGTCGGTCGGGTCAAGGAGAAGTGAGCGGCCGCATGCGCCTCCGGGGCGTCATCTTCGACCTCGACGGGACGGTCGTCGAGAACGACTATGACTGGTCTGGCATCCGCGACGAGCTGGGGACGGGCGCCACATCCATCCTCCATTACCTCGATTCTCTCGAAGAGCCCGAGCGGACGGCGAAGTGGACGATCCTCGAGACCCACGAGGCCCGGCAGACCGAGGTGTCGGTCCTGCGCGAGGGCGTCCGGGAGCTCCTGGCCCTGCTGCGGAGCCGCGGCGCCGCCGCCGCGCTCGTCACCAACAACTCGCGCAAGAACACGGAATTCCTCTTGGCCAAGTTCGGCCTCGATTTCGACTGCGTCATCACCCGGGAGAGCGGCCTGTGGAAGCCCTCGGGAGCGCCTTTCCTCGAGGTCCTGCGGACGTTCGGCCTCGAGCCCGGGTCCTGCGGGGTCGTCGGGGACACCCGTTTCGACGTCCTGGCCGCGCTCGACGCCGGGATCGAAACGATCTTCCTCCTCTCCGACGAGCCCGAGCGGTTCGCCGGCCTGCCCGTCGAGGTCTGCCCCGACATGGGCGTTCTCCGCCGGCGCCTCGAGTCCCTTCTCACGGCCTGACCCGGCGGCCCGACTGCCTCTCGGATTGGAACAAAACCCCGGGGTCCGTTGTATTAAGGGATGTCGGATAGGACAGAGGGCTTTCCCGAGGAGGACGCCATGACCATCGCCCGCATCCCCCAGCGGTTCCTGAAGACCTTTGCCGTCCTGGCCGGCCTGGCCGCCGCGCTGGCGGCCCCGCCGTCCCTCCGGGCCGACGGCTTCATCATCCCGGTCCACCGGCCCGGCGGGCCGCCGGTCCCGCCGCTCAGCGTCAAGTACCATCACGTCAAAGTGGAGATCGTCGGCCAGGTGGCCAAGACCTCGGTCGACCAGGTCTTCCTCAACCATTTCGGGCGGGACATCGAAGGCACCTACATCTTCCCCGTGCCGGAGGGCGCGTCGATCTCCGATTTCGCCATGTTCATCGGCAATGAGCGGGTCCAGGGTGAGATCGTCGACAGCGGCGAAGCCAGGCGGATCTACGAGGACATCGTCCGCCGCCTGCGCGACCCCGGTCTCCTCGAATACATGGGCCGCAACCTCTTCCGGGCCCGGGTCTATCCCATCCCCGCGAACGGCGAGAAGCGCGTCCAGATCTCCTACACGGAGGTCCTCAAGGCCGAGAACGGGCTCGTCCGCTATGTCTATCCCTTGAACACGGAACGCTTCTCCCGCGACCCCCTCGGGGACGTCAGCGTCTCCGTCGGGATCGACAGCCCGGTCGCCCTCGTCAACGTCTATTCGCCGAGCCACAAGGTCTCGGTGCGCAAGGACGCCGAGGGCCGGGCCCGCGTCGGGTATGAGGAGAAGGGCGTCCGGCCGGACAAGGATTTCGTCCTCTATTACTCCCTGTCCAAGGACGATATCGGCCTCTCGTTCCTCAACTGGGACGGCCCCGACGGCGGCACTTTCATGCTCCTGGCCGCGCCGCGCTTCGCCGCGGCGGGGGAGAGGGTCGTCGACAAGCGGATCGTCCTCGTCCTCGACAGCTCGGGCAGCATGAGCGGGACGAAGATCCGCCAGGCCAAAGAGGCGGCCCGCTTCATCGTCAACCATCTCGGCCGCGGCGACGAATTCACCCTCGTCGACTTCGACGACGGCGTCACGGCCTTCTCGGAGAAGCTCCTTCCGGCGACAGGGGAGAACGTCGAGCGCGCCCTGAAGTTCATCGAGGCCATCGAGGACTCCGGCGGGACCAACATCAACGAGGCCCTGCTCGCGGCCCTGGCCCGGATGACCGGCGGGGACCGGCCGGGCTACGTCCTTTTCCTGACGGACGGCCTGCCGACCGTCGGTACGACGGACACGGCCGCGATTTTGAAGAACGTCGCCGAGGCGAACCGCCGGAGCTCGCGGTTCTTCGTCTTCGGCGTCGGCCACGACGTCAACACCCAGCTCCTCGACCGGATCTCGGCCGATAACCGGGGCACGTCCGTCTATGTCGATGAGGGCGAGGACCTCGAATTGGCCCTATCCGGGTTTTACGAGAAGATCGCGTCGCCCGTGCTCGCCGACCTGACCGTCTCCTTCGAGGGCCTCGAGACGGACCAGGTCTACCCGCGGGCCCTGCCCGATCTCTTCAAAGGCTCCCAGCTCGTCCTCGTCGGCAGGTATCACGGCCGGGGCCCGGTGACGGCGGTCCTCACCGGGAAGAGCGGCCGCGAATCCCGGCGCTTCGTCCTCGAAAGCCGGGCCCTCGACCGGGGCGACCGGTTCGACTTCCTGCCCCGGCTCTGGGCGACCCGGCGCATCGGCTATCTTCTCGAGGAGATCCGGCTCCGCGGCTCGAACAAGGAGCTGGCCGACGAGGTCCGCCGCCTCGGCCTGAAGTACGGCATCGTCACGCCGTACACGTCGTTCTTGGTCACCGAAAAGGAGGCCCTGAGATCCGACGCGGCCGCGCCCGAAGCCCGCGAGGCCGTCCTCGGCGGGGTCGTCGGCGGCGTCGGCGCCGTCCGGGCGGCCAAGGCGACGCAGGTCCTCAAGCTCGAGGACCGGGCGGCCCAGGCCGTCTCCGAGCGCATCCTTTATAAAGAGGACAAGACCTTCTATCTTAAGGACGGCGTCTGGACCGACAGCGAGTACGCGGAAGGCGCGCGCTTGACGGAGATCGCCTTCGACTCCGACGAGTTCTACAAGCTTGCCGCCGCGAAACCCGGCCTGGCCAAGTACCTCTCCGTCGCCCGCAACTTGATCGTCGTCTACGACGGCATCGCCTACCGGATCGTCGAATAGCCGTCTTGATTTCTCGGCGGGGTTTGGTCACAATGGACGGGACTTTCGCTTGGAGGCCTCCTGATGCCGCAGACCAAACTGCTCCTGATCCCTGGCCCGAGCCCCGTCGTTCCCCGCATCCTTGACGCCTTGGCCCTGCCGACCGTGTCGCACGTCGGGCCGGACATGGCCCGCGATCTCAAGGAAGCCTGCGAGAACCTGAAGAAGATCGTCTTCTCGGAGGACGGCGAGCCCTTCATCGTGGCCGGGGCCGGAACGCTCTCGATGGAGATGGCCCTGCTCAACACCGCCGGCCCCTCAGACCGCGTCCTCGTCCTGTCGCAGGGCTATTTCGGCGACCGCATGGCCCAGATTCTCCAGGCCTTCGGCTTCGAGCACGACGTCCTGGCTAGCGCGTGGGGCCGGGCCGTCACCCCGCGCGAGCTCGAGGCCCGGCTGAAGGCCCGAAGCTATAACGTCGTCGCGTGCACCCATGTCGACACCTCGACCGGCGCCTGCGCCCCGATCGAGGAATACGGCCAGGTCCTCGAGAAGACGGGCGCCCTGTTCATTGTCGACGGGGTCTGCGCCACCGGCGGCATCGCCGAGCGGATGGACGCCTGGGGCATCGACGTCGTCCTGACCGCGGCCCAGAAGTGCCTGGGCGCGCCGCCGGGCCTGGCCATCTCAGTCTTCTCCGAGCTGGCCATGGAGAAGCGCCGGAGCCTGGCCGCGGTCCCGGCCTATTACTCCGACGTCCTGCGCTGGCTGCCCATCATGCACGACCCGGCGAAGTACTTCTCGACGCCCTGCGTCAACGAGATGCGGGCCTTCGCCGAGGCGACCCGCATCATCCTCGAGGAAGGCCTCGACGAGCGTTTCGAGCGCCACGACCTCTACGCCGAGGCCCTCAGGTCCGGCCTGGAGGCGCTCGGCTTTACGCTCTTCACCGACCCCAACTTCCTGGCCCCGACGCTTTCGGTCGTCCGCTATCCCGAGGGGGTCGACGACCGGGCTTTCCGGGCCGGGCTCAGCGAGAACGGCGTCGTCGTCGCGGGCGGACTGGCCGCGACGGCCGGTCAGGTCTTCCGCATGGGCCACATGGGCAACCTCGCCTCGGCCGACGTCCGCTTCGCCATCGACGCCGTCGAGCGGACCCTGGCCGGGCTCGGCCGCACGTTCGCGCCGGGCGCGGGCCGGGCGGCTGTCGACGGCGTGCTCAAGGCCTGAGGAAGGAACCCGTATGTCCACGAAAAGCCGCGTTTATTTCGCGCCCGCCGACGGCGGGGAGCCGGCTGAAGCCCTTTCGGCCAAGGCCAAGAGCGTCTACCTGGCCACCGGCTTCAACGACCGGATCGCCGAGGGCGATTTCGCCGCCCTCAAGATCCACTTCGGCGAGGTCGGCAACACCGGCTACATCAAGCCGGCCTGGCTCTCCGGCCTCATCTGGGAGATCCGGCAGAAGACCTCCCACGCGTTCCTGACCGATTCGAACACCCTCTATGTCGGCCACCGCTCGAACTCGATCGACCACCTCCGCCTGGCCTGGTCCCACGGCTTCACCCCCGAAGCGACCGGTTTGCCCATCGTCATCGCCGACGGGCTCATCGGCCGGGACAAGCAGGAGCCCCGGAGCGCCCAATCCCGGACGGCCTCGTCGAAGATCGCCAGCGCCATCCTCGACGCCGACGCCCTCGTCGGCCTGGCCCACGTCACCGGCCACGTCCAAACGGGGCTCGGGGCGGCCATTAAGAACATCGGCATGGGCTGCGCCTCGCGGGCCGGCAAGCTCGACCAGCACTCCGTCACCCACCCTCGGGTCAACGCCAAGCAGTGCCGCAACTGCAGCGTCTGCATGTCCTTCTGCCCGGAGGCCGCGATCCTCCAGGCCGAGGGCCACGTCGTCATCGACCCGGCCAAATGCATCGGCTGCGGCGAATGCCTGGTCGTCTGCAAGTTCGGGGCCATCAAGATGAAATGGGACGAGGACTCGTTGCGGCTCCAGGAGAAGATGGCCGAGTACGCCAAACGCGTTCTCGATCACTTCAAGGGCCGGGCCGTCTTCGCGAGCTTCCTCGTCCACGTGACCAAGGACTGCGACTGCATGGCCAAGAACCAGAAGCCGATCGTGCCCGACATCGGGATCCTGGCCTCGCTCGACCCGGTGGCCATCGACCAGGCCACGGCGGACCTCCTCGCCGCGGCGGGCGGCGGGCGCGACCCGCTGCGGGCCGGTTATGACCTCGACTGGTCCGGGCAGCTGGCCCACGGCCAGCGGATCGGCCTAGGGACGCGGCGATACGTCCTGACCGAGGTCCGCTGACGCCGGGCCCGCGCCGGTCGGTCCCTCAGGCCTGCCGGCGCAGATAAGGCATGAAGACGGCCAGTGCCGTCGTTGCGGCGAGCATCACCCCCGCCCCGATCAGGACCGTCGTCGGCGCGCCGAGGCGCTCGGCCGTCATCCCCACGGCCAGGGCCCCGAGCGGCAACAGGCCGAAGAATACGAGGGTGTAAACGCCCATGACCCGGCCCCGAAGGCTGTTCGGCGAATGCGTCTGGACCAGGGCATTGGACAGGTTCATGACGAAGATCGAGGCCAGCCCGGCCCCGAAGATGAGCAGGAGCGAGAGGGGCGTCCCGCGGGACAGGGCGAACAGGGCGGCCATGACGGGCAGAGCAAAGCTGCCGAACGTCAGGAGCTTGCCCCGGAAACGGAAGCGGCCGAGCGAGGCGATGAGCAGGGCGGCGACGAGCGCTCCCATTCCGCGGGCCGACTGGAGGAAGCCGTTGGTCCGGGCGTCGCCGTGCAGAACGTCGACGGCCCAGGCGGGCAGGAGCGTGACGAACGAGATGCCGAACAGGCTGAGGACGCCGACGAGGCCGATGATCGTGCGGATGAGGGGATGGGTGGCCACGTAGTGCAGGCCTTCCTTGAGGTCGGCCAGCGCCGAGGTCCGCGCCGGCCTCGGGCCCAAGGGCTCGAGACGCATTTTTTTCAAGGCGACGATGACGGCGATGAAGGACAGTCCGTTGACGGTGAAACACCAAGCCGGGCCGATGAAGGCGTAGATCAGGCCGCCGGCCATCGGCCCGACGGCCATGGCCGTGTTGAACATGGCCGAATTCAGGGCGATGGCGTTGGTCATGTCCTCGAGAGGGACCATTTCCAGGACGAACGACTGGCGGGCCGGGGCCTCGAAGGCGTTGGCCGTGCCGAGAAGAAAGGCCAGGACCAGGATGTGCCAGGGTTGGATCCAATGGAGGAAGGTCAGGCCGGCCAGGACGAAGGCCAGGACCATCATGACCGTCTGAGTGATCATCATGAGCGTCCGGCGCGGCACGCGGTCGGCGATGACCCCCGCGTAGAGCATGAACAGCCAGGTCGGGATGCCCGACACGAACCCGACGAGCCCCAGGTAGGCCGGCGACTTGGTCAGATCGAAAACGAGGAACCCCAGGGCCGTGGACTCCATCCACGTTCCGAACATCGAGAACATCTGGCCCCAGAACCAGAGCCTGTAATTGGGATGTTTCAGCGCGGCGATGGCCTGCTTCCAGCTCATCCGCTTCCGCAGGCCCAGGAACCGGCGCAGCAGGCCCGGCCGGACGACGGGAGGGGCATACACGGGCTCGAGGGGCATGGGCGTTCTCGCGTCCCGGAACGGCTTCCTAGAGGACCTCTTCGTCCGCCGGCCTCCAGGCCGGGTCGACGATGCACAGGAACGCCAGGCGGCCCGGCCCCGGGTTCTCGACGGACTGGATGGCGCCCGGCGGGATGTAGACGGCGTCGCCCGGGCCGACCCCGGCCCGCTCGGCTCCGACATGCATCAGGCCCTGCCCTTCGACGATGACGTAGACCTCGGCGCTCTTGAGCCGGTGGGGCCGGGTCCTTGCGCCGGGCTCGACCGCGGCGTGGGCCAGGCTGTAGCCGATGGCCAGCGGCTCCTTCCCCGGATGGAGGATCTCCTTGAGGAAAGACGCGTCGCCGGCCTGGAAGCCCGCGATGTTCCGGAGCGACTTGATGATCATGGGTCGAGAGGACAAGGAATATCGGGGAGGTGGGATTTGAACCCACGACCCCAGCGTCCCGAACGCTGTGCGCTAGCCAGGCTGCGCTACTCCCCGACGTGAGCGCCCATTATACACAGTTCCCGGCCGGAAGGAAAGGGGCCGGGCGGTCCGCTCTTGACGGGGCCCGGGCCCTGATGTAAGAAAGGAGGCTGACGGATCCCGGAAAGGAGACCGACATGCGTTTTCGCATCCTGCTCGCGGCTCTTTTATCGTTCGGGACGCTGAGCCTGCTCATGGCCCAGGACGCCCCGGTGAAACCGGTCGACGTCGCCGGCGTCTGGGAGATGACCATGCAGACGCCCCAGGGCGACATGACCGGCGACGCGACCTTTGTCCAGGAGAACGACAAGATCAAGTTCAACATGCCCGGGCCTCAGGGGATAGAGATGGCCGGCGAGGGCGTGGTCAAGGGGAACGAGCTCGAATGGGCCGTGACCATCAGCGGCGGCATGGGCGAGTTCACCCTGACCTACAAGGCCAAGGTCGACGGCGAGACGATGACCGGCGAGGTCCAGGCCGGCGACTTCGGCGCCTTCCCCTTCACCGCTAAAAAGAAGAAATAGGTTTTTTGCCGGCCCCCTCTCGAGGCGGCGACGGAATTCGGTTTTAGGCCCGCCGTCGCAGGTAGGCCTTGATCCCTTCCATCGAGAGGAAGACGAACGTCCCGAAGCCCAGGGCCAGGACCGCGTCGCTCCCCCGCGGCGGGACGACGCCGAAGCCCTGCCGGATCGACGGGATGAACAGCAGCCCGACCGTGAGCAGGACCTGCGAGGCGACGGCGATGACCAGCCACTTGTGGGGCCGCAGCCGGAAGAAGCCGTACTTCAGGGACCGCGAGTTCAGCGCGATCACCAGCTCGACGAAGAGAAAGAGGTAGAACAGCTCTGTCCGGGCGTGGACGATGTCCCTGAGGTCGTGGATGAAGACGAACAGCAGGAAGGGGCTCCACATCAGGACGGCGATGGCCAGGAACATCACCACGTCCTTGGTGAAGACCTTCTCGCGCGGGTCGCGCGGCGGCCGGCTCATGATATCCGGGTCCGGCGGGGCGAGGCCCAGCGCCAAGGCGGGCAGGCCGTCCGTGACCAGATTGATGTAGAGGATGGCCGCCGGCAGCAGCGGCAGGTAGTTGGGCCCGAGGACCAGGACCGCCCCGCCGATGACGACGACCTCGGTGATGTTGCAGCGGAGCAGGTAGGTCAGGTATTTCTTGATGTTGTCGTAGATCCAGCGCCCGCGCTCGATGGCCTTGACGATGGTGGCGAAGTTGTCGTCGTTGAGGACCATGTCGGCGGCCTCTTTGGCCACGTCCGTCCCGGTGATGCCCATGGCCACGCCGATATCGGCCTGCTTGAGGGCCGGGGCGTCGTTGACCCCGTCCCCGGTCATGGCCACGACATCGCCCCGCTTCTTCCAGGCCCGGACGATCTTGATCTTGTCCATGGGCGAGACGCGGGCGTAGACGGTGGCCCGGTCGACGATCTTCTCGAGATCGTCCTCGCTCATCCCGTCGAGGTCCTCGCCGGTCAGGGCGACGTCGCCCTCTCGGTAGATGCCGATCTCCCGGGCCACGGCGACGGCCGTGAGCTTGTGGTCGCCGGTGATCATGACCGGCTTGATCTTGACGTCGCGGCAGGTCTGGATGGAGGCCTTGACCTCGTCCCGGGGCGGGTCGATCATGCCGACGAGGCCGAGGAAGACCATGTGCTTCTCCACGGTCTCCTCCACGACGTCCGACTCTCCCTCGAACTCCCGGGCGGCGAAGCCGAGGACGCGCAGGGCGTCGCCGGCCATGGCCTCGTTGGCCCGCAGGATCCGCTCCTTCTCGCCCGGCTCGAAGTCCCGGGTGACGCCGCGGTCGCGGACCCGTTCGGCCGTCGCCAGGACGCGCTCGGGCGCGCCCTTGAGGAAGGCCACCGTCCGGCCGCCGGCCATGCGGTGGAGGGTCGTCATCCGCTTGCGCTCCGAGCTGAAGGGGATCTCCTCGATCCGCGGGTTGTCCAGGCGGAGCTCGGTCGGGTTGAGGCCGAACTTCATCGCCGCGACGACGAGCGCCCCTTCCGTCGGGTCGCCCTTGACGGCCCAGCGGCCGTCCTTCTCCTCGAGCGAGGCGTCGTTGCAGAACATCCCCGCCTTGAGCAGGAGCTCCACGTCCGCCCGGGTCGCGGCGTCGTCGGTCGCGATCCCCCGGATCTCGCCCTCCGGGGCGTAGCCGACCCCGCTGACGTCGAGCGGACGGGCGCCCACCTGGAGCTTGCGGACGGTCATCTCGCCCTTGGTCAGGGTGCCGGTCTTGTCGGAGCAGATGACCGTGGTGCAGCCCAGGGTCTCGACGGCCGGCATCTTCCGGATCAGGGCGTTGGCCTTGGCCATCTGGTGCATGCCGATGGCCAGGGCGCCGGTGACGATGGCCGCCAGGGCCTCGGGGACGGCGGCGACGGCCAGCGAAACCGCGAACATGACCATGGTGACGATGAACGGCAAGTCGACCTGCCCGGTTAGCGATTCGCGGATGATGCTGAAGACCGTGATGAGGAGGCAGATCCCGAGCGAGATGATGCCCAGCCACTTGCCGATCTCGGTCGTCCTCTTCTCGAGCGGCGTCTTCTCCGTCTCGACCGCCGCGACCTCCTCGGCGATCTTGCCGAACTCGGTCGCCGATCCGGTCGCGGTCACGGCGGCCTTGCCGCGGCCATAGGTGACCACGGTCCCCGTGTAGACCATGTTGCTCCGGTCGGCCACCCGGACCCCGGCGGCCAGGCGGGCGGTGTCCTTGGCCACGGGCATGGACTCCCCCGTCAGGGCGGCCTCGTCGCACTTGAGCGAGGCGGACTCGATGAGGCGGGCGTCGGCCGGGAGCTTGAATCCGGCCTCGAGAAGCAGGATGTCGCCGGGCACGATCTCCTTGGACGGGAGATCCTGTTCCTTGCCGGCCCGGATGAGCCGGACCGTCGGCGAGAGCATCTTCTTCAGGCCCTCGAGCGCCCGCTCGGCCCGGTACTCCTGGACGAAGCCGAGGAGGGCGCAGAAGACGACGATGACGAAGATCAGGGCCGCGTCGAAGACCTCCCCCACGGCGGCCGAGAGGGCCGTGGCGACGAGGAGGATGATGATCAGGATGTTCTTGAACTGGCCGAGCAGGATGGACCAGGGGGAGACCCGGTCCTCCCTCTTGATCTCGTTCGGGCCGTATTGGGCCAGCCGGCGGACGGCCTCCTCCCCGGACAGGCCTTTGTGGGCGTCGCTGCCCAGCTCCTTAAGGGCCTCTCCCGCCTCGAGAGCGTGCCACTTCGCGTCGTTCATGGAATGATCCTCGCGGATGGATTCGAGAAAGGATTCATCTTACCAGAACGGCG
>Ga0172366_10001970_pt1 | contig 16061 bp, 17 predicted proteins | sample LakKivSesite69cm_FD_114533 | JGI IMG/M metagenome (GOLD analysis project Ga0172366, IMG submission 114533) | Sediment microbial communities from Lake Kivu, Rwanda - Sediment site 69cm | ecosystem: Environmental > Aquatic > Freshwater > Lake > Sediment | place: Rwanda: Western Province, Lake... | reverse complement strand
TCCAGATAGATAGATAATGAGACCACTGTATAGCCATGTTGTAGTGGATTGCAGAGGCAAGAAAACGGCATAAACGAATGAAACGAGCATAATCAGCATGATAGCATTTATGACTGTTTTCTCTTTTCTGGTTAGCTGAAATTCTCCAGACTTCCCAGCTTCTGACTCCCTAGCAGCTGACACTCTTACATCAAAAAAGAAGATGATTAACATGGGAATGACAAGAATCCAAGCATTCCATAAGCCTAACTCAAACGCTGGTATAAGCGACATAACTTCCCCCTTACAGTTACTATTATTAATAACTATGTAAAATTTTGGTATGAGGTTTATTTTTGGGGAAAGGCTACAGCTAAAGTGAAAGTAATTGTTTAGGTCGGTGTTCAAGGTGTTTGAAGGTAAGAATGTAGAAAGGAAGCCGCTTATTGGTGAAAGGGTTTTTCTCAGACCTTTTTGCAAGAGTGACTTGCAGCATATTCTGCGGTGGTCAAATGATGTTGAGCTTAGAAAGTTGATTGGTGAGGTTGCTCCTATGAGTCGAGCAGAGGCTGAGAAATGGTACAAGGAACTGCGTGCTGACAAGGATCGGGTATGGTTTGTGATTGTTCTGAAGAAGGGAAATAGAGTGATAGGTGAGGCTGGGCTACTTCGCATGTTTAGACCTTGGCGAAACACAGACATGACTATTATCATTGGGGAGAAGGACGCGCGGGGAAAAGGGTATGGAAAAGAGGTTGGGCGTCTTCTGCTTACTTATGCATTTGAAGAGTTGGGCTTTCATAGAATTTCGGTAGGTGTCGTTGGCTTCAACAAGAATGCCTTGAGATTCTGGAAAAGTCTTGGTTTCAAAAAGGAAGGCGTTGAAAGAGACGAATACTTTTACGACAATAAATATAGCGATGGCATCATGATGAGCATTCTTGAAAACGAATTCAGAAACCACAAAGAAAATGCCAAAGCGACTTGACTTAGCTCAAACAAATCAACTCGCATCAAATGATGGTTTCTTCTGTTGCTCTTTCTAAGCCAGAATGGGTTTTGCAGAAGGCTATAGCGTGTCAAAGACCGTTGGTAGCAAGTTTTTAAAGGGAAAGGTCACCATCTTCTTATGTTATGTATTACGTGTTACTTTATTATCCAAACTTTGACAAGAAAACTGAAGAGAACATCGAGGCTTTTCGCAGAAGATACGACCCTTTTGCAGATTCTTGGAAACCACACATACCATTCATGTTCCCAGTTCCCTGCAATGAAGTTGAAGAAGCAAAACTAACAGAACACGTTGAAACTGTACTAAAGAACTGGAAACCCTTCAACATTCGTATAGGAGGCTTTACGAAGTCTTGGGATCACTGGCTGTTTCTTCTTCTGAAAGAAGGAAATAGAGAAGCTATTGCTCTGCATGATGAACTTTATACTGGCATTCTGTTGCCTTATCTGAGGAGAGATATCAAGTATATTCCCCATATTGGTATTGGCTTATTTGTGAGAAAAAACGCTGGCTACAATGCTCTGAACCCGAAAAAAGTCGATTTTGATGCGAAACTGTATTCCCAAGCATTAAAAGAAGCAGAATCTCTTAAAATAGACAGCCTCAACACCGTTGACAGGTTGGTCTTAAGCAAAGAAATCTTGAAAACAAGCACATCTCTGCATATAGATCGAACAGTTGTTAGTTCAAAAGAAATCAAATTGTAGTTTGGGTGGTGCTGCAAACTCTTAAAAAAAAGCATAAAACATGGCTCTTGGCTGGAACACTACGTCACAGGTGGCGGATGAGGTTCGGGTAAAGTTTTATTCAACAACCAACTAAGCCCTTTTTAGAATGTTTAAGCGCCGCTTCTGATTTTGTGATAACGATTTCGTTCGACGTACAGGTCTATCTTATCTGCAGAGTCTACTTTAAATTCTACTGGCATCTTATCCCCTGTCTCGGTGACCATGTGAAATTTGAGCTCTTCAATTTTTTCTGTTTCTGGAATCAATGGATCATTCGACTCCATGTACTTTTCCTTGATTTCGAGATATAGTAGGCCTCCTTTCTTTACGACAGAAGCCTTGTTCACTCCCTTGTATGTTTCATACATGCCAGCTAACATGCCAAGTTTCTTCTCTCTTTCAAAGAATGGCATTTCCTTTTCGGGGTCTTTGCCCATAAGAAGAGCCAGAGCTCCTCGAAGAAGCGGAACCGGAGTGCTTCCTGCATTTGCGGCTGCTGCGATTCCTATTTTTAAGTCTGGGATGAATGCCAAGTATGCGCTTGACACTGCTGTGGAACCGCTGTGAGAAACAGATTTGTGTCCTAGGAAATCTTCTAGTACAGCCCAACCATAACCATATCCTTCTTTTCCTCGACTTCCCAAAGCAAGTGCTTTACCCAATGTTTCCGTTGTTATGTGAAGCTTTTGCATTTCCGTGAGCAGAGAGGCATCCAAGATTTTTGCGTCTTCGAAGACTCCATTATTCATTGTTGCGATAAGATAGTTCGTCAGTTCCATGACAGAGCTTATCAATCCGCCTGGTGCGTAAATGAATTTGTGGAATGGGTGCTGTGCAGGAGTTATTGTCATCTTGCCTTCTTTGGTCTGCACAAAGTATGGCGTCATAATGTCTGGGTCTTTTTCGAACTCTTCTTTTAGAAATGTGGATCGGTTCATTTTTAGAGGTTTCAATATTCTTTCCTTAACATAGATTTGGTATTTCATTCCACTGACTCTTTCGATGATTTCGCCGAGAAGCGCATAGCCTTCGTTCAAATAAAAGAATCTCTCTGCGGGTTTAGTAGCCACTTCTTGTGAAGCGCCATTGATGTGCAACATAAGGTCTTCAAAACTGCTTGCTGGAATCCAAATATCATATATCTCATTCATTCTGGTGATGACTGTTTCAGCTTCGCCTAGGTTCGGTATTCCAGAAGAATGAGTTAGCAGATGGTGAATTGTGATGGGATCTTCTTTGTTTCCTATTTTGAGTGGCAAATATTTGCTCACTGGATCGTGCACATTTAGTTTTCCTTGTTCTGCAAGTTGCATTATGGCTAAAGCTGTGAAAGACTTTGTGCAGGAGCCTATTCCATACAATGTTTGGGGTGTAGCTGGAAGGTTATCTTTCAAATTTCTGGCGCCAAAGCCCCTTGCATATACAACGTGATTCTCTTTTACCAAAGCCACGCTTAATCCTGGTATGCGCGCCTCTGTCATAACAGTAGCGATTGCATTTTCAAATTTCTCTTTATGCTCTTCTGGTATGCTGGAAAACATGATGATCGATTGTCCTCTGTTTTTTACCATATTTAAGATTATTGATTCTAAATGGAACGCGCGCTGATGGCTGTTAAGGGCAAAGTTTTATCCAACCAATCAAAAACTATAGTGATACGGAAAAGTTATAGCATAAATACTCATCATTTGGATTGGTGTTTGGGTTTGCTTGAAGGCAAAACTGTGAATCTGAGAGTTATTGAAAAAGAGGATTTGCCGCTTTTTGCAGAATGGGTCAACAAGCCTGACATCTTTGGAGAATACAATCCTTTACATCAGATGTCCAAAACGGAAGCAGAAAAAGTGTTTGAGAACCCATCTGACCTTAAGCCTTTCTTCATAGAGAAAAAGGATGGAAGCAAAATCGGTTTTATAGTTCATTTTCATGTTCTGCATTTGGGAACTGGCACTAAACAACTGGAAATTGGTTATTCTCTGGTTCCAAGCGAGAGGAGCAAAGGCTACTGCACAGAAGCCGTCAATATTTTAGTTGATTATTTGTTTCTTTCAAGAGACACAGAGCGTGTTCAAGCTTGTACAGATACGAGAAATTTCGCTTCTCAGAAGGTTCTGGAAAAAACAGGCTTCAAGAAAGAAGGAGCAATGCGACGATACCTTTTCATTAGGGGAGAATGGAGAGATACTTGTTTGTATAGCATTATTCGAGAAGACTGGAAAGAGCCGAAAATATTGACAAAAGCAACTTGACAGTGGAAGTTTCCCCATTGAAAGAAAAAGAAGGCAATGGTGTTTTAGCGTGCTCTTGCCCTTACTCTAGGCTCAAGTAATGTCCAAAGCCACTCCACAAATTCTCCCAGATTCTTCGTTTGAATGAAGACTTCCCCAGGTCCAGTAATGTTTGTTACTAGGCCTTCTCCTCCGAGGATTGTTTCTTTTAGTCCGCCGAATTTTGTGACTTTGTAGTTGCATGTGCTGCTGAAGGCTACTAAATGGAAGTTGTCAACAATCATTGATTGACCTGGCTGTAGGACATGTTTGTCTATGGCGCCAAAAGTGTTTATGAACAGTGTTCCGTCGCCTGTTACTTTTATCATGAATAAGCCTTGTCCGAATAGGCCTTTTGTGAAGCCTTCCCATTTAACGTCTAAATCGACGTTTTCTGTTGAAGCTATGTAGGCGGATTTCTGTATAACATAGCCTTGATTTGGTTTGATTTCTAGTTTTTCGATGTCGCCTACTGGTGCAGAAACGAATCCGACTTCGCCTGTGCTGTTCCTCGAAGTGTACTCGTTCACCCAGAAGGATTGGCGTCCAAAAATTGCCAAGCCTAAAGTGCCTAGGAGGCTTGTTTCTCTTTTTCTTGTGTGCACTTCAATGTTCGGGTCCATGTATGTCATTGCGCCTGATTCGGCAACTATTCTCTCGTTTGGCTCTAGATTTACTACGAGCATTGAGTAAGATGGTTTGTATTTTACTTCATACTTCATTCATGTTTCCTCTCTTTGAATCCTATGCAGTTGCTCCCTTTTAGCTCTTACAAATATCAAATAATAGTTTCTCATAATGACGCATGGCGGACAGCTGAAGGCATGTGCTGAACTGAAGCTTTACTTCATTTTGCAAAAGAAAAAAGGGACGAGGAACTTGCGTGCGCTTATTTTGGCAATCGTTTTCTGACAACCAAAGCCACTGTCGCTGTAACAAGAAACAGCGTAACCAAAGCTGCGGTCGTGAACTCTGGAACTACTGTGCCGCTGAAGGTTAATGTCAGAGGACTCTGCGGTGACGGGCTTGATCCAAAATAGAAAATTGCTTGCAACATCCATGGCGGAAGTGGAATTGGATATATGAACCAACCTCTCTCCGCTGGGTTTTCTGTCGTTCCAGGCTCCGAACTAACATAGCCTACTGGAGAGTCAGATGCGATCATCACTATAACTGTAGAGGAATATCCAACCTCGACTTCGCCCGAGTATGGCGACGGCGCAAGCGAACCCACATCCAACAGATCGAGAACGTCTACAAGGTGATTACCAGAACCTGCGGCAATCGTGGTCACGTAGCCAGTCATCATATAGCATGTCCAATTGAAATCGCCAGAATCCTTCATGGCTGCGACCGCGGTGTAGGCGCCTGGTTCATGAGACATCGGCTCGAACGTCAGGGAAAAGCCTTCCAAATCTGAAGCCAGACACTCAGAAATCAAGTCGTCAACATACAAGGGCAAGTTTGATTTCCCAGCTGCCGTGTATGTTACGTTCACGAGACCATCAGCACTGCCTGTTGAGAGCCAAACGAAGCTTGTTGAAAAGGCAGAGGACATTGAAGTTAGGAATCCGTCTGCGATGGACTTAGCAGTTGCGGATTCCGTGTTGTTGAATAAGTACATCAACATTGATTGAGCAGTTGAAAACATCACTCCGATTGTAGTCACATTTGTCAAGCCAGCGTCGCTTAAGTTGACTCCGCTTGGAAAATGCACCAAGGAATCGTTACTTGAGGTCACGGTGCTTATAGTGACAACAGACGCTTCAGTGCAATTGACTTCCACCATAACTTCTTCCGAAAGTTGAGACAATCCATCAGCGGCTTTCACTTGTGGAATTTGGGCAGGGTTCATAGCCATTGCCAGAAAGCAGATAATGAGAGAACAGAACAGCAAGAGTCGCTTCATGTTATATCCCAATCTACGTTACTTCCTTTTCTATAATAAAACTTTGCATTGAATGCACGCTGGATTTGAAAAAGCAAGAAATTGCAGTTCAAAAGTTCTGTCGTCGGAAGAAATCTTTTCAAAGTTAATGTTGTGAAGTTTTATCAGCAAGAAGCCACTAATTTCTCATGATAATTGCATAGTATAGAGTTGAGTCTAATGTCTGGTACTGAAACGTTGCTTCCATATTTAAAAGAAAAGAAAACAGAGGAACAAGAACCAACAATTATTGTTGACAGCCGCGAAGCAAACACTGCCACAAAAATCGTTAAAGGACTAAAAGAACGAGGCGTCAACATCAAAACCGCTACACTAGAAAAAGGCGACTACGTCCTGTCAGACATCTGCGCCGTAGAAAGAAAAACCGTCCAAGACTTCGTCTACACACTCACGCGACGCTACCTCTTCGAACAACTGTTTCTGCTAAAAGACGTCTACCCAAACTCACTAATTCTCCTAGAAGGCTATTTGCCCATAATCTACAAATACAGCAGAATCCAACCTGCATCTGTCTGGGGAGCCATGTTCAACCTAGCAAAAAATGGCATAGCCATAGTAAACACCACATCATACAAAGAAACCATTGACTTTCTCTACGTAGCAGCCCGACAAGAACAAATAACAGAAAAAAGGGCCCCGATAGTTCACGCAGCAAAAAAAGTCGAAACTACATCAGACGCCCAAATATATTTCGTTGCAAGTTTGCCAAACATTGGAAGAGAAAAAGCCATATCAATCCTCAAATCCTACAAAACCCCAATAAACGCCCTAACAAACGTAGACGAATGGCCAAAAACCGTCTATGGACTTGGACCAAAAATAAGCACCAAAGCAAAAGAAGTGCTAGGCACACCTTTCGAAGAGTGAAAAAAGCATGGCTGAATCCATCACACTCTTCATAAATGCGAAATGGACTGTTAAACCATTCAGTTCTGAATCAACTGCGTGGGTGTGGGGCGGCTGGGCTCCGGAACATAAATTTGAAAAACTCATATCAAGAGAAGACACGTTAGCCTTAAAAATCGCAAAAGAAGTAGCAGAAGAACACGGATTAAAAATCAAAGTCTACGACATTGCCAACATAAAAGGCTGGATATTCGCCCAAATCAAAAAAGTGAAAGTCACACCTACAATCATCATAAACAATCACCGAATCGAAGGAGTTCCCAACAAAGACGAACTGCTAGCAATTCCTTAACCGAACATAGTTTCATGAACGGAAACTTTTTACTGCCATCCTCTCTCTTGGAATAATCCGCAAACTTAAAAAACCCCCCTTTAAAGGAGTGAAATGCATGGACGTGGAAATAGCTCCAACACGAAAAATCACTATCTTAGGCTTAGATAAACGCTCAGTAAACGACATCGCATGGTGCGCCACAACTTATGGCGTGAACAGGCTTTACTGGATAGATGGCTACATTCTATGCCTAGAAGTTTACGAAAAATCCTTCGAACATGAAATAAAAGAAAAAGAATTTCCCATAAGCCAAATCTGCTACGCAGAATATCCAAAATACGAAAAAATCTACGAAGTTGAAAAAAGCCTCCAAGTGCCAATAGTAAACGTCTCCGACATGCAAATATTCCAAAAAATTCTAAAAGCAATATTAGAGAATAACAAGGAAAGCCAACGAAAACCAACAGTTAAAGACACATTTAAAACATAATCTTGCCTTTTTTACCACATTCACAGCCCAGATTAAACGCCTTGACATTAACGCCCAAGTGTTTAGATGGAACAAGCTCCCGTAAAGCCGCCAAAACACTTTCACTCTTAAGAGGCATCCTTTCTGAAGCTGCCAGAACCCCAATCAAAACAACATTTTCCGTCAAAATATTCCCAGCCTCCTTGGCTAATTTTGCAGCATCCACAGCAATAATCCTCTTTGTAAAATGCCTAATCTTTTTCTCTATTTCCTCTAAACTTGGATATTTCATCATTTTAGCGCTGAGCTCTGTTGGAGGAATTGCCTCAGTATTCATTATAACAAGTGTTTTTTCTGAAGCAAATCTTAAATTTCGTAAAGTCTCTAACGGTTCAAATCCCAAAAGCACATCCGCTTGGCCTTCCAAAACCGTCGGCGCCAAAACCTTCTCTCCAATCCGCACGTTAGAAACCACTGCTCCACCACGCTGAGCCATTCCATGAATCTCGCTCACCCGAACATTGAGACCCTCTTTAACTGCAGCAGTGCCCAAAATTTCTGCAGCCAAAAGTATACCCTGCCCACCAACACCCGCCAATACTATGTTAAACTCTTTCATTTCACATGTCCACCTAATCCGTTGTGTCACATTTTATAGCATTGTAAGGACAAACAAAAGCACACAACCCACATGCAGCACACAAGACTTGGTTGATACCAACTTTTCCATCTTCAACAACTAAAGCAGGACAGCCCAAAAGCTTAACACAAGCCATACAATTCGTGCATTTATCAGTAATTCTGAAAACTGCGATTTCTGCACCTTTGCGTCTTCTCTCCCTAACCACCATCAAAGTGCATGGCGCCCGAAAAACTATAACAGAAGGATCACTGCGGGCTAAAGCCTCCTTCAAAACCGCTTCACTTTCCTTAACCTTGAAAGGATCAACCACCTTAACATATTTCACACCGCACCCTTTGGCAACATTTTCTATTAATATCCTGTTTGAAGAAACATGCATACCAGTCATGCCAGTTCCAGGATGCGGCTGATGTCCAGTCATGGCAGTCGTAAGATTATCCAAGACAGCTACGACAATTTTATGATCGTTATATACAGCATTCACAAGTCCCGGAATCCCAGCATGAAAGAATGTTGAATCTCCAATTATCGCAATGGTATTTTCGCTTATAGCCTTGCTTATTCCTTCAGCAGTGCCTATACTTGAGCCCATACATGTCAAAATGTCGCCTGCACCTAAAGGCGGAGCACACCCCAAAGCATAACAACCAATATCAGTTGAATAAACCGCCTTTTCGCCTGCAACTTTTCTCATAACATACATAGATGCCCTATGTGGACACCCAGCACACAAAATAGGCGGTCGCCGCGGCAAACTCCTCGCAACCTCAGCAAAGTTTTCATCGATTTTTCCGAAGTCTATGGGCAACTTTCTACCAGTTATTTCGGCTAAACCCGTCGCAACCAAGCGTGTCGAAAGCTCCCCTTCTCTTGCAAAATATTGCTTACCCATTTTTCCATATATTTCAGCGTCAGGCGCATAATCTTTCGCGATGGCTTTCACCTGCATTTCCAAGTAGGGCTCAAGTTCTTCGACGATGACGATTTTTTCATGTTTTTTCATAAATTCTCCAATCATTTTCTCTGGAAGCGGATAAGTCATACCCAACTTCAAAATGCCAGCATCTAAACCCAGCAAATCTGCAGCTTCAACCGTATAGTTATATGCTGAACTTGAAGAAATTATGCCAAACTGTCTGTCTTTCGCTTCGCGTGCGATTTTGTTATGAGGAGAACTTTCGCTAATCTCCTTAGCCTTGTCGAGAATCCCCAAAAGTATAGAGTGCTTTGGCCTAGAGTTAGCTGGAACCATCACTAAACGTTTTACATCTTTTATAAATTCGCCTTTCAATTTTGGTTTCATAACCTTGCCATAAACCAGTGGACCGCGAGTGTGGCTCACGCGAGTAGTCGTTCTCAACAGCACTGGTAGTTCCAGTTTTTCAGAGATTTCAATTGCTGAAATTGTCATGTCTTTTGCTTCTTGAGCGTTAGAAGGTTCTAAACATGGTAGGTTTGAAAGCAAAGCATAGAAGCGGTTGTCTTGCTCGTTTTGTGAGCTGTAACACTCTGGGTCATCTGCAGTAACAATTACGAGGCCAGCCCTTACGCCAGTATAAGCCAGCGTCATGACAAAGTCGGAAGCCACATTCAAGCCGACGTGTTTCATGGCTGTGAGGGCTCTGACTCCAGAGTTTGCGGCTCCGCCTGCCACTTCGGTAGCGACGATTTCGTTTGTGGAGTATTCCATGTATATTCCAGCGTCTTTAGCTATTTCTGAGACCGTGTCGCCGATTTCTGATGCGGGTGTTCCTGGATACGTTGTCATTACGCCTATTCCAGCTTCCAAGATTCCTCTGGCGATGGCTTCGTTGCCAAGCAAAAGCACACGTTTTTTAGGGATGTCCTCTAACAGCACACGTAAATCTGGCAATAATAATCTCCTCAGTTTTTAGAAGACGTTCATAGTCTTATCGTTTCAAATATAACTTTTGGTGTCCAAAAGCGCTTATCTCATCATCAGAAAAAAGAATACGAGATGTTAACTTATTTTTCATCTATTCATAAGGTCTTTTGGCAATCTTGAAATTTAAGCTATATAAGGGGCATTCAATTAACCTCACACAAGCAGTCTGAAGCTGGTGAGGGAACTGAGTATAACAAAAAGTCACTTGTTACTTGTATTTGCCAGTTTCGGCTTCAGTTTTATACTCATTTTTTCAAAGATGCTTAAGAACGCTGGAGTTTCAAGCCTTGAACAGGTGATTTTCCGCGTAATTTTGGCTCTTCCGCTGATATTTTTGCTGATTAAGGGAAAGTTTAAGCTGGAAAAGAAGGACTTACCATATTTCATCATAACAGGACTTGTCTTTTCCGCCTTCCTCCTTTCAGCCTTGTCCTCAATAGTTTTTGGTTGCCCTATTGCCGTATCAATAGCCCTAATCTATACACAGCCCTTCTTCACGGCAATACTAGCCGTAATATCTAGAAGAGAAAAGATAACCCCAAAGAAATCAATGATAATTACTATCGGAATATTGGGAGCGCTACTTGCAAGCGGAACATTCACAGAACCAGCTTCGAACCTAAATATTGTTGGAATGTCTTTTGCTTTACTTGCCGGTTTCTTCTACGCCACATATTTATTTTTCAAAAGAATGCGAAAAACAAGCTACACACCGCTTCAAGGATTATTTGACACTTTTATTTTGGCAGCACCATGCGCCCTGATTTTAGGTTTAACTCTGCAACTTTTTACGTCCAACACCAGTTTCATAGGGCTTTCTGTGTTAGATCCACCTCAACTTCTGCTCTTGACTTTATTTGCCTTTTTCAGCACTACGCTTCCTTATGGCTTATTAAACTATACCAAACCAAGCGAAGTTTCTCCAACAACTGAAGGAACAATTTTACTTCTGGACCCGTTTCTCCACAATCTCTGGGCAATACTCTTTTTTCAGGAATACGTCTCTCTGATTCGCTATTTCGGAGTAGGGCTAATACTCCTAAGTGCTGCGGTAATGTTCAAAATCAGTAACAAGTAACCTAGAATTTTAAAGAATTTTGCATCGTAGGCTTTTTTAGAAAATGGGGAAACTTTCCAAGAACTGAAGGGTTCTCTGTCTATTTGCCTTTGAATGTTGGTTTGCGTTTTTCTGTAAATGCTGCGACTCCTTCTTGCAGGTCTTCTGTCGAAGCTACTACGCCGAAGCCTTCACGTTCTAGAGCTATGGCAGCGTCTAGGCTTATTTCTGCGCCTTTGTTGATTAGGGCTTTAGCCACTTTAAGGGCTACTGGAGCCTTTGAGGCTAGCTCAGCAGCAAATTGTTTTACGGTTTCTTTAAACTTATCCGCAGGAACAACCATGTTCAATATTCCTAGCTGTTCAGCGGTTTTTGCGTCAATTATCTTTCCAGAATAGATAAGTTCTTTGGCTCTTGTTGCACCTATCAACCTTGTAAGCCTCTGTGTTCCACCCCATCCTGGAATCAAACCTATGTTTATTTCTGTCTGACCCATGCGAGCATTTTCTGAAGCTATGCGTATGTCACATGACATAGCTACTTCCAAGCCACCGCCTAAAGCGTAGCCGTTTATCGCTGCTATAACTGGTTTCTCCAAGTTTTCCAAGGCGTTGCAGATTCTTTCTCCCATCAGCGAGAGTTCTCTTGCTTTTAGAGCGTTCATTCCTTTCATGGCTTTAATGTCCGCACCCGCGGAAAACGCTTTTTCGCCAGCACCAGTTAGTATCACAACGCGCATGTTTTCATCGTTTCTAATATCTTCTAAGGCCTGTAAAACTTCGTCTGCAACGTCTTTGCTGAAGGCGTTTAATGCCTCTGGACGATTGAGCGTGATTGTGGCTATTCCATCAGTTTTTTCGTAGATTATATATTTAAACTCCATTTGTTTTCACCTCTCTCTATTTTTGTGTCCAATCGTAGAAGCCTTTTCCAGTTTTTCTTCCCAGCATTTGCGCTTTAACCATTTGTTTTAATCCTGGGGATGCATGAAATTTCGGGTCTAATTCTTTTTCTAACACTTCTGCGATTGCCAGTGTTGTGTCTGCGCCTATGTAATCCAAGAGCATAAGGGGTCCCATGGGCCAGTTTAAGCCTAACTTTACTGCTTTGTCTATGTCGTCTCTGTCGGCGATGCCTTCCCAGTAGAGGGCTGCTGCTTCGTTTAGGGCTGGGATGAGTACGCGGTTGACGATGAAGCCTGGTGAGTCTTTTTTGACGAGTACCGTTTCTTTTTCTAGTTTTTGTGCTACGTTTTGGATTGTTTGGATTGTTTCGTCTGATGTTTTTGCGCCTTTTACGATTTCGATGAGGTTCATTAGTTGTGGCGGATTGAAGAAGTGCATTCCGCAGACTTTTTCAGGGCGTTTTGTTGCTGAGGCAAGTTCCGTTATGCTTACGGATGAAGTGTTTGAGGCAATTATGGCATGTGATGGTGCATAACTGTCTACTTCACGGAACACTGCCTTCTTCAGTTCAACGTTTTCTGGTGCTGCTTCAATTATGAGGTCGGCTTCAGAAACTGCCTTTTTGAGGTCTATGGTTGTGTGGATTCTTGCGAGGATTTCATTCATCTGCTCCTCTGTTATTTTTCCCTTACTGAGGAATTTTTGTAGGCTTCCACGTATCATGTTCATGCCGTTGTCAATAAATCGTTGTTCTATGTCACGCATGAAAACTTCATATTTCCCTACTTGAGCAGCTACTTGCGTAATGCCATGTCCCATTAAGCCTGCGCCTAAAACTGCAATTTTCCTAACTTCCATAATTATTCCACCTTTTTTTAGATAGAAGCTACTAGTTTATTGTGTTGTTAAAAACTTTTTCAAACAAAAACAAGATTTTGTATGACTGTAAGACTGAATTGTGAGCTTTTTGTGCTCTGCGGTGTCTAGACCCCCCTTATATATAGGTTGAACTTCAGGTTTTTTCACGAATTCCTTGTAACGTCTATCCCTTTTAGGCTTTGGATAGACACTCGAGCAGGTCCTTCTTGCCAACTGGACGATAGCTGAGCACTTTTCCGTTGAACAAGACGCAAAATGTTCCGTAGGGATGAACACTGTTTTGCGCTTGCTTACAGCTTTTTACGTATTCAATTCGAAATGGAATATTAGCTTCTTTAGCAATTTCTGCAGCAGCGTTTGCACCTGCATTTAGGAATGGACATTGATTCGATTTGAATACCGTAATTCCAGACGCATATTTTTCTAGTCTGCTTTTCGGAATAGGATTAAATTTGGGTAGCGGCGCTTTTTCTGAAAATCGTTTTGCATAAAGATCAAAATAAGGTCGCATTGAATCAGCTTTTTCAAACCCATTCTTAACGAATAAGTCTTTTTTGGGTAGCCATGTTTTTTCCGATGTCATAACGGCAACGCCATTCATTCCTTTTGCATCGTTCAAACATTGTTGAAGCAACTTTGTGCCATATCCTCGTCCTTTGTTCTTGCCCACCACCCAAATGCAGTGAATGAACATGTATCCTTTTGCGTCGACGCCGCGCCATGCGTATTCGCTTGGAATGTACTCGATGAATCCTCTTGCTCTGAAGCCTCGTTTTTCTCCTTCATTTATCAGAAGAAGTTTTAAATGCAATCCTTCTTTGAAGCGTTCTTTTATCCACTCGAACTTTTCTTTATAACCCTTAGTCTTCTTTTTTGATTGCAGACAAAAAGCTCCATACTCGTCAATGTTTGTTTCATTTAAACCAACAATTTTGTATTCCAATTCGTCTGACTTTTTGCTCATACTAGCAACTGCCTTTAGTTAGGTGAAGCTATAATATGTTGAGGTTTTATAAGTTTGATCTGTATCATAAAATTTGCAGTGTGAAATGAAGTTGATTTTAGAGAAGTTGATGAAAGAAGCTGCACATTCAACTGTGACTCGCTGTGCATGTTTGAAAAAAGGATTAAACACACTGATTATCTGTGGTGAACATAACCGTGCTTTCGCTGAACATTTGATGCGAGAGTGCTATGCAAAACATGCTTATCCGCATTTATGGGTCTTCAACGAGAATTTGTTGCCGAAGAAAACCAAAAGCGTCGCCAAAGACAGTGAAGCTATGCTTGCTAAGCATACGCGTTCTCTTCTAGAAAACTCAGATTTGGTTTTCTGGCTTAGTCAATTTGAAAATCCTAAGACTGCTTGGACTGTTCTTGGAGAAGCCGTTTGCTCTTATTGGGATCAAGTGGACGAGAGTTTGAAAGCTAAGCCTCTTCTGCTCTTGAACCTATTATCGGCAAAATGCTTAAAACCCATGAGAATAGCGTATAAAACGTTTCTTGCAGCGTTTGCAAATGCTGTAAATGTAAACTATGATAAGCTTAGAGAAACTGGTTTGAACATTGTTGCGGGTTTGAATGGAAGAAAAATGATTCACATCACTGATCCAAATGGCACCGACCTGTCATTCAGCATTGAAGACAGAAGAGTAGGCTTGGAGGTTGGAACTTTAGAAGACTGCTTTTCACTTGGAAACGATTGTGAAGTGGAAATTCCCGCGGGAGAAGTGTACGTCGCGCCTTTAGAGGACTCAGCTAATGGAACGCTTGTAACTGACGAAGTTAGAGACTTTAACATTCGAAGACTTCAGATGAATTTTGAAGAAGGAAGAATAATAGATTTTAAGGCTGAAAAAGGAAGAGCCTCATTCCAAAACCTGCTGAGGAAAGCGCAGGGAAACAAGGATAGGATAGCTGAATTTGGTGTAGGAATAAATCATGGAGTGAAACCGTTAGGCATTCGCATTTATGATGAAAAGGCGCTTGGAACAGTACACATAGCCATAGGCAACAACACACATTTGGGCGGAATCAACGAAGCATCAATTCACATGGATTTCATTCTCTACAAACCAACCATAAAAGCAGATAATACGCTGATCATGAAGGAAGGACACGTTATCAAACAAGCGTTAACAGAAACACATGTAAAATATATTGCTTGAAAGGCAAATCCACCTTTTCCTCCACACGCGGCTTTGACCGTAGGAAAACATAAGTTTGTAAAACACATGATTCTTGTTTCAGGTAACTGGTTATGAAGGTTTGTGGAATCATAGGCAGTCCTTGCAAGAATGGGAATGTTGACACATTAGTTTCTCAAGTTTTGAAAGGTGCAGCATCTAAAGGTGTAGAGACAAGCAAAATCTATCTTAACAGCCTGAAAATCAAACCATGCCAAAGCTGCGGAGTTGACCCTGCGCCTAAACATTGTCTTTTCAACGATAACATGGAACAGATTTATGGCATCCTTGAAACTTCTGATGCTATCATACTGGGGTCACCAGTTTATTTTGACACTGTTAACGCACAGGTAAAGCTTATGATAGATCGTTGCAACTGTCTAATGCCTTATGTTAAGAAAGCTGATGGAACATTTGGCTTTGAAAGAAGAATAAGGAAACAGAAGAAAGGCGTCTTCATTGCTGTTGCAGGCACAGACCAAGATTTCAACGCGATTCTGGCAACTGTGAGAGGATTCTTCAACTGGGCAAACATCAAGCTTGTCAAGACTTTCTTCTATGCTCATGATGACAACCAGATAGGAGGCGTCAAAAAAGACCATGAAAAAATGAATCAAGCCTTCAATATCGGAGTTAATCTCTTAACAGATTCAGAAGTTAGTTGACCTTCGCAATCTATCATATGATTATGTTTAGTAGGATTTTGGTAAGCCCAGAACGTGCTGACCGATAAATGCTAAAGCCATCTGATGTGTCACAGGCGCTAATCGTATCAGGTTTACTTCTCTCCACCAGCGTTCCACGTCATACTCCACAGCATAGCCATATCCGCCGAAAGTCTGCATCGCATGATAAACCGCTTGAGTGCCCGCTTCAACAGCAGCAACCTTCGCCATATTCGC
>Ga0172366_10001969_pt1 | contig 16062 bp, 14 predicted proteins | sample LakKivSesite69cm_FD_114533 | JGI IMG/M metagenome (GOLD analysis project Ga0172366, IMG submission 114533) | Sediment microbial communities from Lake Kivu, Rwanda - Sediment site 69cm | ecosystem: Environmental > Aquatic > Freshwater > Lake > Sediment | place: Rwanda: Western Province, Lake... | reverse complement strand
AAGTGTTCAGCATGTTTTAATGAAATTACTATTATGGATTTTGTTGATAATAAATGTTATCATATTGGTAACAATGTGTTTTGTGAAAAATGCTTTGATAATATGGAAGATTGTGTATTTTTTTGTGAAAGATGTTGTGTATTTGATTATAAAAATGATAACTATATTGAAACAAAAGATATAAATAACGATGTAATTTATTATCATAATAAATGTCTATTTGAAACTGAAAAATGCCCTATATGTAAAGATTATTTAAACAATAAAGAATGTGTTTATGTTTTTGTAGATTATGGTTGTGAAATTGAATATCATAAAAGTTGTATAGAAGATAAAAATAATGTTTTTAAATTTAATATTTGCGAAGAATGCGGCATTTCATTACGAGTAAAGTGTGAAAGTTGTAACCATAGATTTATGGATTGTTATAATATTAATTGTCTAACATATGGTTGTCATAGTTGTGATGATGATAGATATGATGGAAATTGTGGTTCTTGTAATTGGTAAATTTGTCCCATTTTAAATCTTCAAGGGTGTAAAATAAAAAACTCAAACGATAAATATAAAACTTCAGTTCATGATGTTAAAATAATCAATAAATCATTAAATAAAATTACAGTCACCAATAAATCAAAATACTTTAATTTATTAGGTGATAAGGCTTATAAAACAAAAGAAAATCATAAATTAAATAAAAAAAATATTAAAGTTATAACACCTGATAAATCAAATACCATCATTAAAAATACAAAATTTAAAAAGAACAAATTAAAAAAAAGAATTAGAGTTGAAAATGCAATCAATAATATCAAAAGATATGAAAGAGTTAAAACAAGAAAAGATAGAAATATAATAACTTATATGAGTTGGGTTTATATAGCTTCACTAATAAACAATATAAATGTTAATAAATAATTATTAATATTTAATGACTTTAAACCACTAACGGTTAATTTTTAATAAAGCATTAAAAATACTTAAAATTAAAACTATATAGATTAATTTAATATTTATAAAAATACAAATAACAAATAATTAAAAAAATTGATTTTTTAAGTATATGAGCCTTATATATTCCAGTATTATAATAAAAATTAATACTTGATATACTTATTATTATTCAAATATGAGTTATTCATCTAAATTTGAATTTTGCTCTGGGTCAGAATTGGAATTAGAATCGGAATCAGAATCGGAATCTGAATCTGAATCTGAATCGGAATGTAAAACTAAATCTGTTACTGAATCTGATTCTGATTTTGAATATAATTCTGAATCTAATGGTCAAACTAATAAAAATATAGTTGTTAAAAAAAATATTGTACCAAATGATTATGTTGAATATTTAGATATTGAATTTAAAAGAAAATTAGGAAAATATACATATGGATTAGATAAAGTTATACCTTGGGAAGATTCAAATTTTATTTTTACAGGTGGATTATTATATGATATTATTACCGAAAGATTTAGTCAAGAACTAATTGATATAGATTTATTCTTCTATGGCACAATCAAATCTAAACAAAAGACACTTAATAAATTATTAAATAATTTGGATTTGAATCAATATAATTATATGATTGGGTATGTAGGGAGTGTGATATATATATTTATTCAAGGTATTCCAAGAATAATTCAATTAATAATGACAGATAAAACTGAACCCAAATCAATTGTTGATACATTTGATTTAACTAATGTACAATTTTATTCAAATGGAAATAATATATTTGGTACTACCAAAGCAATTGAACAACTGGAAACAAAAGAAACTAACTTTACTGGAACTCATAACGTTTCATACCGATTAATTAAATATTTTGAAAGAGGTAATTGTAATGTTAATTCTAAATTATTTGGTTCTGATAAATTTGTTGTTGATGAAGAATCAATGGGAAAAATATTAAAACAAATTATACAAAAAAATATGTACAAATCAACTTATAATTTAACATTATATCCAGATTTTACCCCAATAAATTTAAATTCATTTGATAGTGCTAAATTAGATTTGGGTATATATTTTGATAAATGTAAAATATTTTATACCAAACCAGATAATAAAATTTTAAGTGATGAAGTTAATATGGTTGGGGAATTTATTAATTATTTCCATATAAAAAATTCATATTCACAAAGAAGGTTATTTAATGATAAATTGGAATTTGATAAATCTGATGATTACAAATCTAATCCAGATTATTCGGATGAAAATTATCAAATTGATATTTTAGATTACAATGACAGAAATAATAATAAACATTCAATTTATTTCAATTCAAAAAAATTTTATAGTTTTTATTTGCCTTGTAAGTTTATTGGGTATGAAAATTTTTATTTTGGTTCTATTGGGGATAATCAAAAAGAAATAATTAAAATGGGTAAAAGAATATATTTTGAATTAGAATATAATAATATTGAGGAAAAAATCATTAAATTAATAAATTTTGAAAAAATTAAATCTGATTTAAAATCCAACCTTAAAAAATATGATTTTAAAAAACATAAAATAGTGATAAAAGAATTACTTGAGGAAATAAGTGATTTTGAAATTATAGTTCCTTTTGAAAATAGTAAAAAATATCCCTATATAAATCCAGATTCAAACGAAACTAAATTTACTGATTTTAATAGTTTGGTAATAAAAACAAATATATATAATATGGAAATATTTGATAAAATTTATGGAAAAGATTTTTTTGATAATATTAATCAAGGACAAAGTGTAAATTGTCTTTTTAAATATTTTAATTGGATTGGTTATTCATCCAAACCAATTAAAATTAATTTATTTGATATTAATTTACAATTAAAATACATTAACATTAAAAATTAAAAATTTATTATCTAAATGTTTTTATCCAAAGTATATGACTTTTATATAATTAAGTAATATTTATTTTTTTTATTTACACCAAGTTTATTTTGAAATTAAAAAATAATAAATTATTTTATATAAATCAAATAGTTTATAATGAGTAATTATGCAAATTTTTCAACAAATCAGCAAAATGATAATTTAAGATCAGATAAATTCGCAAACACTAATATTCCTTGGGCTTTTGGAAGAGAATTAGAAATTAATCCATCAAGAAAAGCCCCAACTAATGCCCCTATACTTAATGATAGAGATATGTTTAATAAATTTTCTAATACCAATGAAAGCATAGATACAACATCATTTAATCCAACTGATGCTTGGGGAATGCCTATTCAAGGTGGTAGTACATCAAATAATAAAAAAAGTTTATTGTCAACTCCATATATGATGGAAGCAAATGATAAAAATGGTTGGACTCCAACAACAACAACCTGGAATCAAAATGATATGTATGCGGAATTAGAATTTGATAAAACAAATAATCAAATGAAATTTTCATCATCTCAAGGTCAAAATTTTTCATCACATTCTGATCAGGATAATATGTTAGAACTTGCTTATAATAATAAATTAGCTGGTACAAATGAAGATAATGGGATATGTAAAATTGAAGCAGATTGTATGGGTTTTGAATATGAATTGAGTAAACAAAAACAAAAAGATATTGTAGTAGATGTATCAAGTCCTTTTGCTCTTGGATATATTTGGAAATCAATTATATTATTATCAAAAAATCCATCAACTGATAAGCTAGTTAAAATGTTAGGAATTAAGAGTAAAGATACTATTGTATCTGATATGAAAAGACATGCAGAAGTATTTGAAGATTCTGGTAGTATTGAACTATTTATCCCAGTCAATTCATCAGGTCAAACACCCAATACAAATTATATTCAAAAGATAGAAGATATTTATAAAATATCTGTTCTTCCAGATAATGAAACTTATGAAAATGTTGCTACCCTAAATGCTAAATGGAATTTTTTATTAGAAATACCATTTTATTATCAACCAAAAGTGATTACTGATTATTTGGTTGGGTATAACAAAATAAAAACAAAATTTTTAGAATTGATTGATGTACCAATATTTTTAATGGTTGACAAAACAAAAAATATCGTTTGTGTTGAAATACCATTCGGTTCCAATATGATTTTGGGATTTATATATACTCCCACAAGAGAATTAGTTAACGCGATACCATATGAATTAGTAACCCAACCAAAAAAACCTTCTGTTCTTGCAAAAAAATTAATTATTCCTAAATTAAATAGAAATAAAAAGTCTATTTATAGTAAAAACTTTAAAGATGTCTTAAACCAAGTCCATTTGGGTGAAGTAGTTTACGGGTCTCTTTATAAATTAAATATTAATGTTGAAATGGGATTATCTATAGGAGTTAGTAAAGAAATTCCTAAAAATAAATATGAAATTGCTAAATCATATGATGAAATAGTTATAAACCATAAATGTTTTTATTATGTGAAAAATAATTTTATTCAAAATAAAGTTTTAGCTACCGGAATGATTTGTTATTAATTTAAACTACCGGATAATAAATATTTCCAACTAATATATAATTTGGACAAGTATTTTTTTGACATATACTAACAAATATATCATTGGGTACAATACATTTAGTATCTTTTTGCAATATTACTAAATCATTAAAATAATTTTGTGTTTCTAAATTATTTTTAAAATATGTTATATTAACAATATAATCAGAATATGTTGAAAAAATACCATTAATGTTAGAAATTATTATTTTACCATTTCCATCAATTAAATAAAATGAAAAATCACTATTAGTATTTAATCCATCAAAATCAATAAATTGAGTTAATAAACTTTGAATATAATTGAAATAATTTTCAGTTGGATTTGAATTAAATTCACATATAATTTTATTAAATAATCCGCGAATTTAGTTAATAAATCAAAATCTTTTTGCACATATGATACTTTTTCAGTTTGAGTTGGATTTAATTCAAGTAATAATTGTTTTTTAACCATGTGTATATTACATATAATTATTTTATATATGGATTGGGAGATAAATTCATTTATCCAAAATAATTAATTTTATATTCGATGTTATGGAATTAGGGAATAAGTTCCAATTTTTTTTTAAATACCAAGAAATTCCATCAAAATCATTTATAACAAAATCATCAATATATACTTCATCAAACACAAAATAAAATTTTTCATAATAATCCATTGTAATTTTTTTATATTGGGTACAAAATTTAAAATAATTTGATAAAAATTTTTTTCTTAAATCTTGATAATTTATTGAATCTATTTTAGTAATTTCATAAAATATATTTTTTAATTCATCACCAGAATAGTCTGTGTTATCTTTTAAAAAATTATTATCCAATAAATTAATTATTTCACTGTAATATTGGGTAATAATCTTATCAAATAGTAAGTTATTTTGATTATGTATAAGTTTATTAATAAAATAATCAAAATATAAATTTTCTTTAATCCACCCAATATCTTTTTTATTTAATGTATTAATAAGGTTAATATTTAAAAAATACTCATCTAAACCATATGTACTTACAATATCTTTTGGAGAATTTTTAAATGCAAAAGTATTTTTATTTAAATTAGCTATTTGGATAAATAATTTATTTGATTTGGTAATCCAATCTAAAAAATTTGTAAATATTTTAATGTCAAATCTATAATTTTTAACATAAATATTAGCAATTACAGCGTCACCAAATTTATTATTAAATTGTCCTCTATATTTTTTTCCATAATCTTCCAAATTATAAAAATAAAATTTTTTATCTGATTTAACCAAACTATCCACATATAATTTAATATAACCATAATTTGCATCATCAATATCTAATATATATATTATTTCATATTGAGATTTTTCAAAAAGTGGTAAAAATCTTAGTAGTGTGCCAAATGTTCCAATATGAAATGGTTTTTGATTTGATAAAATAAATTTGGAACAGGAATATTCATACAACTCAACTAATTCATTTGTTTTTATTTTATCAAATAATTCAGCATATTTGGAATTGGAAAAAATTGATTGGTCATAATAAATTCTTAAAACATAGAATTCATTTTGTTCAACAAATTTAATTATTTTTTCAATTCCATCAATATATCTTTGTGACGATTTGTATGATTTTTCCAAATAAAAAAATGATGTTGATAACAAATATTTTTTTTTAATATTAGTATTTGAATTATTTTTTATTATTTCGCAATAATTATCCATAATATTATAAATTACAATATATATAAATTAGATTACTAAATTATTTATAATTTATTTAGTTTTTATTTTTTATAATATAAATAGTTTAAAATAAAATAAAAATATATTTTATAATATTAAAACATATGGATAATTTTTTAGACGAAGATATTGATTTATTTTGTTCTGATTATAAACAACATATTGCTTCTAATCCTTTATTAAATTCTAAAATACCTGTATGGGTTGAATATCTTAAAACTAAACAACATTATAGACAAAATGGTATGGATGAAGATTATTTTTTTAAAAGGAGATTTGGTATTACTGATGATGATTTGGTTATTATTCATAGATTGATTGATAGAATTAAAAGAGGAAAAACATTAACAAAAATATCAAATAGCAATATTAGAGGAACATCTCAAACATTTGGCTCAAATATATATTCCAGTTTTGATGAAACAGCTAATTATGATAATGTTAAACCTACATTTGAAATTATGAATGAAATTGCACCAGCAATGGATGCTTATAATCGTAAAATGAAAAAACACCAAAAAAGACATAAATGGAAGCAATCTGCTGACCCAAGAGTTTGGGAAGATCCATCAAAATTTCCCAATGCTAATTTACATCCTGAAGGATGTGTACAAGACGAACCAGATAGATACTATACAGATGATTTATATTCAACAAGACCACAAGTAGAATTTGATGTACAAGATTTTGCTCGTACTCAAATGTTTAATATGAACAAAACCAATATTATTCAACAATTAGATAAAATGAATGATATTTTAGATTCAAATAACCTAATTACAAATGAATTTGATGATGAATATAAACGTGCTGTTCCTGTAATTAATTCAAAAAAAAAAGTTTCATTTGAAAATAAAATTGATTCTTGTATTGGGAATAATAATTTAAATGAAACTAATAGAGCCGGATATAAATTTGGTAATGGTATGATTTCAGGATTAGAACAAGGTATTGGGGGTCCTCAACATTATGCAGGAAGTCCTGAAGCAACTAGATTATGGCAAGATGTTGATTTATTAGCAGGAAGAGGATTAACAAGAAAACCAGCTATTGATAATCGTAATCCATTTGAACATCAATTTGATTATTTGGATGGTAATTATAATAGAGTTCCTGACCCTAGAATTGTTGGAACATCATCCCGATTAGAAAATAGATCAACTTTTAAACGTTAGTAATATTTTAGTAAAATAAATTATAAAAATACTATTAAAAAATTTTTATGATTTTAATTTTTTTAACATAATTCAAATGATAATTTAACTATTCTCATACCATCTGGTTGAACAGCTATTTCATATGAACCATTTTTGATTTCAAGTGTATTTGAAGTTAATTTAGAAGTATAAACATGACCTGGTTGAATAGGTGAATTTTGGCTAAATGAAGTAAAGTAAACAAGTGCATTTAAAGTTTTAACTTCATCAGTTCCATTTTGTAAGTCATTTAAAATATATTGAAGTGTTAAAGTATTAAAAAAAGATTCTTCACCATTGACACTATAATTAAGTTGACTTTCATATTTAAAAGTTGAATAACCGACTATTTCATTAGTACAAATTTCATGTAATGGACTATTTCCATAAATTAAATAAATTCATTTGGTATTACTTAAATATATCCAAACAAAAACTCTTGAAATCATAAAAAAATATATTTGGATTTGATTAAGATATCATTAGATTATGTGTTCATTATTCTTCAATAGCATTGCATCTTCATTTTAATTCAAATTTAATATCAGACACAAATATTGAAAAAAAATTGAAAATCTAAACATTTGATACACAACATTAAAATTTTAATTTAACTAAGTACCTTTTGGAATATAATAAATAATACTATTTCTTATATTTTTAATTTTAAGAAAAAATGACTACTTATTATAAATATCCCATTGATACTTATTATAAATATCCCATTGATACTTATTATAAATATCCCATTGATACTTATTTGGATAATAAGATTGATTATTATAATGGATATATTAATATTAACAAATTGACTGATGAACAATTGGATAAACTTGAACGACTGTTAAATAAATTATTTACAGATACTGAAACCAAATCAACACAAACTAACAAATCAACACAATCTGACAAATCAACACAATATTCTAATCCAATTGTTAATTCTAATTTAGACTTTGAGACATTTGAACAAATTGAAAGAAAATATTTGGAAATTTGTTTTAATCCTAGGAGTAATTTAACGACAGAAGAATTAGCAGAATCAGAAGCTATTGTGGCAAAATATTTTGAACTTAAAAAGAAAATTGAACAAGATAATTTACACAACACATATGAACCATACGCATCATTTGATTCTATTTTTACATCTGATGATTTTGATTTGTCAACAAATTCCCAAACAAATTTACAAAATAATCAATTTGTTTGTACTCAAGAAATTAAAAATCAATTATGTTTGTTAGAAAAATCATATGCGAAAATGTGTTTAGATATGGAATTATTGATGGATTTTACATCAGAGTCAGAACAGGAAATTAAATTCGAATTAATTAAATTGAGAGAATTGGTTGATAAATCAGCCATTTCTGATATTGATGATATTGATAATATAATTATTTAGATTGATTTGATTATAAAAATTGAAAAAATCTTTTTATAATACATATGTTTATATATTTTTTACCAATCAAACCAAAATGTCATATAATAATTTAATTACAAATAATGAAAATATAATTAAATTATTATCTTGTCCAATAACATTACAAATTTTTAAAGCAACAATAATTGATGAAATGGAAAAAGGTATAAAGGTTGAAAATGGAATTTATAAAGAAACATTGGAACCTGGAAAATATTATGAGAATCCATTATTAAATACAAAAATTATACCAAAAAAATTAACGATTGTTAATGAAGGATATGAAGGATTAAGATTGGTTAATGGCATCCTTACAGAGAGATTAAAACCAGGAATTTATTTTGAGAATCAATACCTTAATGAGAAAATATTGGTTGTAAATTTACAAATTCAAACTAAAGAATTAAAAGAACAAACAATTATAACCGCAGATACAGTAACAATTCAAATTAAAAGTATTTTAGTATATCAAATAGTTGATTCATACAAAGCAACTTGTTTAGTGTCAGAGGTTGATTTTTGCATACGAGAGGCAATTAAAGTAGCATCACAACAAGTATTAAGTGAATATAGTTTAGATGATTGTATGGGTAAAAAATTATCATTAAGTAATAAAATTAAAGAAAGAGTAAGAGAAAATTGTACCAAATATGGTGTTGAAATAGAACGTATTGATATAAGAGATATTGAAATAACAGATACAGATGTTTCAGAATCTTTAGCAGCAGCCGCAATCGCTAGAAGAAATGCTGAATCAAAATTAATTAATGCAGAAGCAGAAGTTAAATCAGCAGAATTAATGAGAAAAGCAGCTGATGAATTAGGTACTGGCTCAGCAATACATATTAGAGAAATGGAAACAATGTTACAAATGGCAAAAAATCCCAATGTAAAAGTTCATCTGATATTGAATCAACAAATGGCAAAAATAGCAGAAGAAAAAATTACAAAAGAAATAATCAAACAAAATATGCTTGATTAAGTAATAAAAATTTTTTTATTAGATTAAAATATTTATTATTTGGCAATTTTTTTAATAAATGTAGTTTGATTATTTTGAATTATTTTAAATTCATTTGGAAATATTTTTTCAATAAAACTACACATTGAAGAAAATCCATAACTTCTTTGGTCAAATGTAGAATCCTTTAATAATAACTTGTCTTTAATAAATGATAAATTTAAATCTTCTTTATCAAATTCATCAAAAATATCATTAATATTTTTCAATAAATTAGTAATGTTTATTATGTTTATTGTTTTATTATTTTCAATTACTCTAAAATTATTTGAAAATTTTGATGATAAATAATTATCAAAGTATTTATAATCATCTTGACTATAAATATTTTTTACATCACAAATTGAAGATAAATTTTTCTTTAATTTAGAAATAACGATTTTTTTATTATTTCCAAATGATTTCATTATACATTCTAATTCTAATTCTATGTCTTTATTTTTGTTAAATTTTATTATTTGTTTTTCTTTAATAATTTCTTCTTCATCATCACTTTCTTCTTCATTTTTAATATTTTCTATTGATATAAAGATATCACAAGCATTTTTAAGCATAATAGAAGTATTTTTTTGTCCAATCCCAATAAATTTTTTACCTTCCATTTAAATAGTTTTGGCAACTTGAGTATAATCGCTATCAGATGATACAATTATATAAGTATCTATATTTGGATTTTTATATAAGTCTTTTAATATATCACAAATTAAATGAATATCAGTAGAATTTTTTTTAGATAAACTAAAATTATTGATTGATTCTAATGCATAATTTATTGAAATATCTTTCCACCCTTTCATTTCAGATTTGGTCCAATCTCCATAAATTCTTCCAATAATAATTCTACCTTGCTTTTTAATTTCCTCATATACAAAAGCAAAATCTTTATATCTGGCATTATCTCCATCAATATAAACAGCAATATTTGATATAATATTTTGTTTTAACATAATATTATATTATATGGTATAACTTTTATATAAAATTTTATTAAATATTTTTTATTCTTTGATATTACAAAATGTTTTACATTGTGCTAAATTAGGTGTACCAGTTTTACTAGTGGCATTTGGATCATATAAACATACTTTAGCAATATTTGTTTTTGTATTTTTCCAGCCTAATGTATCAGTAAGATTTTTATTATCTTCTACAGAACAAACCATACAATTTGGATATTTTTTCATAAAATCTGGTGTTGGTTTAATTGGTTTATTATTTTGTCTATAACAAATATTATCTTTAGTAATTCCAAATGTAGAACTTGCTGTAACAATTTCACCTGGTTTATAAAAATTTTTCATATTTTTAGCTTCAGATAAAACAGTATTTAATTCAGCTTGATTATTAACAATTTTTTTATCTATCATATCTAATTCAGGAAATTTTGTGTCTGCAAAATCAACTAGCAAATATGTTAATTCATCATTAAAAGAAGAAGAATCTACTTTATTAAAGTTTTGACTTAAATAAATTGCTTGTGATTGTTCAATTAATTTATTTTCTAATGTATCTTTAATATTATTTAATTCATTATTTTTTTGTGTTAAATATTGTAGTGTTTCTTGTGATGTCATTGTGGCACTAGGTATTGTCATTACATTTTCAAATTTTTCTTTTTTTGTATTAAAACAAAATATAATTTTATAAATTATAAAAACAATTACAAAAAATAAAACTATATATAGTAAATAAAAAATAGTACATTCTTCTGAATTATTCAAATTATTATTTGAATTAGTAATTTCATAATTTTTACTCATTATATAAAAAATAATATATAAAAAAATTATTCAATAATAAATAATTCAATAATTTTTTTATATATATATCTAATATATATAATGAGTTATTCAACACAAGGAGCATCTAATAGACAAATTTATGATTGCTGTGCTTATGCCCAAGCATTACAACAATCAGTTGATCCTCTTCAATATGATTTATATTTTGGAGCAGTCGAAAATTGCAACAAATGTATTGATAAAAAAGCTTGGTTTAGACAAGATAGAGAAATAGTTGACATTGAATCTGATTTATGGAATATTACTCGTCCTTTAACTAAATGTGATGGTTATAAATATAATCCCAATTGCAAAACTGGTCCTAATTGTGTAAGTACATTTGACCCTAATGCCCCAAGAATTTTATCTCCATCACTCTGCCCAATTGTTTACAATAACATTCCTATTCAAACTAATCCTGGATATACTGTTCCAGATCCTGCTAATATTTGCTTAGCTAAAAATGACTACAGAAAAGCTGATGATGTTGACACATTTGATCAATGGGTTCAAGATAACAAAGCAATTTTAGGAAATAATGCTGACCCACAAAATGTTTATATGTTTATGAATGCTTGTGCTAACAAACCACTCTATCAAGGTGAAATGGAAAAAGTTTCACCATATATGTTAAATAATTATGATTCAGCACCTGTATCTAAACCTGTTCCTCAAGGAATCCCTTTTCCTAGAATGGGTTATGAATTAGATGAAAAAGTTCCAGTTCCTCCTGAAGGTTTAATGAACAATAATTTAAGAATGGGTAAACAATCTCAACAATTTATGTTTGGACCTAATAATATGAATGGTATGATGGAATCACAAGGTGAAGCAAGATTACAAGCTAAACGTGGTTCTAATGGAATGCCTATGGGAATGAGATTACCTATGATGGCTACTAAAGGAAAAATGGGTGCTAATCCTTCTCAATTATTTGATTCAGATAATGAATCTATTTATGATTCTGATGGTGAATATGATTCAGTCTAAATAAAAAAATTGATTTTTTAAATTAATTACTAAAATATTAATTGCTAATATATTAGTAAAATAAATTATGGTTAAATTAGAAGAAGAACAACAATGGCTTAATTCTTTATTAAATGATTATAAGGATAATCATAATGAAATATACGATAGATTAGAAAATATCGCAAAAGGTAAATATCTTAAAGGTATTGGTGTTAAAGAATTTCAAGAACAATTTTTTATTGATTTCATTTTAAATGGGGAATCTTACAATAATTTTGTTAATTTATATCATTATAAATCACATAAAAAATTAATTACACCGACCAAAAAGAAAAATAAGACAAAAACGTAATTATGTATAACAATTTTATATAAAATTATTTACACATTTGATCATTTAGAGTAAATAAGTAAATAATATAAAAATATTATATTATATTATAATATATAATGTTGTCTAGTTTATTATTAGTATTATTGTATTTTATTGTATCAAATAGTCAAAATGTTAAAACAACAGTTAATGAACTTGATATTCAAAGTTATTTAGGTCATTGGATACAAGTATATCAAGCCCCAACAAATGTTATTTTTCAAGGTTACGGAACTTGTATTACAGCTGATTATGGTCTTTTAAATAATGGAAATATTAATGTTATAAATACACAAATAGATAAAAACAATCAAATAGACCAAATAAAAGGTTATGGATATTATAAGAATGTATCGGAACCTGGAAAATTAACGGTTCATCTTGATGGTGTTCCAGTTGATACACCTTATTGGGTTGTTAAATTAGGTGAAGTCAAGAATAATCAATATCAATATAGTATTATTACAAATCCATCAGGTATATCATTATGGGTATTAGTAAGAGACATAGATACTTTTTTTAAATTATATAATACAGAAGTTATTAATTTTTTAAATGAATATAATTTTAAATATGAAACAGTTTCTCAAACAAATTGTAAATATAACTTCAAGAATGATTACCCTAATACAATGTTACGCACAAATAAATTAAATGAATGTCAGGTATCAAATTATTTACAAAATTCAGGATTTCCAGGATACACAATACCAACAATGGTATGTATAAGTAAATATGAAAGTTCATTTAATTGTGATGCTACAAATAAAAATACAGATGGTTCAACGGATTATGGTCTTATGCAGATAAATAGTTATTATTGGTGTTCTGGAGATTCAATGTCTAAATATAATGAGTGCAAAATTGCTTGTTCAAGTTTATTTAATTGTCAATACAATACAAATTGCGCATATACTGTTTGGAAACAACAAGGATATACTGCTTGGTATGGTTATCAAAAACACAAGTCAGAGTGTGATTCATATAAAATAAATTGTTAAAGCAATGTATCATTTTTATTTTTGGTAGGTGTAATTTAAGAAGAAAAATTGACCCTAATTTCCTACTTGGGTTTTGAATTTATAGTTAAATAATTTAATTGATTAAATAAAAAAAATATTATAAAATAATTTTGTTTTTTGTAAATTCCTCAATTAATTGATTTTGTATTTTAACGTAAAAAATACAACTCATTGTCATACTACTCATAATGAAACTCATTATACCATTTTTAACTTGAATTGTTCTTTCACCATTTTTTATTACAAAATATAATGTTGTGTCTTTTTTTTCTTCCAACTTATTAACAAATTCATTAAATAATATATATCTAGCTTGTTTATTTAATTTAGTATAAGAATTAAAAGAATTTGAATTACCAGATAATTCATTTATATCTATTTCATATGATGCTATTTTATCATTCGTTAAATTATAAAATTCTATAACCATATATGGATTAAATATGTCATCATTATCACAATCTTCAATTTTACTTATTTTGATTGTATAATCTTCCATTTTTTAAATTAATTATATTATTAATTATATAATTTATTCAATTTTTTTCTTAAATATATCAAATTAACATAAAATATTGAAAAATTTACAATATATTATTATTTATATTTGATATGTTAACAAATTGGGATATTAATACATCATTTATTTTTGGATATGATGATAATTTAGACAAAATCAATCAGAAAGAAATAAAAACTATATATATGTTTGATTTAGATTATACTTTGGTTAAGACAAAATCAGGAAAAAAATTTCCTACTGATAAATCAGATTGGGAATTTTTATATCCAAACATTCCAGAAAAAATTGCTAAATTATCTAACTCACTAATAGGCATTATTTCTAATCAAAAGGGATTAAAAAATCAATCCCAAAAAACAGATTGGGTTGATAAAATTAAACAAATAAATAAGATTATAAAAATAGATTTTGTTTTTGCATCTGTTTCAGATGATAAATATAGAAAACCATTACCTGGTTCGTACGAATATATTAAAGAAAAAATTGTTGGAATTGATTGGGATGGATTAGTTGGAAAAAATAAAATTTACTATGTGGGAGATGCTTTTGGTAGACCTGAAGATTTCTCAGATACTGATATTAAATATGCACTTAATAATAATTTTAAATTTAAAACTCCAGAAATATTCTTTGATTTTAACAAACCAAATGGAAAATCTGGTTCAGTTAATTATCCAAACATTGAATATTTTACTGAACAAGAACAAACAAAATTATTTGGGGATTTAGATTCAATTATAAGCACACATAAAAAAATTTTAATTATTACTATTGGACTTCCAGCAAGTGGAAAATCATTTTTAAGAAAAGAATTAATTAAACGATATCCACAATTTACATATTCAAATAATGATGACATTCATGATAAAGTACAATCAAGAATGTTAATAAAAAAAATATCAACTGATTACGACTTTGTAATTGACGATAATTCCAATTTAGATTCGGTTGTTAGAGATTCAAAATTAAAACAATTCGAGTCATATTATAAAATCGGTATATGGTTTGATTATGATTTAGAATTGTGTTGGCATCTTAATTGGATGAGAATGTATTGGTTTGGAGCAAAATTATTACCCAAAGTAACTTATTATACTTTAAGAAAAAAATTTGAATCAGCTAATTTGGAAAAAGGTTTTGATAAATTTATAGTAATAAATAAAGTTTTTAAAGAAATGAATTTAAGTGATAAAATTAAATATTATTTTTAATTTAATATAAAATTAAATAGATTATCTATATTAAATGGATAAATGTGTGGGGGAGGGTTAATGCAAATAGTGGCGTATGGAGCACAAGATGTATTTTATTATAAGGGTGAAAATAAAACAACATTTAATTTTAATAAATCATATCAATATAGTGGTAAAAATAATTTTTATAAAAAAAATAATAAGAAACAAATAAAAGAAATAAAAAATAAAGAAAATACAGAAAAAATAAACATCAAAAATAAAAATATAAATCAAATGGCAAAAGTTATGAATAAAACAAAACAACCACAACCCATTTATAAAAATAATAATAATAAAAATACTACAAATATAAATATTACAAACAGTTTTAGTAATAATTTTTTTAGATGTT